>Ga0335077_10002074_pt1 | contig 23930 bp, 21 predicted proteins | sample Lox_Sample_31_FD_207151 | JGI IMG/M metagenome (GOLD analysis project Ga0335077, IMG submission 207151) | Soil microbial communities from Loxahatchee National Wildlife Refuge, Florida, United States - Lox_Sample_3.1 | ecosystem: Environmental > Terrestrial > Soil > Wetlands | place: USA... | reverse complement strand
AAGTTGAGCACGGTGATCGTGTCCGACACCTTCTCCACCAGGCCCATGTCATGGTCGATCAGGAAGATCGTGAGGCCGTGACCGCGCAGGCGCTTGAGCAGGGCCACCAGCGCCTGCTTTTCGGTCTGATTCAACCCGGCGCCCGGCTCGTCGAGCAGGAGCAGCTTTGGATGCGCCGCCAGGGCGCGAGCGATCTCCACCAGGCGCTGATGTCCATAGGGAAGGTTGCGCACGATCATCTGCGCGCGGTTGAGAACACCGACGAAATCCAGCGCAGCAAGAGCGCGCGTGACCAGCGCATCGCCGCCGGCCTCCATCGGGTTGTTGTCGCGCTGCCCGCCGACCATGACATTCTCCAGCGCAGTCATGGTTTGGAACAGACGGATGTTCTGGAACGTTCGTCCCATGCCGAGCCCGGCGCGCTCGTGGGGGGTCAACTGCGTGATGTCGGTGCCGTCGAAGTCGATGCGGCCCGCGGTCGGCTTGTAGATGCCGTTGACCACGTTAAGCGAGGTCGTTTTGCCCGAGCCGTTGGGTCCGATCAGTGCGTGCACCGTCCCCGCCTCGACGCGCAGATCGATGCCGTCCACCGCCCGCAGCCCGCCGAAGTGCTTCTGCAGGTTGACGAGGTTGAGGATCGGCCTCCCGCGCTCGGCCTGGATGTCGAAGTTGAGCGCAGGCACGACTTCGACCGTCGGGACCTTCGGCTTGCGGACGCGCTGGAATGCGTTGCGCAGCAGGCCCCAGATGCCCTCGGGCAGGAACACGATGATCAGGATCACGCCCAGCCCGTAGACGGCGAGATACAGGCTCTTAAGGAAGCGCAGCCACTCCGGCAGCAGCACGATCAGGACGGTGCCCAGTGCGGCACCGAAGGGCGACTGCGCCCCGCCCAGCAGCACCGCGGTGAGGAACTCGATGGAGCGCAGGAAACTGAAATTGTCCGGGCTGATGTAGCTGAAGCCGGCGGCGTAGAGCGAGCCGCCGATGCCGCCCAGCACGGCGCTGATCGTGAAGGCGATGACCTTCGTTCGCAGCGTGTGCACGCCGATCGTCTCCGCCGCCAGCTCGTTGTCGCGCACTGCGCGCATGGCGCGCCCGAGCCGCGTGCCGGGTAGCCACCACACGAACCAGATCAGCAGAAACAGCACCACAGCGCAGAACAGCAGATACGCACGCTTGTCCGCGAGCGCCAGGCCGAACAGCGATGGCGGGTTGATGCCTGCGATGCCGTCCGGACCATGGGTCACCGGGATCCAGTTCACCATCACGAGGTCGAAGATCTGCTGGAAGCTGATGGTGATCATGGCGAGGTAGTGCCCGCCCAGGCGCAGCGTGGTCAGCCCGAGCACCAGCCCCGCGATCGCGGCCGCCCCCATGCCGAGCAGCATCGAGATCCAGAATGACACGCCGTGATCGACCGTACCCAGCGCGACGGCGTACGCGCCTACACCGAAGAAGGCGGCTTGCGCCAGGTTGATCTGCCCGGCGTACCCCAGCACCACGACCATGCCCAGGACGGCCATGGCGTAGGTCACCGAGTTCAGGAAGATGTTGAGGACGTAATCGCTGATCGGGAACGCGTACGGCAGCAAGGGCAGCCCGATGGCGAGGATCGCCAGAACCACCAGGCCCCCGGCGTTGTTCTGCAGGCGCAGCGTCGGGCCCGCGTGGGCGGCCGCCGGTGTCATGCCTTTTCCGAGACCTTCTCGCCGAAGATCCCCTGGGGCCGGAGCAACAGCACCAGGAACAGCGCGAGGAACGCGTAGGCGTCCTTGTACGGCACCGAGATGTAGTAGGCCGCGAAGCTCTCGATCACGCCGATGATGAGGCCGCCGACGATGGCGCCGGCCACGTCGCCGAACCCGCCGATGATGGTGGCGGCGAACGCCTTGAGCGCGATGGTCGAGCCCATGCCGATGGAGACGAACAGGATCGGGCCCACCAGGACACCGGCCAAGCCGCCCAGCACCGCGCTGTAGATGAAGGTGATGATGATCATCAGCGACACCGGAATGCCCAGCAGCCGCGCCATGTCCTTGTCCTGAGAGGTGGCTTGCAGCTTCTTGCCGATCAGCGTGTGCTCGAAGAAGAAGTACTGGAATGCGACGGCGAGGATGGTGAACCCGAGGATGACCAGGTATTGGCTGTCCAGGAACACACCGCCGACCGTGATGCCCTCGGAGTGAATCAGCTTGTCCAGCGGGCGCGGCTGCGGATTGAATACCGCCAGCACCGTGTTCTGCAGGAAGATCGATGCGCCCAGCGTGCTGATCAGCACCGGCAGGAACTGGCGGTTGCGCAGCGGGTAGTACACCCCGAAGTTGAACGCGATCCCGATCACGGCCATGACCCCGGCGGCGAGGACGATGGCCAGCCAATAGGGCACGTGGATGCCGATGCCGGGGATGTGCAGGTCGGGGTTGCCCGGGATGCCGACGGTGAACAGCACCATGGCATAGCCGCCGAGCATCGCGAAATCGCCTTGGGCGAAGTTGACGACATTGGTGGCGCGGATGATGAGCACGAAGCCCAGTGCCACCAGCGCATAGATGCTGCCCAGCGCGAGTCCCTGGAACAGCACCTGCAGATTGTTCGACAGCACTTCCACGGCGCTCTATCTCACTAGCGGCGAGCGGCTCGCCCGCGAACTGCGGTGTGGCGAAGGATTACTGCTTCGGGAAGTCGATGTGCTTGATGAATGCGATGTTGCCGTCCTGGTTGCGCACCACGTTGTAGCCGCGCAGCCCGTCGCCGTTGTCGTCGAAGCAATAGGTGCCCTCCACGCCCTTGTACCCGCAGGTGGCGAGGATCTCCTTGCGGATCGCTTCGGGTTGAGTGCTCTTCGCCTTATTGATGGCGTTGGCCAGCACGTGCATGGCGTCGTAGGCCCAGCTCGAATACACGTCGGCGTCGCGCCCGTTCCTGGCTTTGTACTTCTCCGCGTACGCCTTGGCCTGCGGGTTTGCTCCGGGCGTGAAGTCGGCGATGGCGTACACCCCATGCAGCGCCGGGCCCGCGAGCTCGAGCGCCGTGGCTGTGATCACCGAGGGAGACCCCACCCAGGCTGCGGTCACGCCGAGCTGCCGCAACTGCTTGGCGAAGATCCCCACGTCGGGCGAGTTGGTCATGTAGGAGCCGATGATGTCGGCGCCGGATTTCTTGATCGCCAGCACGACGGGAGTGAAGTCCTGCGAGTTGTTGGTGTAGCCCTGCACCAGCACGGGCGTGACCCCCAGCTTGGCAAGCGCGGCCACGAGCGCATCCTTGCCGCCCGTGCCGAAGGCATCCGTGGAATGGATGATCGCCCACTTCTTGAGGTTTAGCGTCTTGACTCCGAAATCCGCGATGACCAGGGAGGAGAAACTGTCGTTGGGACGGCAGCGGAACACCCACTTGTTGTTCACGTGCGTGAGCGAGGGATCGGTGCCGCCGATCATGACCGGCACGCCGGCCTTGGCGATGGTCGGAGAGGCCGCCTGGACCTGCGTGCTGCGGATCGGACCGATGATGGCGTGCATGTCGCCTGCGCTGATGAGCTTGGAGAAGGCGAGCACGGTGCCCGGGTTGGTGCTCTGATTGTCTTCCAGCTTGAGCTCGACCTGCATGCCGAGGATGCCGCCGGCCTGGTTGATTTCCTCGAGGGCGAGGCGTGCGCCATTGACCGTGTAGCTGCCGGCCTCGGCGTTGGGACCGGTGGTCTCGTTGACCAGCCCGATCTTGAAGGTGTCCGCCGCCTGTGCGGCAAACCCGAACGCGGAAGCGGCAATCGCGGCGACGATCAGGCCGCGGAGAGCTCTGCGCATGTACTCCTCCCCGATGACGTTGTTCTAGACACTGCCGCAACGCGACGCGATGCCCGCTCGCGGGGACACCGCCGCAACAGCCACATCCAGCGCTTGCTTGCGACAAAAGCGCCGCTGAGCAGCACTCGCCGTACCCATGGCGGAGCGTGCCTTGCTCGCGGCGCGATTGCCGATCATCCTATGCTGCCCGCCAGGCGCCGTCAACGCCATGTGACACGCGGGCGCAGTCGCCGCGCAGCGGCCGCCCAAAAAATAAGGCCCGGTGTGCGGCCGGGCCCCGATCTGATGCGCAGGCAGTTCGCTACTTCAGGTCGTCTTTGACCGCGTCGAGGCCCGCTTGCGCACACGCGCCGTCCTGCTCGGCGCTGGCGCCGCTCACGCCCACGCTGCCGATTGCCTCACCGCTGGCGGTCTTGATCGGCAGTCCGCCCTCGAAGGTCACGAGGCCCGGGACGAACGCGATGCCGGGGATCTTCTGCGCGATGTCTCCGATCTGCTTGGTCGAGAACGGGAACATGGACGAGGTGTTCGCCTTGAGCTGCGCGACCTCAATGCTCCCGCGGAAAGCGCCGTCCATGCGCTGGAAGTACTTCAAGTTGCCGCCGTCGTCCAGGATGGCGATGTTCATCTTCCAGCCTTCCGCCTTCGCCTTCGCCTCGCACCCAGCGGCGATCTTCTTGGCTGTATCGAGATTCAGCGTGGTCTTCTTGTCCTGGGCGAGCAGAGGCTGGGACGCCAGGGCGAGGCCAGCGGCGAGCAGAACAACACGGATCTTCATGGTCAGTCTCCTCTTGTCGTGGGAACGCCGCTGCAGTGCAGCGGGATGCGCAGGCTAGCATGTTTTCGTTTGGGACTTCATGCCGGAGCGGCGGCGCGCCGCTCCCAGCGAGCGCGAGCCCGCGCTCGGCGGCCCCCGCGTCCGGCTACGGCCGCCGGCGGTGGCGCTTTACTGCAGCCGGCCGCGCGAGTGCGACAATCCGACCGGGTCGAGATAATCGGAGAAGTCGGCTTTCGAGGACAGGCTCGTCTTCATCCGATAGCGGATCAGCAGGTCGAACACCTCCAGCGCCGTGGGACCGGGGAAGTAATAGGCGTCTTCCCGGTAGTACAACACCTCGCCGCCCTGCGCCTTGGCTGCTCTCAGGCGCGTGTCGAGCTGCGGCAGGGTAGTGGGCTCGCCGTTGAGCAGCACGGCCCCCGAGGTGAGGATGGAGATCTTGAGCACGGGGCCGGCTTGCGCGACCCCGGCGAGGAGGAACCAGAGAACGACAACCGCTGCGATTCGAGAACCCATGATGCACCTCATCCGCAATTCACCGCGCATCCCGGCCGCGCAGACCTGCGAAGCCGGCGTTTCCCTCCTCGCCATGGGAGACTCTCGCAATTCACATGCCCGCGCGAACAACCGCTTCGCATACCGGCGGTTCCCCGCCGGAATCCGAGGCCCGGCCCGGACAACTCAGGGCAGCTGGAGTTGAACGGCGTGTGCGATGACCGGCAGCTCGCTGCCATCGTCGAATTCCGCGCCGGCCGCAACGCCGGCCCGCGCGATCTGCTCCACGTCGTCGCTGTATTGGAAGGCCGTGAACAGCGCGCCCAGGGCGTACGAGGCGCCCGAGCCGATGGCCCAGAAGCGCGGGAAGACCTCGATATCCCGGGACGGCGTCACCCCGAAGATGCCGCGGGGACTCGCGATCAGCGCGCTCATTCGCGTGGTCTCGTATGGGTCGTCCGCCTCGGCGCGCGGGTTCATGTGATATTCCTCGCGCAGAATCTTGTGCATCTGGCGCCAGGTTTCGAAGATGTGCTCCGGAGTGTCCAGCTGCACGGTGTCCGGGTAGCGCGAGAAGTAGCTCTGCAGCACGGTGTTGTGCACGGCGTACCCGACGGTTCCGATCCAGCTGTCCTGGAATTGGAAGATCTTGTCCGGGTCGGCGGCGTAATGCGCCTTCTGCTTGATCGAGCCGATCGTAGCCAGCGTGTCGCAAGCGATGCACGCGCGGCCCGCCTTGCGCACCACGACGATGGTCGACATGGGGTTGCTCCCTGGCCTTGTAAACAAGCCGGATAATACGTGTATGCTGGACGGTGCGCGCAGAGCGCGCAGTCGCTGTTGCACGCGTCACCTCGCGTGCGCGGCGGATACGAATAGAGCCTGTCCGGCGCGCGGCCTCTGGATGGTCGCGCGACCGGCGGCGTCGCCGAGGAGACCACATTGGCACCCGTCACATCGCGCCGGGCGGAGCGAGCCCTGGCGTGCGCAGTCTGATATGGAACCCGCGCCGGTGATCGATCGCTTGGTCTCGCAGCTGAGCGCGCTGGTGGGTGATCGGGTCACGACATCGGTCCCTATCCGGCAGCGACACGGCCAGGACGAGTCCTATCACGCGCCGCACCCGCCGGATGCAGTGGTGTTCCCGCACGCCACCGACGAAGTGGTGCAGATCGTGCGCTTGTGCGCCGCCGCCCGCATGCCGATCGTTCCGTTCGGCGTAGGCACCTCCCTGGAGGGCAACATCGCGGCGGTGCGCGGCGGCGTCTGCCTGGATATGGGCCAGATGAATCGGATCCTCGAGGTGAATCGCGAAGATCTGGACTGCCGGGTGCAGCCGGGCGTCACGCGCAAGCAGCTCAACCGCGAATTGAACGGCACGGGGCTGTTCTTCCCCATCGATCCGGGCGCCGACGCAACGCTCGGCGGCATGGCGTCCACCCGCGGTTCGGGAACGATGGCGGTGCGTTACGGAACGATGCGCGAGAACGTCCTCGGATTGGAGGTGGTGCTGGCCGACGGGCGTGTCATCCGCACTGCGCGGCGTGCTCGCAAATCCGCCGCCGGCTACGATCTGACGCGCCTGTTCGTCGGCGCGGAAGGCACGCTGGGCGTCATCACCGAGGTGACCGTGAGGCTGCATCCGGTGCCGGAGGCGATCTCCGCCGCGGTGTGCCCCTTCCCCGGGCTCGAGGCGGCGATCGAAACCGTCATCTCGACCGTTCAGATGGGCATTCCGGTCGCGCGCATCGAGATCCTCGACGAGGTGATGATGGACGCCGTGAACCGGCACTCCAAGCTCGACTACCCGCGCCAGCCTACGTTGTTCTTCGAGTTCCATGGCAGCGAGTCCGCGGTGGCGGAACAGGCGCAGCGCGTGGGCGAGATCGCCCGCGAGCATGGAGGTGCCGACTTCCGCTGGGCGGCCCGGCCGGAGGATCGCAGCCGCTTGTGGCACGCGCGGGACAACACGCTGTATGCCGCGCTCGGGCTGCGGCCCGGTGCGCGCGCCATGATCACCGACGTGTGCGTGCCGATCTCGCGGCTTGCCGAATGCATGCTCGCCACACGCGCGGACATCGACCGGTCGGGCCTGACCGTGTGCATCGTGGGCCACGTCGGCGACGGCAACTTCCACCTGCTGATCCTCGTCGACCCTAACGATCCGGAGGAGATCGCGCGCGCCACGAATCTGCACGACGACATGGTGATGCGAGCGCTGGCGCTCCAGGGTACCTGCACTGGAGAGCACGGGGTGGGCACGGGAAAGAAGGGGTTCCTGCAGGCGGAGCTGGGGGAGGCGGTCTCCGTGATGCGCCAGGTCAAACGCTCACTGGATCCGGACGGCATCATGAACCCCGGGAAGATCTTCACCGACTGATCCGCTTCGACCGACATGCGCGAAGAGAACCCGAGCGCCCCGCTGGTGGAGATGCGCGGCATCTCCAAGGCATTTCCCGGCGTGCGCGCGCTGGAGGACGTGTCCCTCCTCATCCGCGCCGGCCAGGTGCACATGCTGGTGGGCCAGAACGGCGCGGGCAAGTCCACACTGGTCAAAGTCCTCTGTGGCGCCACCGCACCGGACCGCGGCCAGATCCTGTTTCGCGGCAAGCCGGCAACCCTGTCCTCGCCGGCCGATGCGCGAGCGCTGGGCATCGCGGTCATCTTCCAGGAATTCTCGCTCGTGCCTTATTTGGACGTGGCGCAAAACGTCTTCCTAGGGCGCGAGTTCCCCGGCAAGCTCCCGGGGAGCATCAACCGCCGGCGCATGCATGCCGAGGCGGGCCGCCTGCTGCAGATGTTGGGCACCGAGCTCGACACACATACTGCGGTGCACCGCCTCGGGGTCGCACAGCAGCAGATGGTCGAGATCGCCAAGGCGTTGTCGCAGGACGCAAGGATCTTGGTGATGGACGAGCCCACCGCGGCGCTGTCCGGGCGGGAGATCGAGCGCTTGTTCGAGGTCGTGCGCCGGCTGCGGCGTGAGGGTGTGGCGATCGTATACATCTCGCATCGGCTGCACGAGGTGTTCGAGCTCGGCGACTGGATCACCGTTCTGCGCGACGGGCGCAAGGTGGCGTCCATGTCCCCTGCGGATACGCGGATGGCAGAACTCGTCTCGTTGATGGTCGGTCGCGAGGTCGACACCACCTATCGCCATCGGTTCTGCGAGCGGCCCGGCGAGGCTGTGCTCGAAGTGCGCGAGCTGCACGCGGAGAATGGATTGCACGGTGCGAGCCTGCGCGTGCACAGCGGCGAGATCGTCGGGCTCGCCGGCCTGGTGGGGGCGGGCCGCACCGAGCTGGCGCGTGCGATCTTCGGTGCCGACCGGATCACCGGCGGCGAGATCCGGATGCAAGGGCATGCGCTGCACGCCTCGGGCGCCGACCGCGGTCCCGTGGGCTCGGTGCGTGCGGGCATCGGCCTGGTGCCCGAGGCGCGCAAGACGCAGGGGCTGGCGCTGATCCGATCGGTGCAGGACAACCTGCTGCTGGCGGCCTTGCGCTCGCTGTTCCCGCAGGGGTGGTACCGGCCGCGGCACGCATCGCGCGTGTCGACCGAGTTGATCGGTCGGCTGCGCGTTGCGACGCCCTCGCCTCGCCGGCTGACGAAGTTCTTGAGCGGCGGCAATCAGCAGAAAGTGGTCTTGGGAAAGTGGTTGACCGCCGGCTCACGCTTCTTCATCTTCGACGAGCCCACGCGCGGCATCGATGTCGGAGCCAAGGCGGAAGTCTTCGGCCTCATCGAGTCTCTGGTGGCGGGCGGCGCGGCGGTCCTGATGATCAGCTCCGAGCTGCCGGAGATCGTTGCGGTGTGCGATCGCGCATACGTGATGCGCGACAAGACGATCGTCGGCGAGTTATTGCGTACGGAACTGACCGAGGAGAACATCCTCCGCCTCGCGTGGCACCATGGCTGAGTCCGCCATCCTTCGCGAACGCAGCCACTGGGCGGCGCATTTCGCCGCGATCCCGGGAGTCGGCTACATCCTGGCGGCGATGCTCGCCGGCTTCTCGCTCGTCTCCCCCGGCTTCGGCACCTGGGCGAACTTCAGCAACATCGGGGTGCAGTCCTCCATTCTGTTGCTGCTCGCGCTGCCGATGACGTTCATCATCATGAGCGAGGGCCTGGACCTGTCCATCGGCGCCGTCCTCGGTCTATGCGGTGTGGTGCTGGCGATGGTGCTCGTCGACGGCCGTGGCGTAGGACTGGGATTGGCCGCCGCCCTCGCGGTCGGCCTCGCGTTCGGCATGGTGAACGGCGCGCTCGTTGTCGGAGCGCACATCCCTCCGTTCGTGGCTACCCTGGGCACGCTCGGGGTCGCCCAAGGCCTGGCGCTGGTCATCACCGACGGCCGCAGCGTCGTGGGGATCGGCGATGCGCTCCCGGCGCTGTACGCCAGCACCTGGTTGGGCGTTCCCTTCTCGATCGTTGTCGCGGCGGCCGCCTATTTCGTGTTCCACTTCCTCCTCTACCACACGCGCTTCGGGGCCTATGTCTTCGCCCTCGGCGGCAACCGCGATGCGCTGGTGCTCGCCGGCGTGCGGGTGAATGCGGTGCATGTCGCCGTCTATGCACTCGGCGGCCTGATGGCCGGCGTCGGCGCGCTGCTGCTCACCGGGCGGATGAACGCCGGCCATCCGATCGCGGCCATCGGGATGGAGTTCGATGCCATCGCCGCCGTGATCGTGGGCGGCACGTCCTTCGAGCGCGGCAATGGCTGGCTCCCAGGGACCTTGCTCGGGGCGCTCACCGTGGGTGTCCTGCGCAACGGGCTGAACGTGCTCGCCGTGCCCTCGTCGCTGCAGGTGGCAAGCATCGGGGTACTCGTGATCGTCGCGTTGCTGGTCGATTCGATGCGAGGCCGCTCGTGAACCTCTCGCTCGCGGATTCCGGACGCCGGCCCGCGCTCTCTGCGGATGTCGCCACGCTTGCGTACCGCGTGCTGGCCGTGCTTCTGCTGTGCGCCGTTCTGGCGCTTGCGAGCGAGGCGTTTTTCACCGCGGCGAACCTGCTCAATGTCCTGCGGCAGGCGAGCCTGGTGTTCCTGATCGCATCCGGCTTGACGTTGGTGATTCTGACCGCGGGGGTGGATCTGTCGGTTGGCGCGAACGTAGCGTTGAGCGCGTGCCTGGCGGCCACCGCGATCAAGGCGACCGGATCGGTGTTGCTGGGCGTTGCGATCGGCTTCGGCTGCGGCGCCGGCATCGGTCTGTGCAATGGCCTGATGGTGACTTGGCTGCGTATCCCGCCGTTCATCGCCACGTACGGAATGCTGTGGGTGCTCAACGGCATCACGTACTGGTACATGGCCGGTGACACCATTCACGGCTTCCCCCCCGGCTTGCGGGCGCTGGGCAGCGGCCACCTGTTCGGCGTTCCGGTACCGATCTACCTCATGCTCGCCTTCCTCGCGGCGGGAACGCTGTTCACGCGCTACACGACCTACGGCCAAGAGATCTATGCCATCGGCGCAAACATGGAGGCGGCGCGCCTGTCCGGTACTCCGGTGCGCGCGCGGCTGAACCTGGTCTACGTGTTGAGCGGCGCCATGGCGGGGCTGGCTGCGATCGTGTACCTGGCGCGCCTGAACTCCGCGGAGGCGGACATCGGCGAGTCGCTCACGCTGCCGCCGATCGCCGCCGCGTTGATCGGCGGGACCTCGCTGTTCGGGGGCGTGGGCACCTTGACGGGCACGCTGGTGGGCTCGATCATCTTGACCTTGGTGCTCAACGGCATGAACCTGCTCGCAGTGAACGCCAACTGGCAGCCGCTGGTCACCGGGGTGATCGTGTTGATCGCGGTGTGGGTTGACATCGTGACGCGGCAACGTGCCGAAGCGAGGGCCTGAGCGCAAGACGGCGTTCGAATCGCGCGCGGGTTTCCATTCGAACAACGATGGGGAGGAGAAGACGATGAAGTGCGGCGGCTTGGATGTGATCGCGCTAGCGGCGGTGGCGTTGGGCATGGGGACCGCGCCCGCATGGGGTGACGGGGAGAAGATCGCCCTGTTCACCAAGAACCAGACCAATCCATATTTCCAGAGCGTGCGGGTGGCGGCGGAGAACGCGGCCAAACAGATGAACGCGACGGTGGTCAACTACATCCCGACCAAGCCCGACAGCATCCCCGAGCAGATGAGCCAGATCGAAGACGCCATCACCAAGCATCCGGACGCCATCGTCTTCATCCCGGTCGACTTCAAGGCCATGGTGCCGGGCGTGCAGAAGATGAATGCCGCTGGGATCCCCGTGATCAACATCACCGACCGCGTCGGGGGCGGCGAAGTGGTGAGCTATGTGGGCTCCGATGACTACAATCTCGGGCTGAGCACCGCGCGCTACCTGCTCAAGAGGATGAACGGCGAGGGCAACGTGATCATCCTCGAAGGTGTGCGCGGCGCCATCACCAACGTCGAGCGCATGAAAGGCTTCAACAAGGCGCTGACCGAGTTTCCCAAAGTGAAGCTGCTCGCTTCCCAGCCGGCCAACTACCAGCGGCTGCAGGCGTTGCAGGTGACCGAGAACCTGTTGCAGTCGTACCCCAAGATCGACGGCATCCTGGCGGCCAACGATGCCATGGGCATGGGCGCGATCGAGGCGCTGGAAGGCGCCAACCGCAAGGCGCTGGTGGTGAGCATCAACGCGACCAAAGAAGGGGTCGAGGCGGTCAAGGCCGGCAAGCTGCTCGCGACCGGCGACTACAACGGCTACCTGCAGGGGTGCATCGGCACGATGGCCGCGATCCGGTACCTGCGCAAACTGCCGGTCCCGAAAGAGGTGGTGTTCCCGGCCACCGTGATCGACTCGACGAACTATCAGGGCCACGACATGGCGGACGCGCAGCGTACGTGCCCGAAGTGGGAGGACGTGGTCAAGCGTTGACGGCGCTGGGAGACTACCGATGGCGAAACGGAAAGCACGGGAGCCGAAGCTCGTCCGGCCGGACGACATCGATCCGCATCACAACTGGAACCGCCCGATCCAGGCGCCGGGCCACACGCAGGTCGACTTCGAGGAGCGGGTCAACTTCCGGCGTCTGCACGACTACCGCCTGGCGCGGGTGCGCGCGGCGCTCGCCAATTCCGGACTCGGCGCGCTGCTTTGCTTCGACCAGCACAATATCCGGTACACCACCAGCACGGTGATCGGCGAATGGGCGCGCGACAAGCTCACGCGCTACTCGCTGCTTACCGGCAACGGCGACCCTTACATCTGGGACTTCGGTTCCGCCGCCCGGCATCACCGCCTGCATGCGCCCTGGCTGCATCAGGACCATTGCCGCGCCGGGTTACTCGGCATGCGCGGCGCGGTCGGCTCTGACGTCGCGCTGTTTCGCGAGGCCGCCGAGGAGATCCAGTCGATCCTGTCTGCGGAAGGCGTCGCCGACATGCCGCTCGGGTTGGACGTGGTGGAGCCGCCCATGCTGTTCGAGCTGCAGCGCCTCGGCATCGAGGTGCGCGACGGACAGCAGACGATGTTGCAGGCGCGGGAGGTCAAGAGCATCGACGAGATCACGCTCCTCAACATGGCCGCGGCGATGGTCGACGGCGTGTATCAGGACATCGCGGAGGCGCTCAAACCCGGCGTGCGGGAGAGCGAGATCGTCGCGCTCGCTACCGGACGCCTGTATCAGATGGGTTCCGACTGCGTCGAGGCGATCAACTCCATCTCCGGCGAGCGCTGCTCGCCGCACCCGCACAACTTCACCGACCGGCTGATCCGTCCCGGCGACCAGGCGTTCTTCGACATCATCCAGTCCTTCACCGGCTATCGCACGTGCTACTACCGCACGTTCAGCGTCGGCCGCGCCACGGCCCCGCAGCGCAGCGCTTACCGGAAGGCCCGCGAATGGATGGATCGCGCCATCGACCTGATGAAGCCCGGCGTGTCGAGCGACCGCATCGCCCGCGCCTTTCCAAAGGCCCAGGAGATCGGGTTCGCGAGTGAGATGGACGCCTTCGGTCTGAACTTCTGTCACGGGCTGGGCCTGGGGCTGCACGAACGCCCCGTGGTGAGCCGCCTGAACTCCTTCACGGAGCCGATCGAGCTCAAGGTGGGGATGGTGTTCGCCGTGGAGACCTACTGCCCCGCCACCGACGGGATGTCGGCCGCTCGCATCGAGGAGGAAGTCGTGCTCACTCCCAAGGGCCCGCAGATCATCTCGCTGTATCCGGCGCAAGAGCTGCCCATCGCGAACCCGTACTGACGGCCGGCGCTGTTCGCTAGCGGGCGCCTCCCGGCCATTGCAGGCGGACGCTGCATCGATCGGGCGCCTCGGCGAGACTACTTCGATGCCGTCTCCGAGGCCGATGAACCCGGCATCGTCGCGCTCCGCGCCGCCTCGGCGCGAGTTCGGCGCGGCCCCCAACGTCGGATTGTCAGTGCCAGCATCGCCATCATCGCAGCGGGCACCAAGACCCAGATCGACTCGCTCTTGAGCACGTCCAGGCCGCGCTCCGAGAAGAAGGCAAAGCCGATGGGCGAGACCTCGATCGGCCGGAACGGGAAGAAGTAGCGCTCGGCGGTGAGCGGAGCGAGGAACGCGATCCCGAGACCACCGTTCGTGAAGGCGTCCAGCACGCCGTGGGAGGCGGCAGCGAGGCAGAGGAACAGCGCGATGCGCAGCTTCGCGCTGTCCCACTTCGCTTGGCGAAAAGCCAGCGCGGTGACTCCCAGCCCCAGCGCGACAGAGAACAGAAGCGAGTGCGACAGCCCCCGATGCCCGAGCATGTCGGAATAGCGTATGCCAAACGCAAACCCGATCACGTCCAGGTCCGGCAAGATCGCGCAAGCGATGCCGAGCGACCACGCGCGCAATCCCGCCGCTTTCGGCAACACCACGGCCCCGATCGCCGCTGCCGCCGCCGCATGCCCGATCGGTGTAGGCATGGAATCTAGGAGCGCAGCGCCCTATGCTGCAAGCCCGGCAGGGGGCTCGCTGACATTGGCGACGAAGCGCACGTAGAAGTCCGGCAGTCGTTCGAGCACCAGATGCTTGCACAGCAGCTCGGAGCCGCGCAGAGCGTCGGCGATGATCTCGACGCTGAGCTGCTGCTGAGCGGCCGTCGAGACCGGAGCATAGCTGAGATGCCAAGGCTCCGGGGCGACGCCGCCGCGGTCGCGGTCGTAGGGACGGTAGAAGCCGAAGCGCTGCAGGTTCTCGTCGAGCCAGCCGGAGAGCCGGCCGAATACGCCGCTGGGCGCGTACTCGGAGGGAAGCAGGTGCACACGCGAGCCTTCCGGCAGCGCGGCCTTGTCGTAGACATCGACCTCCGTGCCCCAGTGATGGCGGCTCGCGCCGGGCACGGCAGACCAGAGCAGGATCGCCTCGACCAACTCCCGGCTATCGAGCGCGGCGTGCGGACGCAGGCTGCCGTCACGGTCATAGAGCGGCCGCTCGCCGCGGAACTTCTGGTTCCAGATCTCTACCTGAGTGGAGAAGTCGCGGAAGGCACTGAAGGGTGCGATCTCCATTCCCTCCCGGGCTGCCGCGGCGCGCAGCGCGAGGAAAGGCTCGACCACATCGCGGTGCAAAGCCACGCGCGGGTTTTCGAGCTGCTCGATATGCGTACGGGCGCGGCCGGTCAGCTCCAGCTCGTTCATGGACTGCGCCGGAAGCGCGAGAAGAACCGCCACATTTCGACATTGGCGTCGATTACATCGGTACCCGGGCCCAGAAGACGCGGCAGATAGTCGAGCTTGCCTCCAGGCCAAACGTGGCCTGCGCCCGTGAGCTTCCAAAGCACGATCTCGGTGCCGTCCTTGCAGGGCGCGTACGCGATGCGAGTCGCCGTATGCCGGGAGGTTTTTCCCGAACCACGCCGGGGCGGATCGATCTGCGGCAGCCGCGGGCAGCCGTCGTAGTCGACCCAGCGTGAGATCACCTCCTCCGCCGCCGGATGCTGGATGCGGACGTCGGTGAAAGGAAACGGTGGGCCCAGGCCGCCGGCATACAGCGCCCGCGGATCGTCCACGCTATGGATGTGCAAGATGGACATCGGTCGGACCGGGCGGAACGGTGCGACCTCGGAGCCGGCGACGGGCGCGATTGCGGCGATCAGGTCGGACGCTTCGAGCGCCAGGCGATAGGCCAGCATCGCCCCGTTCGAAAGCCCCGTCGCGTAGATGCGGCTGCGGTTCACGGGCGTGCGCTTGCTGAGATCGTCGATCACCGCGCGCGTGAATCCTACGTCGTCCACGTTGTGATCGCTCGCGTACCCGCAGCAGGTGCCGGCATTCCACGTCAGCAACCGAGTCGGCAAGCGGCCGGTTCCATTTGGATACACGGCGAGAAACCCCTCACGATCGGCGGTGAGGTCCATGCGCGAGTAGCTCTGTTGGTTCGCGGCATACCCGCCGCCCCCGTGGAAGTTGAGCACCACCGCGCGCGCCGTGCTCGACCCCGCCTGCGGCACGTGGACGATGTAGCTGCGATGCCGCCCTTGATGGTCCAGCGGAAAGGTATGGTCGCCCGGTCCGAGATCGGCGCGCCCTGGCGTGGGGCTGGCGCCAAGTGCGCTGCACATCAGCGCAAGCAGGACGCGGAAATAGGCAACGGGTCGGATCACGGATGCGGCGGGCCAGCCTCGTTCCGCCTCCTCTGCCGGTGCAACGCGAGCACGAGCGGAATGACAGTGAGGATCACCAGCCAGCGCGAATACTCAACCGCGTCACGCGCGATCGCGAGCGGGGCATCCTGCTCGAAGAACCGGCGCGCGATCTCATCGTTTGCGTGCTGTGCGATCGCCAAGCCGCCGATGGCGAACTGCTGGGCGATTGCTAGCCCGCCCAGCGCGGCTTTCCAGGCGACCGCCGCGCCCCCGACCGCGCAATAGCCCAGCGCGAAGCCGCCCAGCGCGAACACGCCAACGGCCGCTCCCGAGAGCGCGAATGCTCCGGCGGCCACGCCCCCGATCGCGATCCCGCCGACCGCGGCGCCCCCGATCGCGAGCAGCACGCCGAAGGAGACATCGCCGATTGCGATCCAGCCCCGGGCGAGGCCGCGCTGAAACCGCCCGCCGTCGATCCGTGCCGTGGAAACGTGCAGGAGCGGAAGCCCCAGGAGACGCAGCGGTGACCGATACTCCATCGTGACGTGGCGTGGATCAGACGGGACGTGCGAGCACGACGCCGACGAGAACGGCGAAGCCGAGGATGAGCGCCGCGGTCAACAGGTACTGGGCGGCGATCGTGCCTGCGCCCAACGCCACGCAGCAGGCGACCAGGCGCTGCTCCTCGTGGAGCACGAAGGCAAGGATACCCAGCACCAGCGCGCCGAACCCGCAGATCAGCGATGCGAGCGCGATGTGCGGATCGCGCCAGGGGTTGCGAATCTCGGGCGTCGGGGCTGGCGCGGGCTCCATCTTGATGGCCGCCGCCGCTTTGTCCTTGAGCTCGCTCAACCAGTCGGCGGCGCGCTGCTGCACGGGCTTGGCGGGAGGATCGTACAGGGGTGCAAGCCAGGACGGGATCAGTGCCAACGTCATGGCGAGCAGTCCGATCGCGAGTCCGACCCAGCCGACCCAGTCACGGCCCAAGCGCGCGGCTGCTCGCGCTCCAGCTGAATGTTCCGGCCGCACCTCGAGGACGGGTCTGGAGGTCTGCTTCGCTTCAGAGCGACCGGCCATACGGCTCCGAGACACTGGGCTCTGTGCCCGTCACCCGGTACGCAATTCTCGTCACTGCCTGAGCACGCACTTCTGGTACAGGTCCTTGAACACGCCGCCGGGGTCGTATTTGCGTTTCAGCGCCTGGTACACCTCGCCATCGTAGGTGGCCCAGAACTCCGCAGGCGGGTAGAAGCTGTCCGAGTAGAGGGATTTGATCCCCTGCAGTTCCTGCACTTTCTGTTCCACCAGCCGATTGTAGTACCCCGGGGGACGCGCCCGCTCCGCGCGTACCACATCCCAGAAGCCGAAGTTGACGTACAGCTTGGACCGGTCCAACGGGTACAGGGTCCAGCGCCGCGCCGGGTGCGGAGCGCCGATCGGGCAGATCCATACCGGCGAGATGCCGATCTCACGCTGGAAGAAATCCAGGAACTGCGCCGCATGCTCGATCGGCACGTCCACGTCCTGGATCACGGACTCGCGGTGCAACCCGGAGATGCAATCCAGCGCATGGGTCAAGCGCCAGCGGCTGTTCCAGCGCATCACTTTGGTGTAGAAGCGCGAATTGAGCCGCTTCCTGCCGAGCAGCCGCCGCACGAGCGGATGCTGCGCGCCGAGGTTCTTGGAGCACCAGAACCAGTCCGTGTCCCAGCGCCACAGATATGCCTCGGTCGTGAGATAGTCCGACTCCCGTTGCGCGATCGAACGGTAGTAGATGTTTTCGTAGGTATAGTCGCTGGTGTACGGGGCTTCGTCGACGAAGCGGCCGAGCGTGACATACAGCTGCTCGGCGCCGAACACCGACCCGTCGACGAAATCCACGTCGCCCGCCAGACACCATTCGCCTAGTCGGCGGAAGTACTCGTTTGCGTCGCGATACCGCAGGTGGGTGAGCTTGACGTAGGGTTTCACCAGGATGGTCTTGGTCTTCACCCGCAGTGCATAGCCGAGCGTTCCGTAGGAGTTGGGGAAGGCGAAGAACAGGTCGCTCAGCTCGTTGTCCGGTCTGGCGACCACGATGCTGCCGTCGCCCAGCAGGATTTCCAGCTCGATCAGCGTGTCGTGCACCAGCCCATAGCGGAAGGAGCTCGCTTCGATGCCCACACCTGCCACCGCGCCGCCGATGGTGATCGACTTGAGCTGAGGCACGACACAGGGCATCGCCCCGCTGCGCAGCGTCGCGGCCGCGAGCGCGTCGTACGGCGTCATGCCCTCGACATCGACCCAGCCCTCCCTGGAGTCGACTTCCAGGACGTGATGGAATGCGCTCGCATCCAGCCGCCGCTTGGGCGCCCGCTTGCGGTCGCGGAAAAGGTTGGACGTGCTCTTGTTGAGGCCGACCGCGCCGGTGTGGCCGTCTGATGGCCCGTTTGCGATCTGACGCGCCAACGCCGCCTTGCGGTCCGCGAACGATATCGTCACCGGCACACCTCCATACCGGGGCCGGAGCGCACACCACAACCCAGTATTGATCGGCCGGGTGCCGGCCGGCCTACACCGCTCGAGAAACGCATGCGCGGGACGATGCGTCAGATGGCGGCAGCGCGCTCCGACTCGGCGGCGACGCGCTGCTCGAAATCGCCGGAGTAGAGGAACGCCCGGCTCATCGGGTAGTTGTCCTTGTTGATGTTGCCCTTGCTGTACAGGATCTGGAACAGGTGTGTGCTGGAGTTGGGCGAGCGGAACATCTCGGCGCAGGCCACGAGGTAAGTGCTCCAGATGCGGCGGAAGCGTTCGTCGAACTTCGTCGGGTTGAGCGCGTGGATGCGGTCCCAGTTGCGGTCGAACCGCGCCGCCCACTCGTCCAGCGTGAGCGCGTAGTGGCGCCGCAGGTTCTCGATGTCCACGATCTCCAGCCCGCAGTCCTCCATGGCCGTGATCGTCTCGGCCAGGCTGGGGATCCAGCCGCCCGGGAAGACGTGCCTGCGGATATAGAACTCGGTGTCCCGCATGCCGACATGGCCGATGAAGTGCAGCATGCCGAGCCCTCCGGGCTTGAGGAAATCCGCGTGCGCCTGGACCACCTGCCGCAACTGATCTCTACCGGCGTGCTCCAGCACGCCGATGGAGACGACCTTGTCGAACTGGGCGTGCACCTCGCGGAAGTCCGCCTCGCGCACCTCGAGCTTGTCGGAGAGCCCACGGCGCTCGATTTGGCCGCGCACCCAGTCGACCTGCTCGGTGGTGGTGTTCACGCCGCACACCCGTGCGCCGAACTGCTCCCAGGCGCGGAACATGAAGCCCCCGAAGCCGCAGCCGATGTCGACCACGCTCTCCCCCGGCTTGAGGCGGATCTTGTGGCAGACATGGTCGATCTTGTTCTGCTGCGCCTGTTCCACCGTGCGCGTGCCCGGCTTCCAGTAGGCGCAGGTGTACATCATCAGCGGATCGTCCAGCCAGTAGGCGTAGAAGTCGGCGCCGAGCCCGTAGTGATAGCGGGCATTCGCGCGGGCTTGCTGGATCGTGCGGTTGCCGAAGCGCAGCTCGTGCCACTGGTTGCGCAGCCAAACCAGCGGGCCGGGTGAACGCTCGAAGCCGCTCTCGAAGCCGATGGCGAATAGCTGACCGAAGTCGCCCTCGACGTCGAGGGACTGATCGAAGAAGGATTCGAGCATCCCGATATGGCGGAAGAGCACGACGTTCCACGCGGCCGCGGTCGTCTTGAAATGGGCATGCACCACGGGCGTGCCGGTCCGGTTCTGAAAGCTGGAGCCGTCGGGATACGTGACGCGGAAGCACACCTGCGTCGCGGCGCCGAGCTCAGCCACGATCTTCTTCAGGAGCGAGATCATTGCGCGAAAGGATGCACGATCGTAGCGTCGATTTGCAAGCGTGGCGGGGGCAGCGCCCCGCTCACACGACCCGGAAGTTCTTGAACTGCCAGGGGTCCTCCCAGTCTACGTCTTCCGGGTACAGCTTGCCGCGGCCCTCGAGCGGCGTCCAGTCGCTGTACGCCCCGGAGACCGGGCCGAGGTAGGGCATCGAGATCTCCAGCACCGTGCGGAAATCGATATCGTCCGGCTCCACGATCCCGGCATTGGGATTGCGCATGGCCCAGATCACCGCACCCAGCGCGGGCGCGTTGACCTGCAGGCTGGTGGCATTGTTGTGCGGACACAGCTCGCGTGCCTGGTGGATGCTGAGATGGGAGCCGTACCAATACGCGCCCCGCTTGTGCCCCATGAGCAGCACGCCCAGTTCGTCGCACCCGTCCGTGAGGTCCTCGCGCAGCAATCGGGTCTTCTCCTGCATGGTGTAGTTGTGTCCGACCATCTCGTGCAGGGACAGCACCGCGTCGTCGCAGGGGTGGTAGGCGTAATAGCAAGTCGGACGATACACGGGCCTGCCGTTCTCACGGACCGTAAGGTAGTCCGGGATCGAGTGGGACTCGCCGTGCGAAATGAGCCAGCCGTGATACGGGCCTTCCATCGGCACCCAGCAGCGCACGCGCGTGCTGCAGCCGGGCCGATTCAAATAGATGGAGGAGCCGCAGCCGAAGCCGAACTCCATCCCCTCGTGGGGCCAGTGCTTCTCGTGCGTGCCCCAGCCCAGCTCGGCCGGCTGCAAGGACTCCCCGACGAAGGCGCCGCTTGACCAGGTGTTGGCGAACTCGCCCCACTGCTTGCGCTTGGCCGCGGTCTGCCGATCGCGCTCGGCGATCTGGATCACCTTGATGCCGAGCTGCATGGCGAGGCGTCCCCATTCCTCCTTCGATCTCGGCTCGGGCAGGCCGGCGGCGGTGTCCCGATTGATGTTGAGCAACGCCTGTTTGACGAAGTGCGATACCAGGCCCGGATTGGCGCCGTGCATGAGCACCACCGCGGGGCCGTTGCGGAATCTCTTGCGCATCTCCAGCGCCGCCTCTCGGAATGCATAGTTCGAACGGCGCGCCGCCGGGATCGACGTGTCCCGATGCCCGCCGGCCCAGGGCTCGATGCAGGCATCGAGGTACAGGATGCCGCGCTCGCTGCAATACTCGATCAGCGCCAGGCTGGAGACGTCGAAGGACGCGTTGAACAAATAGTCGCCGGCCTTCAGCTCTCGGTTGAGGATTTGGAGATAGTTGTCCCGCGTGAGGGGTTCGACCACGAACTCGATCCCATATTCCCGCGCGAGATCGTGGCCCCAGTCTTCGGCCGTGATGATCTTGATCCTGTCCCTGGGCATCTCGATGTGCCGCAGGATGAGCGGCAGCGTGCCCTGGCCCACGGCGCCGAACCCGACGATCAGGATCTTGCCTTGGAAGGTGACGTGCTTCTTGTACTCAGCCATTTCCCATCAAGCCCGTAACGAAAGGGTCGTTAAAAAAAACAGCGCCGCCCCGGATCGCTCCGGCAAGCGGCTGCGCGTGCGCATTGTAACGGTTTTCCCGGGTGCTTCCAGCGTCCGCTGGAAGCAGGTGCTGGTGGACAATACCGACGGGATTCTGCGCTACACTGCGCTCGCTTCGATCTGACAATCGGTGCGCATGGCTGAATATGTGATCTGGGCCGTTGTCGGCCTGGCGCTGGTGATCTCGGAGCTGATGACGGGGACCTTCTATCTCCTGGTCCTCGGGATCGCGGCGCTGGCCGGCGCGGCACTGGCCTTCGCCGGCTTAGGATTCTGGGTGCAGGCGCTCGCCGCATCGGTTGTCGCCGTCGCGGGTGTCGCCTGGATCCAGCGGCGCCGCAGGCTCATCACGCCCGCTGCGATGGCCTCACCGGACATCGGCCAGCCGGTCACCTGGGAAGCCTGGGTCAACGAGTCGGACCGCTTCGCACGCGTGCGTTACCGCGGCGCGTCCTGGGACGCGCACGTGCCCAGCGAATGCAGCGCCCAGCCGGGCGAAGTCCTCTACATCACCGCTGTTCATGGCAACACCCTCGAAGTCGCCAAAACCCGTCCCGCGTAAGCCTGCGGCGGCGTCCACGTCCGAACCGGCGGATGTGCCGGCGACCGAGGCTCACAAGGAGGTGTCGATGTTTCCCAAGCTCGCGGCCGTCGTCATCCTGACCATTATCATCGCCGCTTTCGAACCGACGCGGGTCTATGCGATTCCGTTCTTCGTCCTCGCTTCGGCGGTCGTGTTCGTGATCGAGGGCGTGCGGGTGGTGCCGCAACAGAACGCGTGGGTGGTGGAGCGCCTCGGGCGCTTCCACTCCGTGCTGGAGCCGGGCCTGAACATCATCGTGCCCTTCTTCGACCGCGTTGCCTACCGGCACTCGCTGAAGGAGGTGCCGCTGGACGTCCCGGAGCAGGTGTGCATCACCAAGGACAACACCCAGCTCTCGGTAGACGGGATCCTGTATTACCAAGTCACCGACCCGCGCCTCGCTTCGTACGGGACCTCCAACTACATCACGGCGATCACGCAGCTCGCCCAGACCACGCTGCGCTCCGAGGTCGGCAAGATGGAGCTGGACAAGACCTTCGAGAGTCGCGACGAGATCAACAAGCAGATCGTCTCGGTGCTGGACGAAGCGGGGCGCTCCTGGGGTGTGAAGGTGCTGCGCTATGAGCTCAAGAACCTGACCCCGCCGGATTCGATTCTGCGCGCGATGCAGGCGCAGATCACCGCCGAGCGCGAGAAGCGCGCCGTAATCGCCACTTCCGAAGGCGAGAAGCAGAAGGAGATCAACCTGGCGGAAGGCGCCAAGCAGTCGGACATCCTGCAGTCCGAGGGCGAGAAGCAGGCGGCCATCAACAAGGCCCAGGGCGATGCCACCGCCATCCGATTGATCGCGGAAGCCACCGCGGCCGGGATCAGCACCGTGGCCGAAGCGATCGGCAAGGAAGGCGGCCAGTCGGCCGCCAATCTCAAGATCGCGGAGCTGTACATCAATGCCTTCGCCAACCTGGCGAAGGCGAGCAACACGCTGATCGTGCCCAGCAACGTATCCGACGTTGCGGGGTTGGTCGCTTCCGCGATGACCGTGTTGGACAAGACGAAGCAGGTGGGCGCTTCGCGTTAGCGCCTGCGCGCTGCTGATCGCACCCGGCGCACGGCATGCGAGCACCGCACGGCGAGCTCGCACGCCGTCGTCTGCCGGTACACTTCGCCGGTGCTGTTAGGCGACGAACGTGACGGCAACCACTACGATCATCTTTTTGGCGGTGTACTCCGGGATGATCCTGGGCGGGCTGCCGTTCTTGCAGCTCGACCGCACGGGGGTTGCGCTGCTCGGCGCGATCGCTCTGATCACCGTCGATGCCGTTGGCCTACGGGAGGCGGCGGAGTCCATCCACCTGCCGACCTTGATCCTGCTGTTCTCGTTCATGGTGATCGCGGCGCAGATGCGCCTCGGCGGGTTCTACGATTGGGTCGCGCGCAAGCTCGCGTCGCTGCCGCTGGCGCCGCCGCTGCTGCTCGGCGCGACGACCTTCGTCATCGCTTCGCTCGCGGCCGTGTTCAGCAACGACGTGGTCTGCCTTGCGGTAGCGCCGGTGATGATCGACACCTGCCGCAAGCGCGGTCTCGATCCGATCCCGTTCCTGCTCGCGCTTGCCTGCGCTGCGAACATCGGCTCCGCGGCGACGTTGATCGGCAATCCCCAGAATATGCTGATCGGCCAGACGTTGCGACTGTCCTTCGCGGGATACTTCCTCGTGGCCGCTCCGCCCGTCATCGCGGGGCTGCTGCTGACATGGGCACTGATTGCGTGGCAGAGCGCGGGGCACTGGGTCCTGGTCGACGCGGAGCGTGCGACGGGCGGTGCAGACGAGCCGGTCCGACAGGAAGTGCCGCTGAACCTCTGGCAGACGATCAAGGGACTGGTGGTGGCGGCGACGCTGCTCGTTGCCTTCCTGATCGGGCCATGGCCCAGGGAGCATGTCGCGCTGACCGGCGCGGGTGTGCTGCTGATGAGCCGGAGGCTGCATTCGAGCCAGATGCTCGGGCAGGTGGACTGGGAGCTGCTGGTGCTGTTCATGGGTCTGTTCGTGGTGAATCATGCTCTACAGCAGACCCAGTTCACGGCCGATCTGCTGGCTGGACTTGCGCGCTCCGGCCTGAACCTGGACCAGCCTGGTTGGTTGTCGGCGGTGACCGTGGTCCTGTCGAATCTAGTCTCCAATGTGCCCGCGGTCATGCTTCTGCTGCCCGTAGCCCACCATCCCGGGGCCGGCCCCTTACTCGCTCTGGTGAGCACCTTGGCAGGCAACCTGCTGATCGTGGGCAGCATCGCCAACATCATCGTCATCGACGTAGCGGCCAAGCACGGGATTCGCATCGGCTGGTGGCGCCATGCACGGACGGGAG
>Ga0335077_10002072_pt1 | contig 23952 bp, 19 predicted proteins | sample Lox_Sample_31_FD_207151 | JGI IMG/M metagenome (GOLD analysis project Ga0335077, IMG submission 207151) | Soil microbial communities from Loxahatchee National Wildlife Refuge, Florida, United States - Lox_Sample_3.1 | ecosystem: Environmental > Terrestrial > Soil > Wetlands | place: USA... | reverse complement strand
CGGCTTATGCGGTTCAGAGTACCGCGCTGCCGAACTATGGCGGCGGTGCCGGTGTGCCGCAGCCTTACCCCGCCGGCGCAGTGCCCCCGGTTGCTCCGGGCGGCGGCATCGGGTCCGGGATCCTTGGTGGTCTCGCTACAGGCGCCGCGGTGGGCGCGGGTGTGGTGGCGGGTGAGGCGTTGATGCATCGCGTGCTCGACGGTCATCATTCCGACGGCGCGATCGCCCCGGCAGAGGCCGCTACGTGGGACAGCCCGCAGCCTCAGGCCGACCAATACGATCTGGGCGGCAGCGACTTCGGCGTCTCCGACACATCCTCTTGGGATGACGGCTCCGGGGGCGGCGGCGACTGGAGCTGATCGAGCTCGGCGGACAGGCCGGGTGCAGTTGCGCGACAGGCAGGTGGCCCAGGAGCAAGTCGCCACTTACAAGCTGAAGCAGACCGCAGCCACGCAGGAGCGCACGCTGCGAGAGGCCGAGGCGAGGGCGGAAAGCGTAACCCACCGCCGTGCTCGCTAGGCCGGTGCGAGAGGTCGGCCGCCCGCGCTCGCTCGTTTCCGGCCCACATCCCATCTTTCGATACGGCAGCGAAGCTGCAGACTCGTGTCGGGTCTCGCGCGCCCAGTGCTTCGCCGCCGGCACGCGATTCGGAGTCTCGGATGACAGTTCTGCTCTGGCTGCGAACTGGTCGCAATCTGATCCGCTCCGAATGGCCGTTGCTGGTCAGCGTCGCGACGACGGTGTCGTTCTTGGCGTTCGGCGAAATCTGGCTCGCGGACCTATCCCGGTTCTTCTGGTTCGCGTTGATGCTCGGTTGGCTTTCTTGCGCCATCGCGCTCTCGGCGTTCGCGCTGGTACGCCACGCCGAGCGCGTTGCCGAGCGCCTCGGCGAGCCGTTGGGAACGCTCGTGCTGACGCTCGCCGTGACCGGCCTGGAGGTCACGATGATCGCCGCGTTCATGTACACCGGGAAGGGCGATTCCTCGGTTGCGCGCGACACGATGTTCGCGGTGGTGATGATCGTGCTCAACGGCCTGGTTGGGACGTGCCTGCTGCTCGGCGGGCTGCGCTATCACGAGCAAACCTACAATCTGTACGGGGCGAACTCGTTTCTCGCGGTGATCTTGCCGCTCGCGGTGCTGGGGATGGTGCTGCCGAGCTTCACGGCCTCCTCCCCCGGCCCGACGTTCTCGCCGCTGCAAGCCATCTTCTTGAGCGTGATGTCGGTGGGACTGTACGGCGTGTTCCTCGCCATTCAGACTCTGCGCCATCGCGACTATTTCGTGGCGCCCGCCTCACCCGCTGCCAGGGCCGAATCAGGAGGTGGCGATGCCCACGCCGGTCACGAGACCGGCTCGGCGATGTATCACACGGCGTTTCTGATCGCTTACCTGCTTCCCGTCGTCATGCTGGCGAAGAAGCTCGCAGTGCCGATCCACTATGCGATCGCCAGCCTAGGCGCGCCTCCGGCGTTGGGCGGCTTGCTCGTGGCGGCGCTGATCCTCTCACCGGAATCGCTGGCGGCCATCCGGGCTGCGCTCGGGAATCAGCTCCAGCGCTCGATCAATCTCTCGTTGGGCTCGGTGCTGGCGACGATCAGCTTGACCGTGCCGGCCGTGCTCACGATCGGGTTCATCACCGGCAAGCCGATCGTGCTCGGTCTGGGCCCCGTGGACATGACGCTGTTGTTGCTCACCTTGGCGGTGAGCGTGCTGACGTTCGCCCGCGAGCGCACGAATGTCCTCCTGGGTGCGGTGCACCTGCTGCTGTTCCTCGCTTACCTCATGCTGATGTTCGAGAAGTAACTGGGCGGGCCGCGGCCGCTCTGTCAGGGCTTTTTGCCGACGCACCCGTGTCCCGGACCGGCGGTCAGTTGGATGCCTCGCTTTGCCCGAAGCACCCGCCGTCGTAGGCTCGTCCGACGACCCGGCGCGTTCTCTCCGGAGAGTCTGGCTCCAGGCTGGGAGCCAATGGCCTTCTTCTTGCTTACCCAGCGTTGAATTCCGCGCCAGATCATCGGGTTGGTTGAGGCAAAGGAAGCTCGACGCGGGGACCAAGCACGTCCCGCTGACGAGATCGCCACTGCCCCCGCTGGCGCCTCTGCGCTACGGCGCCAACGCGGGACATCCCGCCCAGCTTCCCCGAGGTAGCAGCCGTCCCAGATGAAATGGGATGCGATCAAGGTTCGCAGTCTCAGCACGCGGCTGGCGCTCGTGTTCGTGCTGCTGTTCACACTCGTGCAAGTGGGAGTGCTGCTGCTCGTCGACCAAGTGAGCGGCAGGATCGGGCGCGAGATCAGCGCCCAGGAGCTGCAAGTCGGAGAGCGGGTGCTGCTTCGCCTGCTGGATCAAAACCGGCAGCGTTTGACGCAAGCGGCAGAGGTCCTGACCAAGGACTTCGCGTTTCGGGAAGCCGTCGCGACCGGTGACCTGCCGACGATCCAGTCGGTCCTCGCGAACCACGGCACCCGCATCCAAGCGAGCGTGATGATGCTGGTGTCGCCCGACGCCATGCTCATCGCCGATTCGCTGCATCCGGGAGCGCAGCGCCGGCCCTTTCCGCGCCCGACTCTCATTCACGCCGCCCAGCAGCGCGGCAGAGCTTCGGCGCTGCTGATGATCGACGACAGCTTGTATCAGGTCGTCGTCGTCCCGGTGCTCACCCCCGATCCGGTCGCTTGGGTCGCCATGGGCTTCCTCATCGACGCGGGTTTCCTCAACGACTTGCGAGTGCTCACCTCTCTGCACGTCTCCTTCCTGGGACAAGATGCGAACGACGTCTGGCACGTGCTCGCCACGACCCGGCCGCGAAAGGACATGGAGCCGGCGCTGCCCTCGGTCACGGTGCAGGACGGCGCGAGCGGCATTCCGGTCCCGCTGCGGCTGGACGGCTTCGACACGACCGTCACCACGCTCGCCAAGGAAGGCAGCGATCCGGTGAAGGTCATCCTCCAGCGCTCGGTCACCGACGGCCTGGAGCCACTGGACCGCCTGAAGTCGCTGCTCGTGCTGCTCATGCTGGCGAGCATCGGCGCATCGATCATCGGCAGCCTCGTGCTGGCCCGCCGGATCACTCATCCGCTCGCCGAGCTCACTCAGTTCGCGAAGCGCGTTCGCGACGGGGACTACACGGGACGCATCGAGCTCAAGCGCGGCGACGAGGTCGGCGCGCTGGCCGTGAGCTTCAACCACATGCTCGAAGGCATCGCCGCGCGCGAGGGAGAGGTGATGCGTCTCGCATACGCGGACACGCTCACGGGCCTGCCCAACCGCGCGATGTTCAACGACCGGCTGAGCCAGGCGGTGAAGCTGTACCGGCGCACCAAGGCTCCCGTCTCGGTCCTGGTGATGGACCTGGACCGCTTCAAGTACATCAACGACACGCTCGGCCACGAGGCCGGGGACGTCGTGCTCGAGGAAGTGGCCAAGCGCTTGCGCAACACCGTCCGGGACTCCGATACGGTGGCTCGCCTCGGCGGAGACGAGTTCGGGATCCTGCTCACCACCGGCGGCTCGGATCGGGCGCTGGTGGTCGCGCGCATGATCGACGCCGTCCTCGAAGAGCCGATCGAGATCCACGGCCAGCACGTCGATGTGGGCTCGAGCATCGGCGTCGCGGAATGCCCGGCGCATGGCGAGGAAGCGGGGGTGCTGCTACGCCGCGCCGATATCGCCATGTACGAGGCAAAGCACCGGAAGCTGGGCGTGGCGGTGTACGACGCGCGCTACGACAAGCACCGCGCCGAGCAACTATCTCTGCTCAGCGATCTGCGCAAAGCAATCGCGGAGCGCCAGCTGCGGCTTTACTACCAGCCCAAGCTCGATCTGCGGCGCGGCCGGCTGGTCGGGGTCGAGGCGCTGGTGCGCTGGCAGCATCCCGACCGCGGAATGGTGCCGCCCTCGGAATTCATCCCCTTCGCGGAGCAGACCGGCGTGATCCGGGAGGTGACCCGTTGGGTGATCCCGGAAGCGATGCGCCAGTGCGGGGTCTGGCTCGCCGAAGGGGTGTCGCTCTCGGTGTCGATCAACGTCTCCACCCGAGACCTGCTCGACCGCGAGCTCCCGGGAATCTTCGTTTCGGCGACCCGTGCCTACGGCGTTCCGCTCGACCTGGTGATCGTCGAGGTCACCGAGAGCGCACTCATGGAAGATCCGCAGCGCGTCCACGAGATCATGCGCGAGCTCAAGCAACTCGGGCTGCGCCTCGCGATCGACGACTACGGCACCGGCTACTCGTCGCTCGCGTACATCCAGCGACTGCAGTGCGACGAGCTCAAAGTCGACCGGGCCTTCGTCACGCACATCTCCGGCCGCGACAAGGACGCCGCGATCGTGCGTTCGACGATCGACCTCGGCCACAGCCTGGGGTTGACGGTGGTCGCGGAGGGCGTCGAGGACGCGGAGGCCATCGACGTGCTCCGCCAACTGGGCTGCGACCTGGGGCAAGGCTTCGGCATCTGCCGGCCGCTGCCGCCGGATCAGCTCACGGACTGGATCGCCGGCTGCGAGTGGCAGCCGCGGAGAGTTCGCGACGTGTCGGCCGGGGCCTGGGACGGCATGCCGGTGGTATAGCACGGGGGACACGTGAACCGCCACTCGTTGTGCTGGTTGTGCTGCGGGCTCACGCTATTGAGCACGAGCGCGTATGGCGACTGGGGGTTGGACGCGAGCGCCGGGGTCACCTACGACGACAATATCTCCAACAGTCTCGACGCGGACGACCGCAAGGCGGACACCGCCGCCGTGATCGACGTGTCGGGCGGGGTCCACGAGCAGCTCAGTGGGAGCACCGGACTGGGGTTGAGCTTGCTCGCCAGCTCGGACACCTTCGCCCAATACACGGGGCTCAGCGACATCGGCCTGGGAGCGCGCCTGCAAATGCGCACAAAGTTCGGGCTCGGAGCACAGGCGCCGTGGCTGGCGGTTGCGGCCCAGGCGATGTATCGCAACTTCCACTACGACTACCTGGACGGATGGCGCTACGAAGCCGGCATCACGGCCGGAAAGCAGTTCGGCGAGCGCTGGGCGCTGCGCGCGACCGTTCGCTACGATGCGACGGTTACCACCCAGACGCCGCCACCGCTGATCCCGACGCTACCTGGCTCTCCCTATGACGTATACGGCTGGAATCTCGGCGTCCAAGGCACATACTGGTTGACCGGCGCCGATCTGCTTTCGCTCGCGCTGAACCGGCGCACCGGAACGGTAACCACCGTCTCGCCTCCGGACGATGAGGTCGCGGAGTACGCCGACCGTGCGGCCCTGAACACCGTCTTCGGCGGCCCCGAGGTGGCCTACCGCATCTTCGCAACGACGCTCACGACGACGCTGACGTGGAGCCACTCTCTGGGCGAGCGCGCCGCGATCAATCTGCTCTACGCGTACAGCCGAAGCCGCGCACCGAACGATCTCGGCGACTATTATGCGAACGTGATCAACCTCAGCCTCAGCTACGCGTTCTACTGATGACACCAAGTCTTACAGGGCGGCTCATCGTGTTGGCGTGCGTGGCATTGCCAGCGATCGCGCATGCCGCGAAGCTCGGCGCGTTGGTCTCCGGCCATGACGGCAAGCCGTTGGCCAATGCGGTGGTCATCGCGGTGCCGGAGGATGGCCAACTCCCCCCGCTCACCAAGGTGGTGGAGGTCGTCGACCAGATCGACAAGGAGTTCGTGCCCTACGTGAAGCCGATACGAGCCGGCTCGTACGTCCAGTTTCCGAACAAGGACAATATCCGCCACCACGTCTACTCTTTCTCTCCAGCGAAGAAGTTCGAGCTCCCGCTGTACAGCGGCACCCCGTCCCAACCCGTGCTGTTCGACAAGCCCGGCGTGGTGAAGCTGGGCTGCAACATCCACGACTGGATGCTCGGCTACATCTATGTCGCCGAGACGCCCTACTTCGGCAAGAGCGCCGGCGACGGCAGAGTCCAACTTGAGAACCTTCCTCCCGGCCGTTATCGGGTCCGCGTGTGGCACCCGCGGATGCAAGGCTCCGAGGACGCGACGGTGCAGCGCGTCGTCCTGCAGGAGGCGGCGCCCGCGCGAGTCGAGTGGAAGCTCAGGCTCAACCCGGAGTACCGGCCCCGGCGCGCACCGCTGCCTGGCGAACCCGGGTACCGATAGCGATCCGGCTCTCCATCCGCTGGCCGGAGCGGCACCCGGCGGACCAACCACAGCTGCAATCCACCTTCGCGGGCGCCCGCGGGCCATCGGTTCGAGCCTGCCGCAACATCACCGCCACGCCGCTGTAACCTCAATGACATCGTACTGGCCTAATCTGCGCGGCGCCGCGGCGATGGTACGCGACTTGCGAAGGGCCAGCCGAATCGAGTGCCGCCGATAGTCGTCCAGACGCTGGCTGCATCGGCGCTCTCCTCCCGGCTGGCCACGCGAGGCCTTCGTCGGGCTCAACGGACACTGGTTGCCGGACAGCGGTTGGCTGCGCAGGCAGCGCGGGGTTCTGGCGGGCCGGCGCAGCGCCGATCTCGCGCGAGCGCGGATCGGTTCGATGCTTGAAGCGATGAGGTGCCCATTTGAAAGCTGCCGCTGCAAAACTCGCCCATAGTCTCGACCAGACGGTCTTCAACGCAATCTACTCCCGATCGCTGGTCTACAACGCCTGCTGGGAAGATCCTGCCGTGGATCGTCAGGCGCTCGAGATCTCTCCCGATCACACGCTGGTGGTGATCGCCAGTGCCGGCTGCAACGTCCTGGACTATGCGCTGCTCGGGCCGCGCCGCATCCACGCCGTCGACGCCAACCCCCGCCAGACGGCGCTGCTCGAACTGAAGCTCGCGGGCATCCGCCGACTCGGCTTCGGCGATTTCTTCACAGTCTTCGGTCAGGGCAACCACCCGGGATTCCGCGACCTCTACTTCGATGCACTGCGCACGGATCTGTCACCGTTCGCGAAGCAGTACTGGGATCGCAACTGGGAATGGTTCAGCCAGCGCGACCGCCGTGACACGTTCTACTTCTTCGGGCTCGCCGGGATCGTTGCGCGCGGCTTCCGCGGCTATCTGCGGCTGCGGCCCAAGCTGCGCGAGGCGCTGGAAGCCTTGCTCCAGTGCCCGTCGCTGGAAGCGCAGGCAGGCATCTATCGAGAGCGCGTTGCGCCGCTGCTGTGGGCAAAGCACGTCGACTGGACGCTGTCGCGCCAGATCACCATGAGCATGCTGGGCGTGCCGCGCGCACAGCGTAAGGAGGTGGAGCGCCAGCATGCAAATGGCATTCCAGGCTTCGTGCGCGAGGCGGTGGACTACGTGGCCTGTGCTCTGCCGCTGGCGAAGAACTATTTCTGGCAACTGTATCTGCGCGGCTACCACACGCTCGACTGCTGTCCCGAGTACCTGACCCCGCACGGATTCCGCGCGCTGCAGGGCGGGCTCGCCGAGCGCATCGTGCCGCACACCGCGACGGTGACGCAGTTTCTCCAGGCTACGCGGGAGCGCATCAACCGTTTCGTGCTGCTCGACCATATGGACTGGATGAGCTCGTATTACCCCGGCGCGCTGGCCGAGGAATGGGATGCGATCCTGGAGGGCGCCGCGCCACACGCGAGGGTGCTGTTTCGCAGCGCGCACGCATGGCCGACGTATCTGGAGCGCGTGAGCGTGCGCCACGGCGGCCGCGTGGAGCGCCTGATAGACGTCGTGAGCTTCCATCCGGAATGGGCCCGCGAGCTGACCAGGCTGGATCGCGTACATACCTACGCGGGGTTCCACATCGCCGACCTGCCGGGAGCCGCGTGAGCTTGCTTGCCGAAGCACGGGTCTTGCTCGCGCTGGCGCGCGGGGCATCCCACGGCGGTTCGCATGCGGAGCAGCTGCAGCGGTTCTACGCGCCGCAGGCGCAAGCCTACGATGCGTTCCGCGAGCGTCTCCTGCATGGCCGCCGCGATCTCATCGACCTGTTGCCCACGGCTCCCGGCGGCCGCGTCGTTGAGCTGGGCGCAGGCACCGGGCGCAATCTCGAGTACTTCGGCCCGCGGCTCGCGGAGCTTTCGCAGGTGGAAGCGGTCGACCTCTGCCCCGCGCTCCTCGAAGTGGCGCAACGCCGATTGGCCGGGTTCTGCAATGTGCGATTGGTTCACGCCGACGCGACCCGCTACATTCCGGCGCAGCCGGTGGACGTGGTGTATTTTTCCTACGCGCTCACGATGATCCCGGATTGGCGCTCCGCGGTGGATCACGCGCTCGCCATGCTGCGGCCTGGCGGCGTGCTCGGTACGGTCGACTTCTACCTGCCCGCTCTGCATCCCCCGGAAGGCCGTTTGTCGCGGCGCGCCCGCACCAACCGCTTCTGGCGCGCCTGGTTCGCGCACGATGGCGTACGCCTGTCCGAAGCGCATCTGCCTTACCTGCGCAGCCGTCTGACCGTCGACGCATGCCTGGAGCGCGTGGCGCCGGTCCCCTTCCTGCCCTGGGTACGCGTGCCTTACTACATCTTGGTGGGTCGTAAACCGAGCTGAAGGCCACGGGTCACGCTGCGGCGGCAGGGTCCGAGGTCATCAGCGTGCGTGGCAGGGTCGATTGGACTATCCTATGGAGCGCGCATCCTGCTCTCCGAGGAGGCCGCCCATGGCCCTGACCTTCCGCAAGTTGCATCCGCACTTCGCCGCCGAAGCTACCGGGCTCGATCTGCGGCGCATCGAGGATCGCCGGACGCTCGACGCGATTCGCGCCGGGATGGATGAGTTCGCCGTCCTCGTGTTTCGCGACCAGCCGTTCACCGACGCGGAGCAGCTCGCGTTCGCGCAACGCTTCGACGGAGTGCTGCACTCCAACACCGGTGCGGCCGTGCTCGGCAAGAACCGCTTCGGCAACGAGGCCCTCAGCGACATCTCGAACCTGGACGAGCACGGCGAGATCATGAAATCACAGGACCGCCGCCGAATGTACGCGCTCGGCAACCGCCTCTGGCACACCGACGCATCGTTCCAGGATCCGCCGGGCCGCTACTCGATGCTCTCTGCCCGATTGATCCCGCCCGCGGGCGCCGACACGGAGTTCGCCGACGAGCGCGCGGCTTATGACGCACTCGACGAGCACACCAGGGCAAGGTTGGAAGGGCTGCGCGCGCATCACTCGATCGCCTACTCCCGGCAAACGCTCGGCTTCGAGTTCTCGCAGGAAGAGCTGGACAAGCTCAAGGGCGCCGTGCATCCGCTGGTGCGGACCAATCCGCGCACCCAGCGCCGCTCGCTCTACCTCGCTTCGCATGCCTCGCGGATCATCGACTGGCCTCTGCCCGAGGGGCGGCTGTTCCTGCGCGATCTGCTCGAGCATGCGACGCAGCCGCAGTTCGTCTATCGCCATGTCTGGCGCCCCGCGGACCTCGTGATCTGGGACAACCTCGCCACGATGCATCGCGCACGGCCGTTCGACGACGCGATGGATCGCCGTGAGCTGCGTCGCGTGACTACGCTGGACATCGCGGCGCCCGCGGCCGCCTGATCAACTCCGGCGTCCGGCCGATCCATGCACATCGTCGATTCCCAACTCCATCTGTGGGGCGCGAACACTCCACAGCGGCCATGGCCGGCGGGCCGCGAGCGCGACGCCCAGCGGCCCTACCCGGTCTCCAAGGAGGCGTTGCTGCTCGAGATGGATCTCGCCAAGGTGAGCCGCGCGATCCTTGTCCCGCCCTCTTGGGAGGGCGACCGTAACGACTTGGCGCTCGATGCGGCGCGCCAGTACCCCGACCGGTTCGCCGTCATGGGCCGGCTCGCGCTGCAGGATCCGAGCAGCCGCCCGCTGGTGGCCGACTGGAAGAAACAGACCGGCATGCTCGGCATGCGCTTCACTTTCCACAACGAACACACGCGCCAATTCCTCACCGACGGGACGGCCGACTGGCTCTGGCCCGCTGCGGAGCGACACGAGATCCCCGTGATGGTGCTCGCGCCGGGATCTCTCGAACGCATCGACCGCATCGCCGAGCGGCACCCGGCGCTCAAGGTGACGATCGACCACGCGGGCCTGCAGGTGCACGGGAAGGCGCCAAAGGTGTTCGAGGACCTCCCGGCCGTCTGTGCGCTCGCGAAGCACGCCAACGTCGCGGTCAAAGCGTCGGGGATGGCCTCGCTCTCGGCCCAGGCGTATCCGTTCCGCGATGTCCACGACGGCGCGCGGAGACTGTTCGACGCGTTCGGTCCGCGCCGCACATTCTGGGGCACCGATCTCACGCGCATGCCCTGCACGTATCGGGAGTGCATCGACTTGTTCACCAAGGAGCTTGCCTGGCTCAAAGGCGAGGATCTGGAGTGGGTGATGGGGCGTGGCATATGCCAGTGGCTCGGCTGGCCGTTGTAGCCCGCGCGCGCGGTCGTCGGATTCGGCACGGCTGCGGAACTCGATCGATACACCGCCCCGAGCAGCCGGACTCCTTGCAGGATCGGAGCCCGACCTCTGGGAGCGATGCAACAGCGCAGACGCTCGCCTCGATTCGCAGCGCCGAAGGCAACTCTACCCAACTGCACGAGGAGCACTCACGATGAAACTGACCAGCGACAGCTTCAAAGATGGGGACTACCTGCCTCAGGATCACATCCTGTCGGCGGATTACGGCTTCGGCTGCGCGGGCGGAAACCGGTCCCCGCACCTGAAGTGGGCGGATGCGCCCGCGGGAACCAAGAGCTTCGCGGTGCTGTGTTTCGATCCCGATGCACCGACCGGAAGCGGGTTCTGGCATTGGGTCGTGGTAAACATTCCGCCGAATGTGACGGAGTTGAAGCTCGATGCCGGCAATCCGGCCAGCGGCAAATTGCCGGACGGTGCACTGCAGGTGCGGACCGACTTCGGAAAGCCGGGATACGGGGGGCCGTGCCCGCCACAAGGCGATCACCCGCACCGGTATCTGTTCACCGTCCACGCCGTGTCCATGGACAAGCTGCCGGTCACAGCCGACACCTCCGCCGCCGTCGTCGGCTTCTACCTCAACTTCAACACGCTCGCCAAAGCCTCGCTCATGGGCTTGTACAAGCGCTGAGCCACGCATCGGAACACGCGCCTACAGTTACTTAACGGTGCCCGAGTTCGGGTGCGCGCCCCCGTCATGCAGGGGTCCGGCAGCTGGCCCCGTGGGCGCGCGCTGACGATCGCGGTCGTGAGCTCGCCGGGATGATCGAGCGGGCACGCCTCGAGCGCCATGTCCGGACACTGGCGGGCGAGATCGGCGAGCGCAACGTATTCCGTCCGCATGCGCTGAACGCCGCACGCGACTACATTGCGGAGCAGTGGCGTGCGCACGGGTTCGACCCGCAGTTCCAAAGCTACGTCGCGCGCGGCGTCGAAAGCAGCAACCTCGAGGTCGTGCTAGAAGGTGCCGCCGAGGGATCGCCGAGCATCGTCGTGGGCGCCCACTACGATTCGGTCCTGGGCAGCCCGGGCGCTGATGACAACGCGAGCGCGGTAGCGGCGCTGCTGGAGTTGGGCCGCGTACTCGCGCCCGCACCGCGAAGATGCACGCTGCGCCTCGTAGCCTTCGTGAATGAAGAGCCGCCGTTCTTCTACTGGGGCCAGATGGGAAGCCAGGTGTATGCACGCGCGGCACGCAGGCGGGGCGAGGACATCCGGGTCATGCTCTCTCTCGAGATGCTGGGTTACTATCGCGACGAGCCCGGCACTCAGCGCTACCCGCCGTTGATGCGGTGGTTCTACCCGAACCGCGGCAATTTCATCGGCTTCGTCTCGAACCTGCGCTCGCACCGTGCGCTCGCGCGAGTGTATGAGGCATTCCGTAACCACTGCGACTTCCCCGCGGAGCGGGCGGCGGTGCCCTCCTGGGTCCCGGGCGTGGGCTGGAGCGATCAGCTCTCCTTCTGGCGCCAAGGCTACCCCGCCCTGATGGTCACCGACACGGCGTTCTACCGTTATCCCTACTACCACACGGCCGAGGACACGCCGGACAAGGTCGACTATGCGCGTCTCACCCAAGTCACGAGTGGACTCGCTGGCGCGCTGTCGGAGTTGGTCAACACCGCGGCGCTTTGAACCGGTTGTTCGCTCCTCAGGGCGCGCGAGAGGCGGTGTACGCCGCGATGGAAACCATGTCCTCTTCGCTCAATTGAGCGGCGACCGGCTTCATCAGCTCGGTCCATTGCCCGTTGCGAACCCCGTGCTGGATGTCATAGAGCTGCCGCACGATATAGCTGGGGGAACGTCCCGCAAGCGCTGGCACGGGGCCGAGCCCTTTCAAGTCTGCGCCATGGCAAATTCCGCACGGGATCGTCTTGCCGGCTCCTCCGGTGGCGACCAATGCTTGCCCCTTCTCGATACTGCCGACCGGTACGTAAGCGACGAACCCAGACGCAGAGTCGCGCAGCTCAGTTCGCTCGAGGTTTTCCGGCATCTCGATGATGCGCTGGCCGATCGACTCCGTGGCGCCGGGCTGCGATGCCACGAGCATCCAGCCTGCGACGCGCGTTGTCGGAACGGTGTCGGATTCGATCACGCGGATCCATGGTCTTGGCTTCAGCGCGGAGAAGTACTCGGCGGCCGTTCTCACGTTGGCATCCGTGGCACCCTGCGCAACTCCGATCATCAGAGTCGCGGGTAGGTCGCGCGGCTCGGAGCTTTTCCGGGCGCCGCTTTTGAAATCGGCCACCTGCTGCACGATATAAGCCGCGGGAAGGCCCGCGAGACTGGAGTTTTCCGGCCGGCCGAGTCCATTCGGCAGATGGCAGTACGCACAAGCAAACACCCCTGGTCTGCTTCCATGGGCCACGGGGTCGGGCATCGGCGGGTGGTTATCGGGATGCCAATCGGGTACGTTGTACAGATCTCGGATCTGCGTCAAGGTGAACGCTGCGTCGCTCCCGGGAACATGCTTCAACGTGCCGTCGTCCGGTGCAGGCTGGATCCCCGGTGGATTGACTGGGTACGCCCAGGGTGGGGGAGCGTCGGCTGCACCGGCAACGGCTGCAGCCACGATTGCCGCCATCAACGCAAGGGGCAAGACGCGGACGAAGCTCCTCATGACTCCTCCCTGTCTTCTGCTGTTGTGAACGTCGCAGCTACGCCAAGTTTACACTGACGCCGGGCGAGGAATGCCGCGTGCGGCCTCGGCTCCCGCGCGGCTGCGGCGTGTCCTGACGAAGTGCTCATCAGATGACCAAGCCGCTCGATCCAACAACACAACGTGTGCCGTCGCTTCGCTGGCGTCCAAGCGCGAGTTCAGCGGACCTCCACCTCTGCCTCGCGCATCACCTGAAGGGCAGCCTGCGCCGAAAGCCGCGATGCGGGTTTTCGAGCTTGAGGTGGGTTCTCTTCACCATCGCCGAATACGAAAGGGCCCTCGCTCGAGGGCCCTTTCGTGTTTGGAGCGGGCGATGGGAATCGAACCCACGTCTAAAGCTTGGGAAGCTTTCGTTCTACCATTGAACTACGCCCGCAGGCGCTGAACATTCTACTCCAAACGGACATGACGCTCCGGGATCTCGGGCGAGAGCAGTCGGGCCACGCTGTCCTGCTCTCGAGGAGCGTCCGTTCGCCGTCGCGACCAGTTGGCCCCCCTCCGCGCCCCTATGAGATACTGTCTGGCACACAAGTGCAGCGTCCCGACTGCGCGACATCCCCTGCATTGCAGGATCACGGGCATTGAACTACGAGCCCGCGCCTGGCCTCCAACCGAGACAGGCAGCGAATCGCTCGAGATCAGAACGGTGTGGAATGATGACCGAATCGAAGTACCGTCCTCCCAGAACGCCGGCTTGGGTGTTCCTGTTCGGGATCGGCGCGACCGTCTCGATCGCCGGCTGCGCTGGTGCACCGGCAGCGCGGACGCCGGTCCCCGTCGAGCAAGTCGTCGAGATGAGCAAAACAGGAACTCCGGCGTCGGCCATCATCGACAAGATGGAGCAGACACGCAGCGTCTATCTGCTACCTGGATCGAGCGTGGCGATGCTCAGGAGCGAAGGCGTCTCCGACGACGTACTGGACTACATGATCAAGACCCGGCCACTCGCCGAACGCGCGCAAGCGGACGAATGCTTCAAGTGGATCTGGTGCAACATGGGTCCCCCATACTTCGTCGTGAAGTGAGAATCATCTCGTTGCACAGGCCATAGAAGCGGTCGTCCCGCGTACGGTTCTTTGCGCAAAGTCATGACCCTACTGCGCTGTCGCAAGCTCATCGCACTCGCGATCTGCTGCTGGGCGCCGCTTGTCTATTCCGCTAGCGAGGGCAAGCCCGCCCCTCAACTCACCGCCAAGCTGCTCGATGGAACGCCGTTCCGGCTGACCGACAACGCGGGTAAAGTCGTCGTCGTGAACGTCTGGGCAACCTGGTGCGCGCCATGCCGCGCCGAGATGCCGGCGCTGGATGCCTACTTTCGCGACCACCGCGACGAGGGTCTGGTGCTCCTCGCGATCAGCATGGACGATCCCAAGGACGAGGCCAAGGTGCGCGAAGTGATGAAGGCGTATGCATTCCCCGCGGGCATGGCGCGAGATGCGGACATCCGGAGCTACGGGCGGATCTGGCGACTGCCACTCACGTTCGTGATCGATCGGCATGGGATCCTGCGCAAGGATGACTGGTACGGCGATCCGGGCCTGGATGCGCCGTTGCTGGAGAAAGCCGTCACGCCGCTGCTGCGCGGGCCCTGAAGCGCCGCCCGGCACGTGCCGCGCCGAGCAACGCGCGGTCAGAACGAGTAGCTGGCGCCGACCGAAGCGGTCCAATGCGGAAAGAGCTGATACCCAGAGAGGTTGCTGTAGACCGGGAGCTGCACGAAGCCGTAGAGCTGCATGCTGTGCGACAGGTTGATGCTTAGCCCGGGGCTGAGGTAGGCCACCGTGCCGGCGGTGTCTGCGGTATCGGCCAAGGCGCCTTGGTCAGCCATCTTACGCGAGAGGTTGACCTGCAGTTGCGGCACCCACGTTGGGTCGGCCTGATAGCGGACGCCAAAGCTCACCGTGACGAGGTTGCCGGGGCGGTAGTCGTTGCCCGGCTGGTCGAGCTTCTCCGCCACGGCGGCTTGATAGCTGCCGTTGGCGTAGATGTCCCAGTTCTTGCTGACCGGCTGATAGTAGTAAGCGCCAACGATCACATCCGTGCTGCCGGTTCCGGGCTGCAGGCTGGCATCCAGCGGCTCGCCGGCCATCGGGCCGGTGCTGAACTTGACCGAATCGTAATAGGCGCCGGTCGGCAGCTTGACGCCGAGCTGTATGCCCAGGTTGTGGGAGGACAGAATCCCGCGGTAGGTGCCGATGAGCTTGACATCGCCCAGGCTCGAACTGTTCGAGCCGCTCAACGGAGGCAGCGGTTCGCTCGAATCGAAGGTCCCGTAGGTGGTGTGGCTGCGCATCACATAGGGCACCCACAGAAAGCCGTTCCAGTCGGCGTTGGGACTGTAGCTGACGCCGACGCTCAGATAGCGGTTGATCGTTTGGTGTTCCAACTCCGTCCCGTTGGGGACGGTGGAGACGGCGCTGGTGCCGCTGCGTAGCTGGTCCTGATTGATGAAATCGTACTCGACGTTGATCCGCCATCCGGTGCTGCTGGAGTATCCCATCGCACCGTCGTAGCTCAGCGTGCAGCCGCAGGTCGCGCACGCGAGGACGAGCCGTGTGGCGAAGAGCAGCGCGCCGGCCAGCGCGAGGTTGCTCGCGTGACGGATGAGTCCGCATCGGCGCGCGGTCCACAACGGGCCGCGATCTGCGACTGGTCCTGCTGGCCTCCGCTTCACGATCCCAGTCCTCTGGCTCGGCGTCGGAGCGAGGACAAGGTCGCTCCGGCGTTGATCGTCGAAGCTTACCCGAGGCCGTAGACGAGAGACTGCGACATTTTGTCGCATGCCGCAGCGGCACTGCGGTGCAGCCGCGCGAATCTCGCACTCCCTCGGGAACGGCGATTGCCCTGCCGCCGTGGTAAGAGTTCAGCGTGCCTGGTGGATGCGTGCGAAAGCCCTCGGAATCGCGTCATGCCCGCTCAGTTGAACCCGAACCGGCGCGGCAGCCAAGTGGAGAAGCCGGGCAAGAACACCAGAACGATCAACGCGAGGAACAGAACGGCGAGATACTTGGCCATCGGTCGAGCCACATCCTTCACGTGCGTGCCGGTGATCGCGCAGGTAGCGAACAGCCCCAAGCCGACGGGAGGAGAGAACAGTCCGAGCCCCATCGCCACCACCATCACCGTGCCGAAGTGCAGCGGCGACACGCCCACCTGCTGTGCGATGGGCGTGAGCAGCGGACCGAAGATGATGAGCGCCGGCGCACCTTCGAGGATCGCGCCGAAGCCGATCATGAGCAGCGTCGAGACCAAGACGAAGATCTCGGCGCCGAACTGATGGGCGAGCCGGATCATGCTGTCCGAGATCTGCTGCGGGATCTGCTGGATCGCGAGCGCGAAAGACACGCCCGAGGCCGCAGCGACGATGAAGAGAATGCCGCCTGCCATCGACGCGGAGCGCACGAAGAGCCGCACGATACCGCCTGCGGTCAGCTCGCGAAACGCCAGCCCGCCCACGATCAGCGCATAGACCACCGCGAAAGCGGACACCTCGGTAGACGTCGCCACGCCGGACGTGACGCCCTTCCCGATCATGCCGATCATCACCACGCCGACCATCGCGCCGCCGATCAACCGGATAAGCGGCGTGCGTTTCTCGAACGCCGCTTCGGGATCGATGCGGGAGCCGAACGCATAGGCCACCGCCGCTAGCGCGAACGCCATGAATGCGGCTGGCACCAGTCCAGCGAGAAACAGGCCGCCGATGGAGATGTTGGCGACGAACCCCATGATGATCATGTTGATGCAAGGCGGGATGGTCTCCGCCATGACGGCGGAGCCGGCCAGCACTCCCGCGGCCTCGTCGGGATCCTGCTTCGTCCGGCGCACCGCAGGCATGATGATCCCGCCCACGGCAGCGACATCGGCGAGCTTGGATCCGGACACGCCGGAAAAGAAAGCGGTGGCCGCGATGATGATGAGGTTCAGCCCGCCGCGCACTCGCCCCATCAATCGCACCAGCAGCTCGATGAGCCGGGACGACATCCCGTTGGCTTCCATCATCAGCCCGGCGAGCACGAAGAAGGGGATCGCGAGCAGCACGAAGTGGTCCATCCCGGACAGCACCTGCTGGGAGTACACCAGCATCGGCAAGGTGGGATCAGCGAGGAAGTAGAGCAGTGCGGCGAAGGCGAGTGCGAATGCGATCGGGACGCCTGCCACCACGCTCACCACGAAGCTAACCGTAAGCAGCACGAGCGGGGTGAACGCAAGCGCCGGCACGAGCACGTTCCAGCCCCAGACCGCAAGCGCGACGGTCAAGCCCACCGCGAGCGTGCCCCAGACGGTCGCCGCCGGCCCATCGATCGCGCTCAGCGTCCCGAACAGCGCCATCAATGCGCTGCCGACCACGACCGGACAGATGTAGATCCATTGCGGCAGTCCGAGCGGTGTCGTCTGGCCCTGCGAGTCCAGGAGCAATGCGCCAGAGGACAGCAGCAGCGCCACCGCCACCGTGACGATGAGCCAATGGCAGAGCTGGACCAGCGCCGGACGCCAATGCCTCGGCAGCAAGCCGCGCAAACTGTCGATGCCGACGTGCTGGGCGCGAGCGACCGTCGTGGCCGCGCCGAGAAACACCTGCGCCCCCATCAGCGCCCGTGCGACCTCCTCGGCCCAATCGAACGGGCTGTGCAGGAAGTAGCGCCAGATGACCGAGCAGAAGACGACGACCACGTCTGCGGCGAGCACCAGCGCGGCCAGATGCTCGGCTGCGATCAGCACCCGACCCACCCAGTGATGCGCCGTCCCCGCACGGGAGAACCCCAGAGCGTAGGCACTTGCCCCTTTCACGCTTCGGTTCTCCGCAGCGGGCTCCCGAAACCGGCACGGCGAACAAGGCAATACGGATCGTCTAGTTCGCGCTGCGTCCGTTGCTCACCTTCCACGTCTAACGCCGGCACTCGACCTCTTAGGCCGTCCTCGCCGCCGCGATCGCCTGAAACAGCGGTTTGGTGGGCGGATACTGTGCGGCGAAGGCGACCCACAGCTTCGCGTCCATATCTCGACGAAACGCATCGCGCTCGCTCTTCGCCATCGGATAGAAGGTGACACCCAGCCGCTGGAGCTCCGCGAACGCGACGCGTCCCTTCTCGGCGGCCAGGCCGCGCTGATAGGTCGTCGCTTCGGCCGCGGCCTTGAGAAAGGTCGGCCGGATGTCGGTCGGGATCTTGTCCAGCCCGCGTCTGCCGATCACCGCGATCATCGGGCTGTACAGGTGCTCGGTGAGAAAGCAGTTCTTCGACACTTCGTATAGCCTGGTGGCCAGCACGGTGGCGGCGTCGTGCTCGAAGCCGTCGACCACGCCGGTCTGCATCGCTGTGTACAGCTCGTTGAAGGGGATCGGCGTGGGCACCGCCCCCATCACCTTGAACGTTTCGATGAATGCCGTCGTCGGCAACACGCGTAGCTTCAGTCCCTTCAGCTCGGCGGCCGATCTGACCGGCGCTTTCGAATACACGCTGCGCGCGGCGAAGTGCGAGCCCCAGCCCAGCACGATGCAGCCGGTCCGCTTCTGCAGGATATCGGCCAGGCTCGGTCCTACGCCACCATCGAGCGCCTTTGCCATGTGTACGTAGCTGTCGAACACATAACCGAGGTCGAGCATGCCGAACTCCGGTGCGACCGTGGCCCAGATCGACGAGCCGGTGGTCATGATGTCGATCGATCCGATCTTCACCTGCTGCACCACATCGGCTTCTTTGCCGAGCTGGCTGTTGGGGAAGAATTCGAGCGCCACCCGGCCCCCGAGCGAGGACTTCAGGTTCGCGTCGAAGCGCTGGTACCAGATGTAATGCGCGGAGTTCTGATCGGCGGTGAGTGAAGAGGAGAGGCGCAGCGTCACGGCAGACTGCGCCTGGGAAGCCCCGGGAAGTCCGGCGGAGGCCGCCGCCGCGGAGACGGCCGCAAGGAAATGACGGCGCGAAGTGCCACGCATGGGTTCTCCTCCTGTCGAGCATGAGCCGGCGCGCTGTGCCCTGGCCGCGGGTGAATCCGATCCGCAATCTCCGGCCCGCCGCGCAGAACGCGCGATGGACGGAGCCGTCTCCCCGCGGCGGCGTGTGACTCCGGTCTAGACCGGCGCGCGCACAGATTTGAGCGATCAGCCTCCGGCGCGCGCGACCGCCTTGGGCGCCCGGGCGGCGTTGATCTTCATCATCGCCTCATAGGGTGGAGCGAACGGAGGCCGGTCGATATAGCGCCCGCTGCCGCGGATCGTATCCAGCTTGCCGTCGGCCCAGGCCAGCCGGCCCTGGCTGATCGTATGGCTGGCAACGCCCTTCACCACCATGCCCTCGAAGATGTTGAAGTCCACCTTCTGATGATGCGTGCTTGCAGAGATCTTGCGCGTGCCCTCGGGGTCCCACACGGCGATGTCCGCATCGGCGCCGGCGCTGATCGACCCCTTGCGCGGGTAGATGTTGAAGATCTGCGCCGCATTGGTCGAAGTGACGCGCACGAACTCGTTCTGGGTCAGCTTGCCGCTGCCCACGCCCAGATGCCACAGCACCGACATGCGGTCTTCGACGCCACCGGTGCCGTTGGGGATCTTGCTGAAGTCCGTGCGCCCCATGGCTTTCTGATCGGCACAGAAGCAGCAGTGGTCGGTGGCCGTAGTCTGCAGGGTGCCCGCCTGCAGCCCGCGCCAGAGCGCGTCCTGGTGCTCCTTGGGCCGGAACGGCGGGCTCATGACGTGGCCCGCGGCATATTCCCAGTTCTCGTTCCAGTACACGCTGTCGTCGACCAGCAGATGGCCGGCAAGACACTCGCCGTACACGCGCTGGCCCTGCAGCCGCGCGCGTGTGATCGCCTCCAGCGCCTGGCGGCAGGATACGTGCACGATATAGACGGGCACGCCAAGCACGCCTGCGATCGCGATCGCGCGGTTGGCCGCTTCGCCCTCCACCTCAGGGGGGCGCGACAGCACATGGCCTTCGGGGCCGGTAATGCCCAGCGCCAGGAGCTTCTGCTGGAGTTGAAACACCAGCTCGCCGTTCTCCGCGTGCACCGTGGGCAGCGCGCCCAGCTCGAGCGCGCGGGAAAAGCTGTTCACCAGCACCTCGTCGTCCGCCATGATGGCGTTCTTGTAGGCCATGAAGTGTTTGAAGCTGTTCACACCGTACTTGTGCACGAGCGTGCCCATGTCCTCGTGCACGGTCTTGTCCCACCAGGTCACGGCGACGTGGAAGCTGTAATCGGCGGCGGCCTTTTCCGCCCAGCCTCGCCACTTCTGGTAAGCGTCCATCAGGCGTTCCTTGGGCGCGGGGATGACGAAGTCGATGATCATCGTCGTCCCGCCCGCGAGCGCGGCGGAGGTGCCGCTGTAGAAGTCCTCGCTCGCAACCGTGCCCATGAACGGCAGCTCCATGTGCGTGTGGGGGTCGATGCCGCCCGGCAGAACGTACTGGGCGCCGGCATCCACCACCTGTGCGCCAGCGGGAACGTCGAGATTCTCGCCGACGGACACGATCTTGCCCTTGTCACACAGCACATCGGCCCGGATAGACCGGTCCGCGTTTACCACCGTTCCACCTCGAATGATCAGTGCCATGACTTGTCCTCGCTTGCTGTGCCGTTGACCTACGCGGTGACGCACCGGCTCGGGTTGTTCGGATGCGTCGTCCAGTCCCCGTAACCGCCCACCTTCTGCCCGGTTCGCGGATCGATGCTGCCACTGGGCAGCTGCTGCAGCGTGATGCAGTTGTCCACCGGACAGACCGCCACACACAGGTTGCAGCCCACGCACTCCTTGTCGTTCACTTCGAACTGGCGCCGTCCGTTCTTCTCCTTCGTGATCGCCTGGTGCGACGTGTCCTCGCAGGCGATATAGCAGCGGCCGCACTGGATGCACAGGCTCTGGTCGATGCGCGCCTTGACCACATACTGCAGGTTCAGGTGCTCCCAGTCGACGAAATTGGGAACCGCCTTGCCGGTGAACTCGGGCAGCATCTTGTAGCCTTTCTCGTCCATCCAGTTGCTCAGGCCATCGATCATGTCCTCGACGATCCTGAATCCGTATGTCATGGCCGCGGTACACACCTGAACGTTGCTCGCACCCAGCGCCATGAACTCGGCGGCGTCGCGCCAGCTGGTGATGCCGCCGATGGCGGAGAGCGGCACGCCGGCGCATTGCTCGTCGCGCGCGATCTCGCCCACCATGCGCAACGCGACCGGCTTGATCGCAGGCCCACAGTAGCCGCCATGCGCCCCACGCCCATCCACATGCGGGGCCGGCGTCATCCGGTCCAGATCCACCTGCATGATCGCGCTGATCGTGTTGATCAGCGATATGGCGTCCGCGCCGCCCTGCTTGGCCGCGCGCGCCGGCCCCAGGATGTTGGTGACATTGGGCGTGAGCTTGACCACCACCGGCAGCCGCGAGTTGTCCTTGCACCAGCGCGCGACCATCTCCACGTACTCGGGCACCTGCCCCACCGCCGAGCCCATGCCGCGCTCCGACATGCCATGCGGGCACCCGAAGTTGAGCTCGACGCCGTCCGCGCCGGTATCCTCCACCATCGGCAGGATCCTCTTCCACGCGCGCTCCTCGCACGGAACCATCAGCGACACCAGCACCGCGCGATCCGGCCACTCGCGCTTCACCTGGCGGATCTCTTCGAGATTGACGCCGAGGGGACGGTCGGTAATCAGCTCGATGTTGTTGAAGCCGATCAACTGGCGCGACGTGTTGTGGACTACGCCGTAGCGCGGCCCGCTGACGTTCACGATGGGCGGGTCCTCGCCGAGCGTCTTCCACACCACGCCGCCCCAGCCGGCCTCGAAGGCGCGATTCACGTTGTAGGCCTTGTCCGTCGGCGGGGCGGAGGCGAGCCAGAACGGGTTCGGGGAACGGATGCCGACGAAACTGCAGCTCAGATCAGCCATGGGAACCTCACCGCTTACCGCTGTGTAATGCCTGGTCGATGGAGAGGGCGGCCTGCTTGCCGTCCTCGACGGCGGCCACGGTCAGATCCTGACCTCCGGCCACGCAGTCTCCGCCCGCCCATACGCCGGGGATCGAGGTGCGGCGTTCCTCGTCTACCGCGATGCGGCCATCCCGCATCTCGAGCAGGAGGCGGCCGTTATCGTCGAAGGGGTCCTGCACCAGTACCTGTCCGATGGCCTTGAACACCATGTCCGCGGCCAGCGTGACCGTCTCGCCGGTACCGGTCAGTTTGCCGCGGGCGTCCAGCTGCGTCGTTTCGAGCTCGACGCCAGTCAGCGCGCCGCCCTGGCTCACCAGCCGGAGCGGCCGCGCCCAATGCTTGATGCGCACGCCGTTGACCTGCGCCCAATCCTGCTCTTTGTGGCTGGCGCCCATGTGCTCGGGTCCTCTGCGGTAGACCATCGTCACGTCTTCCGCACCGAGGCGCTTGGTCTGACTGGCGATGTCGATGGCGGTCATGCCGCCGCCGATCACCACGATACGCCGTCCCACCGGCAGCGTGCTCAGGTCCGGCGACTGACGCAGCTTCTCGATATAGGTCACCGCATCGTGCACGCCGGAGAGTCCGCGCTCGTCCACACCGAGGCTGTTGACCGCACCGAGCCCCACGCCGAGGAACACGGCGTCATACTCCTTGCGTAGCTCCGTGAGCGAGAGCTCGCGGCCCAACGCCTTGCCGGTCTCTACCGCGATGTTGCCCACAGCGAGCAGATAGTCGACCTCACGCTGCGGAATCTGGCCGGTGACCTTGTAGGCCGCCACCCCGTACTCGTTCAGCCCGCCGAGCTTTGACCGCTGCTCGAAAACGGCGACCGCATGGCCCAGCATCGCCAGACGGTGCGCACAGGACAACCCGGCCGGTCCGCCGCCGATCACGGCCACGCGCTTGCCTGTGCTGACGCCGGCGTGGAACAACTGCTCGCCGGACGCGAACAGCGCATCGGTGGCATAGCGTTGCAGCGCGCCGATCGCGACCGGCTTGTGTTCCTGGCTGTTGCGCACGCACGCGCCCTCGCACAGCACCTCGGTCGGGCACACGCGCGCGCACACCGCGCCCATGATGTTCTGCTTCAGGATATCGTGCGCGGATCCCTTGAGGTTGCCGGTCGCGATCTTGCGGATGAAGCTCGGGATGTCGATACCGGTCGGACAGGCCTGGATGCAGGGAGCCTCGAAGCAGAAGTAGCAGCGGTCGCTCTCCACCAGCGCCTGGTGTGCGCTCAGCGGCGGATGGATGTCGCTGAAGTTCGCTTCGTACTGCGCCGCGGGAAGCCGTCCGGCGCGGATGTCGCTCGCCGCCGCGTTGTTCTTGGTGTCCATAGTCAGCGCATTTCGGTCAAGGCTCCGTAGCTCTCGGGACGGCGGTCACGGAAGAACTGCCACAGGTCGCGCACCTCGCGCACCGTGTTCATGTCCAGGTCGGCCACCAGCAGCTCGTCCTTGTCCTTGCTCGCCTGCGCCACGAGCTTCCCGCGCGGGTTCACGAAGTAGCTTGAGCCGTAGAACTGGCCGATGTTCCACGGCGCCTCCGTGCCGACACGGTTGATGGCGCCGATGTAGTAGCCGTTCGCCACTGCGGAAGCGGGCTGCTCCAGCTCCCACAGATACTGGCTCAATCCCGCCACCGTGGCCGAGGGGTTGACCACGTACTCCGCGCCGTTCAGCGCCAGTGCGCGCCACCCCTCGGGAAAGTGGCGGTCGTAGCAGATGTAGACGCCGAGCTTGCAGTACGCAGTCTTGAACACCGGATAGCCGAGGTTCCCCGGCTTGAAGAAATACTTCTCCCAAAAGCCGGCGACTTGCGGGATGTGGTTCTTGCGGTACTTGCCGAGATAGGTGCCGTCGGCATCGATTACCGCCGCAGTGTTGTAGTACACGCCGGTCATCTCCTCCTCGTACAGAGGGACGACGATGACCATCGAATGCTTGGCCGCGTACTCCCGCATGAGCTGCGTCGTCTCGCCATCGGGGATGCGCTCGGCCGCCACGT
>Ga0335077_10002071_pt1 | contig 23953 bp, 26 predicted proteins | sample Lox_Sample_31_FD_207151 | JGI IMG/M metagenome (GOLD analysis project Ga0335077, IMG submission 207151) | Soil microbial communities from Loxahatchee National Wildlife Refuge, Florida, United States - Lox_Sample_3.1 | ecosystem: Environmental > Terrestrial > Soil > Wetlands | place: USA... | reverse complement strand
GCCGGGAGAGAGGCGGGTGGCGCGGCTGGATTTTGCCGGGGGCGTTGGCGTCGCTGGAGACCAGCACGACGCCGTTGTCATCGACGATGGAAGCTTCGTAGACGGATTGGATGCCGGTGGCGTTGCTGAGCGCGGAGCCCAGCGCGTCGCTGGTCTGGAAGACCTGGCGAACGAAATCGTGGATTTCCGGGGGATCGTCGGAACCCGGGCGCAGGCCCATGGATTTCGCGTCGGCTTCGGCGTGACTGGCTTCATCGAAGATGGAGCGGGCGAGTTCGTGGGCGCGCTTGTCGGTGTTGTTGAGCGCCTGTTGCATAAGCAACTGCAGGAAAACCAAAGACAAGACCGCGGTGGTCAAGAGGACCATGGCGGTCATCAACATCGTCAATTTGGCTCGCAGCCCAAGCTGCATAGGCGATTAAGACTCCGCTGCTTCGGACTTTTCGCTGCCGTATTCCTTGAGCTTATTGTGGAGGGTTTTCAGGCTAACGCCCAGGAGTTCGGAGGCGCGTGTTTTGTTGTTTCCGGTGGCCTGAAGGGTTTGCAGGATGAGTTCCTTTTCCATGGCATCGACGGTGGTGCCGACGGGGAAACGAATGCCGGAGAGGTCGCTGGGACTTTTGCCGGACATTTTGCCGAATTCGCCGGGGAGCGAGGAGCGCATGATGAGGTCTTTTTCGCTCATGATGGCGGCGCGTTCGAGAACGTTGCGGAGTTCGCGAATATTGCCGGGCCAGGTGTGGCTGGTGAAAATGTCGAGAACCTCGGCGCCAATGCCGCGGACGCTCTTGCCGTGCTTGGCGTTGATATCGCGGAGAATGTGCTCGGCGAGGAGCGGGATGTCCTCCTTGTGGTCGCGGAGAGGCGGCAAGTGAATGTGGAAGACGTTGAGGCGAAAATAGAGGTCCTGGCGGAGGCCGCCGGTGGCGACGGATTGTTCGGGATCCTTGTTGGTGGCGGCGAGAACGCGGACGTCGACGGGGGTTTCGGATTTGCTGCCGAGGCGGCGGACCTTGCGATCCTCGAGGACGCGCAGGAGCTTGGCCTGCGTGGGGCCGGGCATTTCGCCGATTTCGTCGAGGAGAAGCGTGCCGCCGTCGGCCAGTTCGAAGCAGCCGATGCGGCGCTCGGCGGCACCGGTGAAGGCGCCGCGCTCGTGGCCAAAGATTTCGCTTTCCATCAGGGTTTCGGGAATCGCGGAACAGTTGATGGCGACAAAAGGAGCGTTGGCGCGCGGAGAAAGCTTGTGGATGGTGCGAGCAACGATTTCCTTGCCGGAGCCGGTTTCGCCGGTAATGAGTACGGAGGCGGAGCTGGGCGCAGCCATCTCGATGACACGCATGACTTCCTGCATGGGCTTGGAGCCGCCGACAAGATCGCCGAGGCGGCCCGTGTCGCGCAATTGTTTCTGGAGGATGGCGAGATTCTGGGCGTCGCGCGCTTTGCTGAGGGCGCGGTCGAGAAGCGCGCGGAGCACGGGGCCTTTCAGGGGCTTTTCGATGTACCAGAAGGCGCCGGCTTCGATGGCCGCGACGGCGCGTTCTTCGCTGCCCTTGCCGGTGATGATGATGGCGGGGACGTGGCGGAGTTCGTCGCCGAGCTGCTGGAGAAGGTCGAGGCCGTTCATGCCGGGAAGTTCAACGTCGGCGATAAGCGTGTCGGGCTGGAAGGTGGAGAAGCGGGCGAGCGCTTCCTCGGCGCTGGGAACGCCAACAACCTCGTAACCCCAACGCTGCAAGAGTTGTTCGTAGCCTTTACGGGCGTTGTCTTCGTCCTCGACGATCAGGATGCGGTCTTTGCGTTCTCCGGTTTCGACCGTGCGGACTGCTCTGGTTTCGTCTGGCATGCCCCCGCCTAGCTGGAATGAATGGTGCGATTCCGATTAATTCCGCTGGGTTTTACGACTTTAACAAGAGGTTAGGAGAATGCCAAGCGGCGCGAGTAGATTTTACACAGGGCAGAAGAGGGGTGGAGAGAACGTTGGAGGAGGAGGGGCGGCTGGGGACAGGAGCGATCTAACCGGATGGGGTTGGATTCTGCTACGCTGTGCCATTCAAATCTCGTTCAGGAGTGGAGCATGGACGTTGTGGCCGGAGTGGACCTCGGAGGAACTGCAGTCAACTACACGTTGATTAATCAGGAAGAGAAGTTCTTGATTGAGGGATTGTGCGAGCATCCATCGCTTTCCAAGCAGGGACCGGAAATTTGTCTGCAGCAGATCGCGGATGGGCTGGCGATGGCGGCGGGCCGAGCAGGCGTGAGCTTGTCGGACGTTGTGGCGATTGGGCTGGATACACCTGGACCGGCGAGCGCGGCGGGGCAGTTGAGTGCGCGAGGGTCGACGAACTTTGTGCATCCGAAGTGGGCGGGATTCGATATTCGCGACGGGTTAGCGAAGAAGCTGGGCAAACCAGTGTGTTATTTAAACGATGCGAACGCGGCGGCGCTCTGGGGGCATTACGCGATTTTTGGAGCGAATGGCAAACAGACGTCGGTATCGATCGTGATCGGGACCGGGAACGGCGGGGGAATCATTCTCGACGGACAAGTGGTGAAAGGGAAAAACGGATTTGGCGGGGAATTGGGGCACGTGCTGATTCCGTATCAGAGCATTTCGGGGACGAGCGGGATTCATCCACTGTGCAATTGCGGCCGCGTGGGGGACCTGGAGTCGCTGTGCTCCTTGACGGCGATTGAGCGGAATATTTTGCCGTATCTGCTGCCGCGGTATTCGGGACACGAACTGGCGAAGCTGGATCTGCATCAGGCAGCGAAGTTGGTTCGCGGAATGGCGGATAAGGGCGATGCGCTTTCGAAAGAAGTGTTCCGGATCCAGGCGCACGCGCTTGGATTATTCTTCGACGAGATGATCAATACGTTCGACCCGGACGCGCTGATTGTGGGTGGCGGAGCGATTGAGGCGAGTCCGGAGTTTCAGCGCTGGTTGGTGCAGGAGATTCGCGCCGGCATGCCGGCGCAGCGGGAAGAGCAGGCAGGAATACCGATTCACATCATGCCGAACGGAGATACGGCGGGCGCGCGGGGAGCGGCGATCGAAGCGCTGTCAATGGCGAGGCAGGGGGGGCTGGCGTGAACCATGTCTTGAGGACTCCGCGATCAGTCTTTGAATAAGTACAAGGCGCGCTCGAGCTCCAATTCCAATTTACAGCCGCGCGGCAGGTGGAGTTCTTCGCCGCGGCCGGCTTCCATGAGATAAGCTTCGAGAGCGCCAAGAGCGGCACCTTCGGCGGCTTCCTTCTTGTTGCGATCCTTTACACCTTTGATGGCGCCATTGGCGGCACCGGCGGCAGCGGCTTCGGCGGCACCTTTTTGCGTGCTGCTGCGCCCTTCGATGACGCCTTCCTGGAGCGGACCGGATTTGATGCTGTGATCGCCGGGAACGGCGGTGACTTCCGCAACGATGGGAAGCTTGCCAAAACGAGTGACGACGTCGTCGAAAGTGAGCCAGAGCTTGGCGCGGCCGGCGGCGCCGGCGGACTCGATACGGCTGACATGGCCGACAATTTGCGCGCCAGCGGGAAGGTAGAAGCCTTGGCCAGCTTCAAGCGGTTCGAGCGTGCGGACACGAAAGGATTGATTGCGGCGAAGGTCCTTGGTGCTCATGTCGTCTTCGAGCCGCACCAGGAATTTTGTGCCGGGGGCGACGGCGAGGACTTCGAGTGGGAGGCCGTGGCGGCGGCCGTCGGCGACGCGGGCAGGGTAAGGAACGTTGGCGGGTTCGCGGGCCTCGGGAGTTGGATCCGGTGGCTGCTCCTGGGCGTCTGAGTGGGAAGAGAAAAGCAAAGTGAGGCTAAGGTAACCAGCAGCAAAAAGCATGGGTTGGCAGGCTCGCGAATAGGCACGCATCGGTCTATCCCTCATTTCAAGGCAAGAGAGGAGCAGGAAAGCTGCCATTGGATGGATGTTCGATGAACTGTAAGCGCATGAAAGAGCGAGGTTTCCCAACGCAGGGCGACGGGAGGTGCGGCAGCGATGCCAGAAGCATGCTGCACCCTGATGGATACTGCCGACACCGCAAGTAAGCGCGGCGAATCGAGGTTACTCGGGCGCTGCCCCTGTCGTAGGGGAGTTCGCCGGTTTTAACGGTGTTCTGCTTGCAGAAATTTGCGGAGGCGGGAGAGAACTTTGGCGTACATGGCTTCGGTGACGCGGCCGGTCTGAGTGTTTTGCTGGGAGGGATGGAAGATGCCGAAGAGGCGGGGAAGATCGGGAGCGATCTGGGCTTCGGCGCCATGGGAAAAAGGGTAAGGTGCGCGCGAAGCGATTTTGCCTTGTTGCTTGAGGAGATCAAGATAGGAGTCCCAGGCGATGCGGCCGAGGGCGAGGATGGCTGTGGGGCGGAGGATGGCGAGTTCGCGCTCGAGATAGGGGCGGCAACGGAGGATTTCGGTGGGAAGAGGCTTGTTTTCGGGGGGAGCGCAGCGGACGGCGGCGGCGATGTAGGCGTTGGCGAGTTGAAGGCCGTCGTCGCGATGCTGTGCAGTGGGTTGATTGGCGAAGCCGGCTTTGTAGAGGGCTTTGTAGAGGAAGTCGCCGGAACGATCGCCGGTGAAGAGGCGGCCGGTGCGGTTGGCTCCATGCGCAGCGGGGGCGAGGCCAAGGATGAAAAGTTGCGCGCGAGGATCGCCGAAGCCGGGAACGCCGCGTCCCCAGTAATCCCAGTCGCGGAAGGCGCGGCGCTTTTTGCGGGCGATCAGTTCGCGATAGGGGACGAGGCGGGGGCACTGGCGGCAGGCGGAGACTTCGTCGGAGATAATTCTGAGCGCGACGGCGGGTTTCACTTCTTGCCCTTGAGGATTTGCGCGAGGATAATGGCCTGGTTTTGCTTTTCGTCTTTGCGGGCGAAGAGCAGAGTGACTTTTTTGTGCTGCTTTTCGAGTTTCTTGATTTCGGCGAGAAGGTCTTTCTTGCTGGCCAGCTCCTTGCGATAGCGCCGTTCGAATGCGTTCCAATCTTCGGAGGCGTGGAAGGATTTGCGGAGCGCGTCGCTGGGCGCGATTTCCTTCATCCACAGATCGACCTGCGCGCGTTCCTTGGTCAGACCGCGCGGCCAAAGGCGATCGACGAGGATGCGGAAACCGCCGGACTTTTCGATTTGATCGTAGACGCGCTTTGTTTGAATCATGCCGGCTCGTCTCCCCGGAGCAGACGGAGAACCTGATCGTGGAGTATGCCGTTGGTGCTAACGAAACGGCCTTTGTAGATGGTGTGTTCGCCATCGATGGTGGTGGATTTGCCGCCGGCTTCTTCGACGATGAGGCCGAGGGGGGCGAGGTCCCAGGGCTTGGAGACCCAATCGACAGCGGCTTCGACGGCGCCTTCGGCGACCAGCATGTGTTGCCAGAAACCGCCGATGGAGCGGCTGCTGCGGGCGGCGTCGGCCATGCGGCGCATGGATTTGCGAGCTTCCATATTTTTGGCCCAGCCTGTGCCAGTGGTAAAGAACATGGCTTCTTCGAGTTTCTTACGCTGCGAGACGTGAATGCGTTTGCCGGAGCGATAGGCGCCTTCACCTTTGTAGGCCCACCAGCGCGTGCCCTGCGAAAGCGCGGGGGCGCTGACGATTCCGGCGACGATTTCGCCGCCTTCCTCGATGCCGATGAGCGTGCCAAAAGTGGGAATGCCGCGGGAAAATTCTTCGGTGCCGTCGATGGGATCAATGATCATGCGCGGGCGGCCATCGCGGGCGGGCTCGGTGGGTGCGGCTTTACTGGTTTCCTCGCCGACCACGTCGAGGGCGAGGCCGCTCTCGGCGACTTTCTTAAGGGCCATGGCTTCGACGGTTTTGTCGGCGATGGTTACGACGGTGCCATCGCTCTTCCGCTCGGCGCCCATGGCGTCGCTGCGGAAATACTTCATGGCGATAGCGTCCGCCTCCGCGATAATCGCTTGCAACAATGGTTCGTACTTAGCTCGAAAACTCATTTCTTCTCCACGCGCTGCCACATTTGACAGGTTTCTCTACTCTCCCTAGCATACAAGTTCGACGCTATGAACGCTTTCTCCAATACGGTGCTGGAGCGGATTCTGGAGGCGCGCCGCGCGGAGGTGGACCACCGCAAGCGCGTACTGCCGGAAACAGCGCTGAAGTATGGCGCGAAGGCCGCGGAACCGGTGCGCGACTTTGCGGCGGCGCTTTCGCGCGACGGATGGAACGTGATTGCGGAGTTGAAACCGGCTTCGCCCTCGCGCGGCGTGATCCGCGAACCGTTTGATGCGGCCGCATTGGCGAAGGCGCTCGGGGATGCGGGGGCCGTGGCACTTTCGGTGCTGACCGAGGGCGAGTTTTTCGGAGGATCGCTGAAGAATTTGCGGGACGCGCGGAAGCAGGTGGCTGTGCCGGCACTGCGCAAGGATTTTATTTTTGATCCGTGGCAGGTGTGGGAAGCACGAGCGAACGACGCGGACAGCTTTCTGTTGATTGTGGCGGCGCTGGAGGATGGACTGCTGCGCGATCTGATCGCGCTGGGGCGCGAATTGAAGATGGAGCCGCTGGTGGAAGTGCATACGCCGGCGGAATCGGATCGGGCGCTCGGGGCGGGTGCGCGGATTCTCGGCGTGAACAACCGTGATTTGAAGACGCTGGGCGTGCGCACGGAGACGTCGTTTGAGTTGATCGAGCAGATCCCAGAGGAGTGCCTGGCGGTGGCGGAATCGGGGTTGAGCACGCATGCGGACCTGGCGGAGTTGCGCCGCGCCGGCTTTGATGCGTTTTTGATTGGAGAGCACCTGATGGCGTCCGCCGATCCGGCAGCGGCGCTGTTTCACCTTCTGACACCGGCAAAGTAACCCGCGCGGGCAGTTCTTCCGGTAAGATGCTTGCATGATTCGCACAAAAATCTGCGGTATTACGAAGTGGGAGGACGCCAAGCTGGCAGCGGAGCTGGGCGCACACGCGATTGGGCTGAATTTTTATGATCAGAGCCCGCGGTCAGTGACGCCATTTGCGGCCACGGAAATTCTGCGGCGGCTTCCGCCGTTTGTGGTGCCCGTGGGCGTGTTTGTGAACTGGGAAGAAGCGGCGGTGGTGGCGCTGGCGAAGGCGCTGCGGCTGGCCATGGCGCAATTACACGGCGATGAATCGGCGCAAGTGGTGGAACGCGTTGCGGAGCACATACCGGTAATCAAAGCGCTGCGGCTGGGGCAGGGAGCAGCGGCGCTGGATTTTGCGAAGTATCGGGCGGCGTCGGCGTTCCTGCTGGATTCCGCGGTTTCCGGACATTACGGCGGAACGGGCGCCACGGGGAATTGGCACGCGGCACGCACGGCGGCGCAGTCGCACCGGATTCTGCTGGCGGGCGGATTGACGCCGGAAAATGTGGGCGAAGCCATTCGCATTGTGCGGCCGTACGCGGTGGATGTGGCGAGTGGGGTGGAAGCGCGGCCGGGGAAGAAAGATCCCGTGAAGATGCGGACGTTCTTTGACGAAGTGGCGCGGGCGAGCCGGGAGATTTCGTGAATCAATGCAGGTATTTTTGCAATCTCGGTTATCGCTGGTGTCTCCATCTGGATGGGCCTAGGCTTGGCGCGCAAACCCAAAAGGTAGATTGAAGATCTCCGCAGTTATGGAGAGAACGTAATTTCGCGATCTCCGAGTTGGGCGATTCGAATTTTGAGGATTGGCATGCTTTGTGTTATTGCGTGGGTGCTTTACGGTTTCGTGAAGCAAGAAGCATGAGCAATTGGAGGGAGATTGCGGGAATCCTACTCGCCCAAGGTACAATAGACGACTCCAAACATGAGTAGCCAACTGACTACACCGGCGTCGGTTCCGGGGCGGTTCGGTCCCTACGGGGGCCGGTACGTGCCGGAAACGTTGATGGTGCCGCTATACGAACTGGAACGCGCGTACGAGCAAGCCAAGAACGATGCGGCGTTCCAGGCGGAGTTTCAGGGACTGCTGAAGAATTTTGCGGGACGGCCGACGCCGCTGCAGTTTGCCTCGCGGCTGACGGCGAAGTTTGGCGGGCCGCGCATTTACCTGAAGCGCGAAGATTTGCTGCACACTGGCGCGCACAAGATTAATAACGCGATTGGGCAGGGACTGCTTGCGGTGAAGATGGGCAAGCCGCGGATAATTGCGGAGACCGGAGCCGGGCAGCACGGCGTGGCGTCGGCGACCGTGGCGGCACATCTCGGGCTCGAGTGCACCGTGTATATGGGCACGGAAGACATGGCGCGGCAGGCGCTGAACGTGGCGCGGATGCGCATGCTGGGCGCGGAAGTGATTGGGGTGGAGTCTGGCAGCAAAACGCTGAAGGATGCGATTAACGAGGCGATGCGCGACTGGGTGACGAATGTGCGGTCGTCGCATTACCTGCTGGGATCGGTGCTGGGCGCGCATCCGTATCCGACGATGGTGCGAGATTTTCAGGCGGTGATTGGCCGGGAGGCGCGCGCGCAGATTCTGAGCGCGGAAAAGAGGCTGGCGACGCATTTGTATGCGTGCGTGGGCGGCGGATCGAATTCCATTGGGCTGTTTTACGAGTTTTTGAAAGACGGCGACGTGAAAATGGTGGGGATCGAGGCGGGCGGGAGCGGGAACGGGCTTGGGGAACATGCGGCGCGGCTGGCGGCGCATCAGGGATTTACGGGAGCGCGGCCGGGCGTGCTGCAGGGGACATTCACCTACGTTTTGCAGAACGAAGATGGGCAGATCGCATCGACGCACTCGATTTCGGCGGGGCTGGATTATCCGGCGATCGGGCCGGAGCATGCGTGGCTGGCGGATCAGAAACGTGCCGAGTACGCGGCAGTGTCCGATGCCGCGGCGCTGGAAGCGGCAAAATTGCTTTCGCGGACGGAAGGAATTATTCCGGCCCTGGAATCGGCGCACGCGTTAGCTGGGTTGATGGAACGGGTGCCAGAAATGAAGGCGAGCGATCTGGTGATCGTGAATCTGTCGGGGCGCGGCGACAAGGACATGGATACGTATGGCAAACATGGGGCCAGTGAGCCTGCCCGCATATGAGATTCAGTGCAAAATCCGGAAGAATCGAAACGATGGCGTTACCGGCGATTTGCGCTTCACTGTTGGCAAGAGGTGCGTTTGGGCAAAACGCCAGCAGAGGTTTGGCATTGTTTGACGGAACTGAAGCAAGCGGCGGCTGCCGCTTGCTGAAGAAAGACAAGTACGGTTGGGGAGAAGTGAATGGTTCACCGGCTTGCCAATTCATGAGTTGCAATCGAGCGTTGGCGTTCGGGAAAGTCGTCTCTTAATGGCGTCACGCATCACAAAGCGATTTGCGGAGCTGCGCGCGGCTGGGGAATTGGGGATGGTCGCGTACATTACGGCGGGCGATCCGACGCTGGATGCGACGCTGCAGTTTGTGCTGGCGCTCGCTGAAGCGGGGGCGGATGTGATTGAACTGGGCGTGCCGTTCAGCGATCCGCTGGCGGATGGGCCAACGATTCAGCGGGCTTCGGAACGGGCGCTGAAAGCGGGGGCGACGCTGGCCGGCGTGCTGGAACTAGTACGGCGGATCCGCAAGTCGAGCCAGGCGCCACTGGTGCTGTTCAGCTACTACAATCCGATTTTGCAGATGGGGCTGGAGAAATTTGCGAAGGCGGCGGCAGATGCCGGGGCGGACGGCGTGCTGGCAACAGACCTGACGCCCGAGGAGTCGGACGAATACCGGCGAATCCTGCATTCGCATGGACTGGACACCATTTTTCTGGCGGCGCCAACTTCAAGTGACGAGCGGCTGAAGATCATCTCGGCGGCGTCGAGCGGATTTCTGTACCTGATTTCGCGGACGGGAGTGACGGGCGCGAAGGATTCGCTCTCGGAAGAGTTGCCGGGACTGCTGCGGCGCGTGCGTCAGTTCACCGAGCTGCCGGTGGCCGTGGGATTCGGGATTTCGCTGCCGGGGCACGTAAGCGTGCTGGGCGGATTGGCGGACGCGGCGGTGGTGGGATCGGCACTGGTGGCGGAGATAGAAAAAGCGGCGTCGGTGGAAGCGGCGGCAGCAGCATTGCGCGAGCGCGCGGAGAAATTGAAGGGGGCTGGACGGCATGGCCTCTCGCGGCGGGAGGCGACGCGATGAATATTGCGGACTGGCGCCGGAAAATGGATGAGATCGACAAGCAACTGGTAGAACTGCTGAACGAACGTTGCCGGTGCGCGCTGGAGATCGGGCATCTTAAGCTGCAGGCGAAGATTCCGCTGTACCAGCCGGCGCGGGAGAAGGAAGTGCTGGACAACGCAGAGACGAACAATCGCGGGCCGCTGTCGCATGACGCGATCCGGCGTTTATTCGAACGCATTATCGACGAAGCGCGGTCGGCGGAGCGCGTGGCGATGCACGGCGAAGATGCGGTAAGTGAGCGCGGTGCAAAGTAGACGGCACCAAGAGTCTTGAAAACGAGCTGGCGAGGAATAGAGGCGGACCATGGTTATTGTGATGCAGGAAGGCGCGACGGACGAACAGATCCAGCATGTGATCGACCGGATCGTGGCCAGCGGCTTCGATGTGCACCGCTCGACAGGAGCATCGCATACCGTGCTGGGGGCGGTGGGGGTACACCGGGATTTCGATCATCGCGATTTCGAACTGCTGGAAGGCGTGCGCGAAGTGGTGCGCATTACGCAGCCGTTTAAGCTGGCGAGCCGGCAATTCAAGCCGCAGGGAACGATCATCGATCTGGGGCGGGGCGTAACGATCGGCGGGACGGAAATTGCGGTGGCGGCGGGGCCGTGCTCCGTGGAATCGGACGAGCAGATCCACGCGGTAGCGGAAGCGGTTTCGAAGTCGGGGGCTAAGATTCTGCGCGCGGGGGCGTTCAAGCCGCGGACTTCGCCGTATGCGTTCCAGGGGCTGGGCGAAAAGGGCCTGCAGATGATGCGCAGGGCCGCGGACAAGTACAAACTGTTCGTGGTCAGCGAAGTGATGGACCCTTCGCAGATTCAGATGATGGGCAATTACGTGGATATATTCCAGGTGGGGGCGCGGAATATGCAGAATTACTTTTTGCTGCGCGCGCTGGGCGAAGTGCAGAAACCGGTGTTGCTGAAACGCGGCATGTCCGCGACGATTGAAGAGTTGCTGCTGAGCGCGGAGTACATTTTGGCGGGCGGGAACTACAACGTAATATTGTGCGAGCGCGGGATCCGCACATTCGAGACTTACCTGCGGAATACGCTGGATATTGCGGCGATTCCGGTGATCAAGAAGCTGTCGCATTTGCCGGTGGTGGCCGATCCGTCGCATGGGACGGGCCGGCGCGACAAAGTGCCGCCCATGGCTCGGGCCGCCGTGGCGGCGGGCGCGGATGGATTGCTGATTGAAGTGCACAACGATCCGGACCATGCGCTTTCGGACGGCGCGCAATCGCTGACGCCGGGAGAATTTTCGCAATTGATGAGCGAAGTGCGGATTATCGCGCCGGCGGTGAACCGTCACCTGTCCTGATCCATGGCACATCTGATCCAGCGCGTAAGCATTCTGGGCACCGGGTTAATCGGCGCCTCGTTTGCGCGCGCGCTGCGGAAATACACGCCAGACATGCAAATTGCGGGATGGGACAAGCCGGAAGTGATTCTGGAGGCGCGGAAGAACGGAATCATTGACGAAGGATTTTTCGAGTCGCTGGAACCGGCCATCCGGCGAGCGGATCTGATTTACGTGGCGCTGCCGATTGGGACCACGCTGGACCTGTTGCCGGAGCTGGCGCACCGTGCGCCACCGCACGCGCTGGTGACCGACGCGTGCAGCACGAAGATGCGTATCTGGCAGGCGGCAACGGAATTGTTCGTGGAAGAAGTGGGGCCGATTTACCTGGGCGGGCACCCCATGGCGGGGCGAGAGCTTTGCGGCCTGGCGCACGCCGACGCGGACTTATTTCGGAATGCGACGTACGCGCTGGTGGGGCAGGGGGACGATACGCACGACCCGCGGATTGTGGCGTTCGTGAAGATTGTGGAGAAACTTGGCGCGCGGCCGCTGTGGATTGGCGCGCAGCAGCACGACTACGCGGTGGGATTGGCGTCGCACGTGCCGCAACTGGCCGCGGTGGCGCTGGCGTCGTTTCTGTACGACCGGCTGGACGAGAATGGTTTGCCGATTACCCTGGCGGGGCCGGGGTTACGCGATACGCTGCGGCTGGCGGGAAGCCCGTACGGGATGTGGCGGGACATTGTGCTGACGAACCGGGAAGTGCTGTCGGCGGCGCTGGATCTGCTGGCGCGGCGAATCGAGGATATGCGGGAGCGGCTGGGCTCGCGCGAGCTGGAGGCGGACTTTGACGCGGCGAACGAGTTGTACAAGTTGTTGAGGAGTTTGTGAGAAACGCCAAGAGGATTCCTCACTTCGCAGGCTGCGTTCGGAATGACGATGGCCCGTTCTTCGTACGCTGATCGATTCGTGCGTTACGGATGACAACTCGATCCCCGAGACACAGGCTAAAACCTATGCTACAAAGAAGCGATTATGGACAAGCGGATCGGGTCGGCTGACGAGGCAATTGCGAAGCTGCGCGATGGGATGACCATACTGTGCGGCGGGTTCGGACTCTGCGGAATTCCGGAAAATCTGATTGCGGCATTGCGGCGCAAAGGAACGAAAGAGCTGACAATGGTCAGCAACAACGCGGGCGTGGACGATTTCGGGATCGGGCTGCTGCTGCAGAACAAACAAGTGAAGAAAATGATTTCGACGTACGTGGGCGAGAACAAACTATTCGAGCAGCTGGTGCTGAGCGGAGAACTGCAGGTGGAGTTGAATCCGCAAGGGACTCTGGCGGAGCGCTTGCGCGCAGGTGGCGCGGGGATTCCGGCGTTTTATACGCCGACGGGCTACGGCACGATGGTGGCGGAAGGGAAAGAAACGCGGGAATTTGACGGGCGACATTACGTGCTGGAGCGGGCGCTGCGGGGGGATTTTGCGTTTATCAAGGCGTGGAAGGGCGACCGCTGGGGGAACCTGGTGTACCGGAAGACGGCGAGGAATTTTAATCCGATGATGGCGACGGCGGCGGATCAAGTGATTGCAGAAGTGGAAGAATTGGTGGAGCCGGGGAAGTTGGCAGCGGACCAGGTGCATACACCGGGGATATTTGTGGATGCGATTTTCCAGGGTACGAATTACGTGAAGCGGATTGAGAAGCGCACGGTACGGAAGGCGGGATAACCGGCCATGCCACTTTCGGAGGAACAGAAACGGGAACGGATTGCGCGGCGGATTGCGCGGGAACTGCACGACGGGTATTACGTGAATCTGGGGATTGGGATGCCGACGCTGGTGGCGAATTATGTGCCGGCGGGAATGGATGTAATCCTGCAGTCGGAAAATGGAATGCTGGGCGTGGGGCCGTATCCCTTGGAGCCGGAAGTCGATCCGGACCTGATCAATGCGGGGAAGGAAACGGTGACGGAGCTGCCGGGGAGCGTTTATTTTTCGTCGGCGGATTCGTTTGCGATGATTCGTGGCGGGCATGTGGATCTGACGGTGCTGGGCGCGCTGCAGGTGGACGAGAAGGGGACGCTGGCGAACTGGGCGATTCCGGGAAAGATGCTGAAGGGGATGGGCGGCGCGATGGATCTGGTGGCGGGAGCGAAACGTGTGTTCATCGCGATGGAGCACGCGACCAAAGACAACAAGCCGAAGATCCTGAAGAAGTGCACGTTGCCTTTGACGGGAGTGGGCGTCGTGGATCACATCGTGACGGAATTGGCGTTCATCGATGTGACGCCGGAGGGATTAGTGTTGCACGAGATTGCGCCGGAGGCGACGTTGGAACAAGTGCAGGCGTTAACGGAACCGAAACTGATCGTGCCGCCGGGCGGGCCCTCTGCGATGACGGTTTAGGACACGCGCAGGAAGGGGCGGAAGTTGACCTTCAGGAAAATGACCGGGCGTTTGGCGCGAATCGATGCGACGGCTGCGATAGACTGAAGAGACGGGCCAGAGAACAGCCATGAAACCAAATTCGATCGTCATCGTCAGCCTACACACACCCAAGGAAAAAATCTGGGGAATTCTGCTGGAAATCAACACCAGCGGTGTAACGATGCGCGGGATCGACATCAATTCGTTCGATCATTTGGTGAGCGAGATCAATCAGCTGGATGCGGAACGCATGGGGCTGCCGACGATTTTCTTTCCCATGAACCGCGTGGAGCGGATTTCGCTGGATGAAGCTTCCGGCTCGATACCCAGCATGGCGGAGATTTTCGAGCGGAAGATCGGGCGGAGCCTGTTCGACTATCTGGCCCCGTTCGCCTGAACTGCGCTATGCTTTGTTGGAATGAAAGCCCGCATCTGGACGGTACCCAATCAAATCACATTGCTGCGTCTGGGGTTCCTGCCGTTTTTCCTGATCCTGATTTTATACGAGCACTATGACTGGGCGCTGTTTGTGCTGGTGTTTGTGGCGTTGACGGACGCGGTGGACGGGTACCTGGCGCGAACGCTGCACCAGAAATCGGCGCTGGGGGCGTACCTGGATCCCATTGCGGACAAGTTGCTGCTGTCTTCGTCGTTCGTGGCGCTGGCGATGGAGAAGAAAATCCCCTGGTGGCTGACGATGCTGGTAATCAGCCGCGACGTGCTGCTGCTGGTAGTGGCCGCGGTGATCCTGATCATTCAGGGGTACCGTCCGTTTCCGCCGAGTCTGCTGGGGAAAGCGACGACGTTCTTTGAGATTGCGCTGGTGTTCTTCGTGGTGTTCGCGGCGGCGTATCCGAACGACCGCGCCGGAGTGTTCATCCGGTACCTAAGCTTTATGGTGGCAGCGTTCGTGATCGTGTCGGGGTTCCACTACGCGTTTGCGGTAGCGCGGCGACTGCACATGACTTAGGTCACTGGGGGATCGCTTTTCCGTAATTCATCAGCGCGAGCACGAAGCACACGGCAATGGTGAGCCCGCCAATCCAACCCAACAGAAAAGCCCTGGTCCGTTCGGACCCCGCGGCGGGAAGCCGGTCGGCGTAGATTTTGCCGATCACGAAGCCGGCCGCCAGACCGCCGAGGTGGGCGACGTTGTCGGTCTGAAGCGAGCGAAAGAAAAAGCCAATCAGGAAAATGGTGACCACCCAGGAGATCAGGCGGGAGCGCAGTTCTTTCATCATTGCGCCGCCGCGTTTGGTGGTCAGAGCGATGAGGATTCCCACCAAACCCAGAATTGCGCCGCTGGCGCCGATGGAGAAGTGGCCGGTGAGCGCGCTGAAGAAAAAACTAATGGCGCCCATGACGACATAGGCGAACAGATAGCGCGCGGAGCCGTAAACTTCCTCGACGATGGGGCCGAGATCCATCAGGATCATCATGTTGAACCCGATGTGAATGAGACCACCGTGGAGAAACATGGCGGTGACCAGGCGATACCACTGATGGCCGAGGAAGATGCTCGGGGCATAGCTGGCACCAAGGCGGTAGAGCGTTTCGCTGTCCATGCCCCAGAGGATGCTGAAGCCGCCGCCACCGCCGGCATGAAAGGTGCCCATAAGCTCGGTGGCGAAGGCGATGACATTGAGAATGACAATCGCGGTGGTGACCGGAGCGTGGCCGCCGAAAAGTTCGGCGAGACCTTTGCTCCAGGCAGCGAGACCGAAGCGGAGATTAGTGCCGCATTCATGGCAGCGGTTGGAGTGGATGCCGACCAGAGCACCGCACGAAGGACAAATCTGAGGGCGGCGTTCGCCGCCGCCGAACAGGCCGGAGAATAGAGTCTTCCAGCGTTGCAAACGAATCTGCCACTGATAGGGAAGGGGCAACACTCCTCCTTGCGCGTGATGTTGACCGTTCTATAATACCGGAAACGCGCGAAGTGCGTGGGAGCGAGGCAGAATGGATAAATTCGAAGAGTTGGGGCGGCGGCTGGATGAAGAATTAGCGCGGATGCGCAAATGGGTGGAAGAAGAAGTGGCGCCGGAAACGGAAAAACGCAGTGCACAGTTTTTGCGGGAAGTCTCGGAGAAACTGGCGGAAGTCTCGCGAAAGCTGGAATCGCGGGTGGAAGCGCGAAAGCCACAGAATCCACAAGATCCGCCGCAGCAAAGCCAATCGTGAAGCGATCCCAGTTCCTTCTTGGAATCGCATTGGTTTGTGCGGGCGCCGTTTTGGCGGGGTGCGGCGCGAAGCGACCGGTAGCGGGCCACAGCCAACCGCCCCCGCTGCAACCTTCGAATACACCGGAATCGACAGCCGAGGGCGCGAAGAGCAACACCACGGTCGCTCCCCCGAGCGCCGGAAAACACGGGAAAACACCGCCCAGGCCCGCGCCGGTGGGATACACGGAAGAAGGAAATGCGTCGTGGTACGGAAACCCGTTTCACGGAAGGCGCGCGTCAAACGGGGAAGTCTACGACATGTACAAGCTGACGGCGGCGCACCGCACATTGCCGTTTGAGACCATGGTGAAGGTGACGAACCTGAACAATGGAAAGACCACGACGGTGCGGATTACGGATCGCGGGCCGTTTGTGGCGAACCGGATCATCGATCTATCGCTGGCGGCGGCGCGGGAGATCGAGTCGGTGGGGCCGGGCGTGGTACCGGTGAAGGTGGAAGTGCTGGGGAATGTGGATGTGACGGGGGGATTCTTCACCGTGCAGGTGGGAGCGTTCCGCGACAAGGCGAATGCGGAGCGCCTGCGTGACCGCTTGAGGGTGACCTACTCGCCGATCTTCATCCAGCAGTATGATTCTGCCGACGGGACTTTTTATCGCGTGCGGGTGGGAAAGGTATCGGGTGAGGATGCGGCGCGCGATTTTGCCGAGCAGTTGCAGGAGAAGGAAGGATTCACGCCAATGGTGTTGCGGCTGGATGAGAATCCGCCAGCGGGAGTGAACTGATGGACGAGAATTGCCTGTTCTGCAAGATTGGGGCAAAAAAGATCCCGGCGAAGCTGGTGTACGAGGATGATGACGTGTTCGCGTTCGAAGATATCAGCCCGCAGGCGCCGACGCATGTGCTGATCTGCCCGAGAAAACATCTTGCGGCGCTGCACGACGCGACGCACGCGGACGAGGCGATGCTGGGGAAGCTGCAAATGGTGGCGGCGAAGCTGGCGAAAGAACGGAATCTGCTGGCGGGCTACCGGACGGTGTTCAACAACGGAAGTGGCGCGGGACAGTCGGTTTTTCATCTTCACTTGCACCTGCTGGGCGGGCGGAATTTCCGCTGGCCGCCGGGATAGGGCGGGGTATGCATTTTCCTGGTGAAGGAGCACAGCCAGGAATGGTCGCGCCACGCAAGAAACTGACAATCCATTTTTGAGATCCGCAGTGCTGAGGAGGAGTGATGGATTACTGTGCTTGCCGAGGGAGGCTGTTGTTTGCGGTGGCGGTGCTGGCGACGGTTGCGGCAGTGCCAAGCGTGTTGGCGCAACAGCCCACGCAGGCGGGGGAACTGACGGTGGACCGCATCTACGGACAGCCGAGCTTGAGCGGGCGGCTGACGCGCGGGGTGGCGTGGTCGCCCGACGGGAAGAAGGTCAGCTTCTTTGAGGCGAAGGGGCTGGGGAAAGAAGCGAAAACGGAATTGTGGGAGATGGACGCGGCAACGGGCGAGCGGAGCTTGCTGATGGCGGCGGAGAAGTTGGAGTCGATCCTGCCCGCGGCGGCGGGGAATGCGTCGCAAGCGACGGGAGCGGGGAGGCATGCGCCAGCACAGTATCAGTGGGCGCCCAGGGGCGATGCGTTGCTGTTCGAAGGGGCGAACTCGCTGGCGTGGTTTGACTTGAAGAGCCAGGCGGGGCGGGTGCTGGTGCCGGGGAAAGAAGAGCTCGCGGACGTGAAGATTTCGCCGAACGGGCAATATGTGAGTTTTGTGCGCGAGCACAACTTGTGGCTAGTGAGCACGGCGGACGGAAAAGAGCGTGCGTTCACGAAGGGGGGAACGGAAGAGATTCGCAAGGGCGAGCTGGATTGGGTGTACCCGGAAGAACTGGAATTGTTCACCGGATACTGGTGGGCGCCGGATTCGAACTCAATTGCGTATTTAGAGATGAATGAAAGCAAGGTGGCGCAATTCCCGCTGGTGAATTTCGAATCCTATACCGGAGAGGCGGAGAAGCAGCGGTATCCGGTGGCGGGAGGGGCGAACCCGGTGGTGCGAGTGCTGGTAGGCGCGGTGAGTGGCGGCGAGGCGCGGGCGATGGACATTGGCACGGAGGCGGATATCTACATACCGCGGGTGAACTGGCTGCCGGATTCGCGGAGAGTGGCGATTCAGAGGCTGAATCGAGCGCAGAGTCAGTTGGATTTGCTCGTTGCGGAGGCGAGCAGCGGGAAGACCTCCGTGCTGTTGACCGAGAAGGATCTGGCATGGCTCAACGTGAGCGACGATCTGAATTTTCTGAAAGACGGAAAACGGTTTTTGTGGAGCAGCGAGCGAACGGGCTACCGGCACATTTATGTGTATGGAATGGACGGGCAGGAAATTGCGCAGCTGACGAAAGGGAACTGGGAAGTCAGCGGGATTGCGGGCGTGGACGAGGCGAAGGGAATGGTGTATTTCACGGCGAAGGAAAAGTCGCCGACGGAGAGCGAGTTGTACCGCGTGGGGCTGGACGGCAGCGGATTTGGACGGATTACCAAGGAAAAGGGGACGCATACGGTCAATCTGTCGCCCGGGGCGCAGTTCTACGTGGATACCTATTCGAACGCGGCCACGCCACCGCGGCAGGATGTCTATGGGGTGGACGGAGGAAAGAGCGCGACGCTGAATGAAAACGTGGTGGCGGAGCTGGCGCAATACCATCTTTCGCCGGTGGAATTTTCGACGGTGCCAGCGAAGGACGGCGTAGCGCTGAATTGTTTTCTGATCAAGCCGCCGCAATTCGATCCGGCGAAGAAATATCCGGTGATTGTGTACACGTACGGGGGGCCGCACGCGCAGGTGGTAATGAACGCGTGGATGGGGGGAACGATGCTATGGCATCAGATGATGGCGCAGAAGGGGTACGTGATCTTCGCGCTGGACAACCGCGGGGCAGCGGGGCGCGGGCACGTTTTTGAAGCGCCGATCCACTTTCGATTCGGCGCGGATGCACTTTCCGATCAGCGCGACGGGGTGGCGTGGCTGAAGAAGCAGCCGTGGGTGGACGGAAATCGCATCGGGATTTGGGGCTGGAGCTTTGGCGGATTCATGGCCGTGAGCGCGATGCTGGAGGCGCCGGACGATTTCAAGGTGGGTTTCGCGGGCGGGCCGGTGACGGACTGGCATTTCTACGATTCGATTTACACGGAACGGTATATGGGATTGCCGAAGGATCACGAAAAGGAGTACGAGGACTGCTCGCCGGTGAAGTATGCGTCGGGACTGAAGGGCAAATTGCTGATCGCGCACGGGACGGGCGACGACAATGTGCACTATTCAAACACGCTGGCGCTGATCAACGATCTGATCAGCCAGGGGAAGTACGTGGAAGTGATTGCGGCGCCCGGGCGGGGGCATGGGGTGAGCGATCCGCCGGCGCGGAAAATTGTGTGGAACCGGGTGACGCAGTTCTTCTTAGATAATCTGTGATGCCGCCGGGATGAAAGGAATCTGAATTGTGAAACAGCACAGGCTGAAGCCTGGTTTACCCAACTGCGGGAGGCAAGCGCCTGAGCGTTACTTGGAATCCAGGTCGACCTCTTTGATGGGAAGATCCCAGTGGGCGTCGAGAATTTCGAAGCGACGCTGTTCTTCTTTCTTGTAGGCATCCTGATCAGGATAGAGCTGCTTGAGGAGCGCGGCGGAATCGAAATTGTCGTGGGCGACGGCGGCGTTCTTGTAGACGATGGTGACGCGATAGTCCCAACGGCCGTCTTCGGTGGTGTGGTAGACGGGAGCGACGGCAGAAACGCACAGCATGCGGCCCATTTCGACTTCTTTCTTCAGCAGGGGATAGTGGTTCTTCTTGAAGAGGGTGATGAACTCGTCGGCGTGGCCCCACTTGGTTTTGTAATAGTACTCGATGACAAAAGGCTTGTCGGAGGACGGAGGCGTTTGCGCGCGGAGATGGCCCATAACGCCGAAGACGAGGATGCAGACGGCGACAAGAAGGACGAAGAGCAACGTGGTGCGAAGCCAGGAGAACTGAGCGACCATAAAAGGACCCTCCCCGAACGAAGCGAAATTGTATCGCGAATGCGGACGGACGAAAGTGACGAAGAGCAATTATAGGGCTACCGGGAGTCTTAGTACGCGGCCCGGGTGAGGCGATCGCGAATGGCGGCCCATTCGGGTGTTTCCGGAGGAAATTCCACGGCAATCCAGTCAAGGCCTTCGCGATCGAAATCGTGCAGGCGGCGGTAAAGCTGTGCGGCATAGGCCTGCGGCTGATCGGGCATGCGCAGAGATCGCGCAGACTCGGTTCTGTGGGAAAGCCAGAGGTAGGCGCCTCGGCCGGATTGCGGGAGACGGCCTTGCGTGACGAGGAGAACGCGGGTGCGGGGGCTGTAGTGCCTCTTGTGCTGGCCGGGGGAGCGGTGGGAGCCCGCCGTCGATTCGGGAGCGGCGACAGCGTCTTCGACGAAGGCCATGCCGGGGCGGAGAACTTCGAGGCCGTCTGGGGTGACGGCGACGACCGTGGATTCGAGGCCGACTTCGCAGGGGCCACCATCAAGTAAGAACGGGGTTTCGGCACCGAAGGCGTCCCGAACGTGCTGCGCGGTGGTGGGGGAGAGTTGGGTGAAACGATTGGCGCTGGGAGCGGCGATGGGGAGATTCGCGGCGCGAAGGAGGGCCAGGGCAACGGGGTGGCGGGGGATGCGCAGGCCAACGGTGGGGAGTCCGGAGGTGACTTCGCCGGGAACGAAGGGCTTTTTGGGGACGACAAGGGTGAGGGGACCGGGCCAGTATTCGCGTGCGAGGCGATCGGCCTCGTCGGGCCAGTCGGAGGCAAGTTCGCGGGCCTGATCGATGGAAGCGACGTGGACGATGAGTGGGCTGGTTGCGGGACGCTGCTTGAGCGCGAAGATTTTGCGGACGGCGGCGGGATCGAGGGCGTTGGCGCCGAGGCCGTAGACGGTTTCGGTGGGGAAGACGACAAGTCCACCGGAACGAAGGATTTCCGCGGCTTTCTGAATGTCGGAGGAATCAGGCATGGCGTGAATCCATTGTCGCAGATTCGAAGAGTACGCGCGTTACTGCGGCGGTGAAAGAAACTGGCGGAGAGACAGACCAGGGGGAGGGCTGTCGAGGCAGCTAAATCGGGTAACGGGGCTATCAAAGCAAGGTACTAGATCTAAAATTCCGGAAACATCGTACGGATTAGGTTCGTATTATGGAGCAGATCGGGGGAGGTGTGCTTATGAAACGTCTCGTCCTCGGAATGGCGTTGGTCGGTCTTGCGATCCCAACGTTGGCGCGGAATACGAAATCGGAGATTGTGCTGGCAGGTAAGCCGCACATGGAGTTTGAGTGTCCGGCGAACACGCCGCTGCGGCTGCACGTGCGTTCGGGAGAGATCCTGATTGTGGGAACGGACGACACGAAGATGACGGTGGACCTGGCGGGAAAGAATGTCGACAAGATTCAGGATGTGAAGGGGCGGTTCCAGGTGACGAACAACGTGGCCGAGTTCCACCTGAGCGGCGGGCCGAAGAACGATCTGCAAATCATCATTCACGTGCCGAAGAATTCGGATTTGATGGCGAGGGTTTTTGCCGGCGAAGTGAATGTGCGGGACGTGGTAGGGAATAAAGACGTGGAGTTGCACGCGGGGCAGCTAACGATCGACGTGGACAAGCCCGAGGAGTATGGGCAGGTGGACATGTCGGTGAACGCGGGGGAAGTGGACGCGGAGATTTTCGGGGATTCGAAGGGCGGACTGTTCCGGACAGTTTCGAGGAATAGCGAAGGGAAGTACCGGCTGCACGCGCATGTGGGGACGGGGCAGTTGAGCGTGCGGTAAGGGAGCCCATTCGAAAAGCAAAGCCGAGATGCCGGGCTGAAGGCGCAGCGCTACGGACTAGTCGATGCCTTGGATGCGGAGGGTGACTAGCTGGTCGATGGAGAGATCCTTGATGCCGCGGGCTTTCATGGCGGAGATGTATTCGGGCGTGACGCCGTGAATGCGCATGGCGATGAGCTGATCAGGATCGGGATGTTTGTAGCCGAGGCTCTCGACCTTGGCGATGAATTCCGGAGTAACGCCGTGGATGCGGAAAGCGATGAGCTTGTCGATGTCGAGCTTGTCGTAACCAACCTTTTGTAGCTGGGCCAGCCATTCCGAGGTGGCGCCGTGAATCCGCATGGCAATGAGCTGATCTTCCGTGGGCTGATAGCCGGCGCCGTGGAGATAACGGACCATTTCCGGGGTAACGCCGTGGATGCGGAAGGCGACGAGCTTGTCGCAGTCGGTGACGTTGATGCCGGCGTCGCGCAGTCCCTTGATGAATTGAGAATTCACGTTGAAGATGCGGAAAGCGACGAGCTTGTCGGTGTCGAGGCCTTGCAGGCGCTGGCCCTTCATTTCGCGCGCAAAGTCGAGGCTGACGTCCATCACGGCCATGGAGAATTGCTTTTCCTCATCGATGCCGGCGAAGCCCAAGGACTTCATTTCCGCGGCGTATTTGGAATCGGCTAAAAAATGGAAGACGCCCGCCCCGTCGCCATGATCGACGAAGCCTTCGCAATCGAAGCGGCCCGCATCGCGGGTGATAGAGAACTTGACGTCGTGCTTGCCGGGCTGGGTGAGGTCGAGGCCGACGAAGGCGCTGACGGGCCACGCGGAGTCGTGCGTGGAATTGTGGCCGTGCTGGTGATGGATAAGCGCGAATTGAACCTTGCCCGGCTCGTCGGAACGCTGAATCGTCCAGCTGCCGGAAAAAGATTCCGTGGCGCGGGAGACCAGGCCGAAGAGCAGTGCGCAGACAACAAGGGAGTAAGCGACGATTCCGTCACGGCGATTCATGATTTTCCTCCTGATTGGTTTACTTTGCGGCGTCGAGAACGCCGCTGTGCTTGAGAGCGATCAACTTGTCGAGGGTCAGATCTTTAAAGCCATGGCTGCGGGCAGCGGCGATGAATTCCGGCGTAATGCCCTGGATTTTGGCACCGATGGCTTCGTCGGCGTCGAACTTGAGGCCGGCGGATTGCAGTTCCTTGATGTAGGCGGGAGTGACGCCCTGGATTTTCATGCCGATGAGGGTATCGGCATCGAGATTTTCTCCCAGGACGGCACGCATTTCCTTGACGTACTCAGGAGTGACTCCCTGGATCTTCATCCCCACAACGTCGTCGGAATCGACCTTTAGGCCCAGGCCGCGCATTTCCTTGACGTATTCGGGAGTGACACCCTGAATCTTCATGCCCACGAGGCCGTCGGCATCGGTATTGAGACCAAGGTCGTGCATCTGTTTGACGTAATCGGGGCTGACACCTTGAATTTTCATGCCGATGAGTGCGTCGGCGTCGAGATTCTGCCCGGTGGCGGCGCGCATCTGCTTGACGTAGTCCGGGGTGACACCCTGGATTTTGAGGCCGATGAGTTCATCGGGCTCCGGTTTGATGCCGAGCTCTTTCATTGATTTGACATAGTCGGCGGTGATGCCCTGGATCTTCAGGCTGACCAGTTCATCCACGGTGAGATTGGCGAGCCCGGCATCTTTCAGGGAGTCGACATAGCTTTGCTTGGGCTGATCGGCTTGCGCAGCAGGTGCCGGGACGGTGGCGGGTTCAGCCACGCTTGTTGCGAGTGGAGCGATGGCCAGCGTAGGAGCGGCATCGGAATCGTTGGGGCGCACGATGATGGCGTCGCTGGGAGCGGTGGGGGCAGGGGCGGCTGTGAGCGGTGCCGACGCGATGGCAGCAGACGGTGCAACGGGAGCCGGCGGCGGAGTCTGCGCACGCAAGACGCGGACGCTGCCGACAAACGCGCTACCGGCGAACAGAGCCACGGACAAGCACAACACGCCGACAGAGAGATTTGCGGCTCGCAGCGAGTCGGATGACTGGCTGGAGCCAAGAAGGCGCGCGACGCGAGCAACCAGCGGACTGCC
>Ga0335077_10002070_pt1 | contig 23954 bp, 20 predicted proteins | sample Lox_Sample_31_FD_207151 | JGI IMG/M metagenome (GOLD analysis project Ga0335077, IMG submission 207151) | Soil microbial communities from Loxahatchee National Wildlife Refuge, Florida, United States - Lox_Sample_3.1 | ecosystem: Environmental > Terrestrial > Soil > Wetlands | place: USA... | reverse complement strand
AGAAGTTGACTTTAGCGTCGAGCGTCGACCCGGCGCCTTTGATCGAGAGTCCGTGCAAGGGCCGTTCCACCTTGGCCGATAATTTAATGCGTTGCCGCCTGCATTAGTTGATGCCGATCAAACGATAATGACTGGATTTATGGTTATATTTTTAAGCTTTTCTGGGGAGTTAGGTCATGTGCGCCTCAGTGGTCATCCACCCCCATACGCACCAAGCCAACGCGATGGCCGCGCGTGAGGTAACGATCGGCCCGCTTGGCCTCGCCGGCACTCTTCATTTGCCTGCCTCGGCAAGCGCGCTGGTCGTGTTCGCCCACGGTAGCGGCTCCAGCCGATTCAGCCCGCGCAACATGGCGGTCGCCAATGCGTTAAACGCGCAAGACATAGCAACTCTGTTATTCGACCTGCTCACGCACGACGAAGAGCGCGAACGCGCTAACGTCTTCGATATTCCGCTGCTCGCGGCACGCCTCGTCGATGTCGTCCGCTGGATCGACAACGATCCAGAGCTCGCCTCCTTGCCGCTTGGCTTGTTCGGAGCGAGTACGGGAGCCGCGGCAGCCCTGGTCGCCGCCGCGCGACTCGGCGCGCGTATTGGCGCTGTTGTCTCCCGCGGAGGGCGGCCCGATCTTGCGGGTGCTGCGCTTGAGCGTGTGGCCGCACCGACCTTGCTGATCGTCGGCGGCCTCGATTACGGCGTGATCGAGCTTAACGAGCAAGCCTTTGCACACCTAACCGCCCCGAAGGCGATCGAGATCGTACCGGGTGCAACTCACCTGTTTCCGGAGCAAGGCACTCTCGAGTTGGCGATTGCGCATGCCGAGCGTTGGTTCAAAACGCATCTCAGCTCGCATGTGCGCGTCAATACGACATAGATTGCGGAGCACATCATGCCATTCACCGATCGCATAGATGCCGGCCGAAAACTAGCCAAGGCGCTCGCGCCTTATAAGAATCGACGGCCGGTCGTGCTGGCGTTGCCGCGCGGCGGTGTCCCGGTGGCAGCGGAGGTCGCGACCGCGCTCGATGCGCCGCTCGACCTAGTCCTGGTGCGTAAGATCGGAGTGCCGTTTCAGCCCGAGCTTGCCATGGGCGCCGTTGTCGATGGTGCTGAGCCCATCATTGTGCGCAATGAGGAAGTCATCCAGCTTTGCGGTGTGAGTGAGACTGAGTTCAATGCCATTCGCGACGAGCAACTCGGCGAAATCGAACGGCGCCGTAAGCTCTACCTCGGCGATCGCCCACATCCGGACGTTTCCGGCCACACAGTGATCGTCGTGGATGATGGCATTGCGACCGGCGCGACCACCCGCGCCGCCTTGCATGCGATCAGGACGCGCAAGCCAGGCACACTTGTGTTGGCCGTCCCAGTTGCGCCGACAGACACCCTGAAGAACTTGCGAGGAGAGGCGGATGACACCGTGTGCCTTGAGAACTACGAAGAGTTCGGAGCAATTGGGTTGTTCTATGCCGATTTCTGCCAGGTTTCCGACACGGAAGTCATTGAGATACTGGCTCGCCATCCGGTCAAGTCACCAACTGCAGTCGACTGACGGGCGCTGCTCGGTAATTGACCAAGATCAACGCGCATGACGCGTTTTTGCGATTGAGTTTCACGTTGCACCAGTGTCGGAGGGACCCATGTCAAAACTCAATTCCCGTGCAGCGGCGCTTGCGACACAAGATGATATCAAGGGCATCCTGGGCGATCTCGATCCGGCCGATATGCTGGAAATCGTGTCGCTGAAGCCGACTATTGCGGATGTTGAAGAGGCATCGGTGTGGCTTGCAGGCGACGCCGATGTGTTCGGTGCCGGAGAGCCGATCAAGGGTGTGGCGGCGGACATCGTCACGATTTTGACCGAGAACGAGGATGAAGAACTGGCGCGCGTCAGTTAACGCGCAGCTCGGACGCAATCGAACATCTCAGGCGGCAGACCTGCGCCGGCGATCGCGTCGATAAGAAGACTTGTCGGATGAATCCGCTTACGAGCCCCCTGCTCACCGACCTCTATCAACTGAACATGATCCAGGCCTATCTGGACCATGGCGAGACCAAGACGGCGGTCTTCGAATTTTTTGTCCGCAAATTCCCACCGCGGCGGGGATTCTTGATCGCCGTCGGACTCCAACAGGTCTTGGATTTTCTCGAAAACCTGAGCTTCTCGCCTGAAGAGATCGACTGGCTCGCCCGTACGCACCGGTTCGACAATGGATTGCTCGACCGCCTTGCCGGCTTTCGCTTCACCGGTGACGTGCACGCCATGCCGGAAGGCCGCGTGTTCTTCGCCAATGAGCCCATTTTGCGCGTCACTGCACCGATGCCGCAAGCGCAGCTGGTCGAGACTAGACTGATCAATATTGTGCATTTCCAGACGCTCATCGCGACCAAAGCCGCGCGCATGGTGCTGGCTGCGCCCGGCAAGCTCATGGTCGATTTCGGCCTGCGCCGTTCACACGGCGCTGAAGCCGGTCTCATGGCCGCCCGCGCCAGTTACATCGCCGGCTTCGCGGGTACCGCGACCGTGTTGGCCGAGGAGCAGTTCGGCATCCCAACATTCGGTACGATGGCCCACTCCTTCGTCGAAGCTTACGACACTGAAAGCGCAGCCTTCGAATCCTTCGCGCGCTCGCGTCCACAGAACCTCACGCTGCTCATCGATACCTATGATACCGAAGCGGCGGCGAGGAAAGTGGTCGCGCTGGCTCCCCGCCTCGCCGCGCGCGGCATCAAGATCCGGGCGGTGCGGCTGGACAGCGGCGATCTTATTGCCTTGTCGAGAAACGTCCGCCGCATCCTGGACGACGGTGGACTTGCCGACGTGACCATTTTTGCCAGCGGCGGATTGGATGAGGACTACGTTGCCGAAATTGTCCGAGCCGATGCACCGATCGATGGCTTTGGTCTCGGCACCAGTCTGACGACCTCGTCGGATGTTCCGGCACTCGACTGCGCCTATAAGCTTCAGGAATATGCCGGCTTGGCGCGGCGCAAACGCTCGACTGGCAAGGCGACGTGGCCGGGGCGCAAGCAGGTTTGGCGTCATTACGGGGCGGACGGCCGCATCTCTGGCGATGTTCTGTCGCTCGAATCTGACGCCCAAGTCGGCGAGCCGCTGATCGAGCTTGTGATGAAGGACGGCCGGCGCCTCGGACCAACGCCTGCCCTCGCCGAGATCCGGGCGCGGGCCGCGCATGATCTCGAGCGCCTGCCGGAGCCACTGCGCGACCTCGTCCCGGGGGCAACGTGTCCCGTCGACACTGCGGATTCGCTTATTCGCCTTGCTGCCGAGGTCGACAAGCGCCTGGCGCAGCACGACCATGCGTTAGCGTGATTGAAGTGCTACGGCAACAGCGTTCGATTTCTACAAAATCTGCTTGGCGGCGTTAAGCTGCTCGGCGCGCCAACAATTTCTTCAAATCAGTCAGTGATCGCGTGTTGATCACGTCGTCGGCAGTCAACCAGCCGCGCCGCGCTTGATCGATGCCGAAGCGGATGTATTGGTAGTGGTTGGCCGAATGCGCGTCGGTTGAAATCGCGACCTTGACGCCTTTGCTCTTGGCGGCGTGGGCATGGATATCGTTCAGGTCCAATCGATTCGGCTCGGCGTTGATTTCCAAATAGCAGCCAAACTCATGCGCGGCGGCAATGACCCGTTCCATGTCGATCTCGTAGGGCTCGCGCTCGCCGATAAGACGGCCGGTCGGATGTCCGATGATCGAGACGTGGCGGTTCTGCATGGCGCGCACGACGCGCTCGGTCTGCGCTTCGCGTGGAAGATCAAAGAACGAGTGTACCGAAGCCACCACCACGTCCAGCTTTTCGAGCGTCGAATCAGGCAGATCGAGGCTACCGTTCTTGAGAATATCGATCTCGATGCCCTTGAGGATGGTGAAACCCTTGAACTTGGCATTGAGCTTGTCGATTTCGCGGATCTGCCGCGCCACGCGCGGCGGGTCGAGCCCATGCGCCATGGCAACGCGCCGGCTGTGATCGGTAAGCGCCATATATTCGTAGCCGCGCGCCTGCGCCGCGGCCGCCATGGCTTCGATGCTGGCGGTGCCGTCGGTCCAGTCGGAGTGTACGTGCAGATCGCCGCGAATATCCGAGACGGCTACCAGGCGCGGCAGCTCGCCTGCCTTGGCAAGCGCGACTTCGCCGCGATCCTCACGCAGTTCCGGCGGGATATAGGCAAGGCCGAGCTTATCGTAGATCTCTTCCTCGGTGGCGCCGGCAATCCGCCGTTTGCCGGAAAACAGCCCATATTCGTTAAGCTTCCAGTCGCGGTCATTGGCAAGGCCGCGCAGCGCGATGTTGTGCGCCTTGGACCCGGTGAAATAGAGCAGCGCCGCGCCGTAGCTTTGTTCCGGCACGGCGCGGACGTCGACCTGCAGGCCGGAGCGCAGCATGACGGTCGTACGCGTCGGGCCGTGGGCGAGAACTTCTGCGACATTCTCATATTGCACTAACTTGTCGCCGACCGCCGCCCCGTGCTTCGACGTGACCAGGACGTCGAGGTCGCCCACCGTATCGCGGCGGCGGCGATAGCTGCCGGCTACGATGACGCGACCACCGTCACGCAGAAACGCGACAAGCGCTTCGGCTTCGGCTTCGGCCACGGCGAGCTTGAAGCGCCTCTCGACCACCGGCTTTTCCAGCGCAGCGGCAAGTTTCTTTTCCATAGTCGGGCCAAATCCGCGCAGCTTTTGCAGCCGCCCGCCTTTGATGGCGCGACGCAGATCATCGAGCGTGCGGACTTTGAGCTTGTCATAGAGCAGCCTGACCCGTTTCGGGCCAAGACCCGGAAGCGCCGCCATATCGCCCAACTCGCCGGGGAGCTTCTTTTTCAGTGAATCCAGCAGTGCGAAATGCCCGGTCTTGACGATATCGGCGATCTTGCCAGCCAGATCCTTGCCAATCCCCGGGAGTTCCGTGAGGTCCTTTTCCGCCGACAGCAGGCTCCTGACGCTTTGCGGCAAGCCTTCGACCGTGCGGGCCGCTCGGTGATAGGCACGCACACGAAACTGGTTCTCGCCTTTAAATTCCAGCAAGTCGGCGGTCTGATCAAACATCGCCGCGATTTCGGCATTTTGTACCGGCATCGCCATGAGCCTTGTATTGGCAATCGTGCGTTACAATCGCAATTTCCTCGTAGCTGCGTTTGAAGTGGCCCGCCTTGATCCAAATCACGGATTTTGCTTTGTCAGCTCAACGACGAGTACCCTTTCGGGCAGACAAGATTTTCATCCCCACGACCCGCGAGGCGTCAGATTATTGACGCGCTCGCCGACTGCGAAACCTTGCGAGTCGTAATTCGCTAGTCTTCGGGTCCACGTTTCGTCGCCCGATTACGGCTGCGACGTTTTGCTCCGTCGCGCGCGAATAAGTAACGGTCCAAACGAAGCGGCAAAGGCGAAATAGGCGAAAACCCAAGTCCCCGCTGCGACATGGAGGAGTGGGTCGCTAAGGGCAGGATGCAGTGACGCGCAGATGCGCGCCAGCGCGGCGATGACAATGGCGGCATAGATTGCCTGCGTGACCGGCGAAGCGGTGAGCGTGCTGCCGGTGTGCCCGAGGCTGGCGCGCGTCATCACCGCGAGCGTCATCGTGCCGGCCGCGCCGACCGTCCAGGCATGCGTGCCGATGTCGCCCGTAACGACGCCGAGCGCCGCGGCGCCGGCGAACAGAAACCCGAGCGCCACGAAGGCATAGCCAACGTGCAGGATCAAGACCAGCCGGTCGCGCCAGGTGCGGTCTCCCGCCCAACGCGCCAGGCGCACGATATGCAGCACGCCGGCGGCAATGAGCGCAACGGCGGCTATTCTGCCGGCCGGCTGCACGATCCACAGCGCCAATACGGCAGCACTGAATGAAATGATCGCACCGTCGAATTTTCCGAACGGCACCGGAAGTCGGCCTGGATTTTCGTGCGCCAGCCAATTGCGGGTGAAACTGGGAACGATGCGGCCGCCGATCACCGCGATCAGCAACACGATGGCAGCAATGCCGATGCGGGCGCTATATTCGGCGCTGCCCTGAAAATGCGCCTCGAGATGAAACGCGATATTGCCGGCGAGCAGCAACGTGACCATGACGACAACCCGGAGATTTCGCCAGTTACGGCCGGCGATAATCTCGCGTGCCGTGGCGGCCACCACCAGGACGAGGAAACTCACGTCCACGATCGCCGCCGGCAGCCAGCCGATCGCGGCGGAGAACGTGACCGCCAGCCGGCCGGCGAGCCAAACCAGGACCAGCAGTAGCAACGGCATGCCCTGGATCGGCAGCCGCCCGGTCCAGTTCGGGATCGCCGTCAACAGAAATCCGGTCACTACCGCCGGCAGAAAACCGTAGAGCATCTCATGCACATGCCAGTCGATGGGGCCGAAGGCCGTCGACACCGCGAGTTCGCCATTGAAGATCGGCAACCATGCCGCTACGGCGAGTCCGGCCTGGATGGCGCCGAACAGGAAAAACGGCCGGAAGCCGTAGGACAACAATGTGGGACCGCGGTAATCGCGCAGCCGGGGAACCGGAGTCATCGCGCCTCCACGCCGCTATTCGCGCAGCGCATGTTCGAGCGCGCGCTTGATGCAAGTCGCGCCGGGATCTTGCGAACGGTTGAGCAGGCCCATCAGCGTGAGCCACTCCTCATCGGAGGCCTCGCTGGCGTAGCGTTGCACCGATTGCGTCACGAAAGGACCAAGCTCGAGTCCGTCGGCGGCGGCCAGCTCCCGCGCCGCGGCCAGCAATTTCAGGTCGCCCGCGCCCATAATCGTTTCGAGCGCCGTCGCTTCGTCGGTCAGGCTGGTCATCAGGTCGCCGAGCATCACTGCCTCTCAATGCACGCGGAGCGCGTCGGCGCCGGCGAGATCGACGCCCTCGATCCGCGCCGCCGATACCAGCCGCGCGACGTATTGCGCATCCGCCCGCTGCCGCACGCTGTCGCGCAAGTAGTCGGCGATGCGGCCGGCAACCACCTCATAGGGCAAGGTCCGGCCCGCATGCTTGCGGTCGAGCCGGATGATGTGGAAGCCGTAGCGCGTCGCGACCGGCGCGTCGCACATTTGGCCGGGCTCAAGCGCGACGAGGGCCTCTTCGAATTCCGGCGTCGTCTGCCCGGCCGTGATCTGGCCGAGGTTGCCGCCCTGCGCCGCCGACGGGCAACGCGAATGGGCTTGCGCCAACATGGCAAAAGCCTCGGGGCGCTCGGCGAGTGCGGCCAACACGCCGACGGCATCGGCGCGCGCCTGTGCATAGGCCTCGCGGTCGGCGGGAACGGCGGTAAACAGGATATGCGAGGCTTCATAGATATCGGGCGAGCGGAACCGCGCGCGGTTCTGCTCGTAGTAGCGCCGGCAGGTAGTGTCGTCCGGTTCGGGAACGCTGACCTCGCGCTCGATCAGGCCGCGGATGATCGCCTCTTCCTCGGTCTCGCGGCGCCCCTCTCCGTCGCTCAGCGGCTCCGGCGCGATGGCGAGACGGCGCGCTTCCTGCAAGAGCAGCTCGCGAATCACTAGGGCGCACGCGGCCTGCTGCCAGGCCGCGATCGGCTTCGTCGCCGCGTGATGCTGCATTTCGCGCTGGATCGCGTCGCGCGCGATCGCGACGCCGTTGACGCTCACGGTTACCGGCTTTCCGGCGGGAAATTGCACGTGGACCGAGCAACTCATCGCTGCGCCTCCGCACCGAGCGCGCCGTTCACGCGCCGCGTGCGCACTACTTGATAGCCCCGCCGGCCGACATACCAGATCGGTGCACTCCACACGTGCACCAGGCGAGTGAAGGGGAACAGCAGAAAGATCGTCATGCCGAGCGTAAGGTGGATCTTGAAGATCAGCGGCACGCCAAGGATCAGCGCCGAGACATCCGGCCGCAGCAGCAGGACGCCCTGCGCCCAGGTCATGAACGTCACCATCACATGACCGTCGAGATGCTGCAGCGAGATATAGATGGTGCACAGACCCAGCGTGAGTTGAGCATAGAGGATGAGCAGGATCGCGATGTCGCCGAACGACGAGGTGGTGCGAATGCGCGCGTCGAACAAGCGGCGATGCACGAGCAGCGTGATGCCGATGAAACACATGATGCCGGCCACGCCGCCGACGCCGATCGCCATCCACTGCTTGAAAGTGTGCGAGATGCCGAGCGCCTCGAAGATCCAGATCGGCGTCAGCAGGCCGCCGAAATGGCCGAGGAAAATGATCAGGATGCCGACATGGAACAGATTCGAGCCCCAAGTCAGCTGCCGGCGCCGCAACAGCTGGCTCGAGCCGCTGCGCCAAGTGTACTGCTCGCGGTCGAAACGCAACACGCTGCCGAGCAGGAAAACGGTCAGGCAGAGGTAGGGGTACCAGCCAAAGACGATGTAGTTGATCAGTTCATTCATGACCCTGCCCTCATTGACGTGTGCGCGTCGCGGCCGGCATGCCTGGCGCCGGCCGCAAACCGCCACGAACGCGCGCGATCAGGCCGTCCTTGCAGCCGTCGTTGGCGCCCGGACCGAAGCGGACCTCTTCGTCCTCCCAAGCGGCGTCGAGCGTCGCCAAGTCGTTTGCATCCACATCGGGGAACGCGAGCAATGCCGAAATCTCATCGGCCTTCGGCGCGACCGCCGAAAGCGCGACCAGCGCGCGGAACACCGCCTCGTAGGCCGAACGACGCTTGCGCAGCCGTTCCGCCAGCGCGGCGAAAATGTGCGCCGGCTGCGCCAGCGTGTCGCGCGCCTCCGTCGCCGGCAGCGTCGAGACATATTCCAGGAACAGCGGCAGGAAATCCGGCAGTTCGGATGAATCGAGCTCCAAACCGGCTTTTTCGTATTGCGCCTTGAGGTCGACCATAGCCTGGCCGCGGTCGCGGCTCTCGCCGTGCACGTGTTCAAACAGCTGCAGGGACAAGGAGCGCGTACGGTCGAACAGTAGCACATAGCGCTCTTGCAGATCGTAGAGATCGCCGCTGGCCAATTCGCGTAGCAGCCGGTGCAACTGATCGCGCACCGGCATAGTCAAAGCAGGCTCGCTTTCGATTGCCTCGCTGATCTCGCCGGCCGCCTGTTGCAGCTCCGCGCTCGGATAGGTCAGCAGCGCCGAGAGCGCCTTCAGTGCCCTGATCATCACGCAACCTCCATCGGAGTCTTGGCGCGCTTTGGTGTGCCGAACAGATTGGCTTCGCTGGTGCCGCCCGAGCAGCCGTTGCCGAACGAAAAGCCACACGAACCGCGCAGGTCGTAGGCGTCTTCGTTGGTTTCGCGATGCGCGGTCGGGATGACAAAACGATCCTCATAATTGGCGATCGCCATAGTCTGGTACATCTCTTCGATCGCGAGCGCGCTGAGGCCCACGCGCTTGGCGATTCCCTCGTCGATCACGCCATCGACGGTCTTCGCCCGCATATAGGCGCGCATCGCCAGCATGCGTTCGAGCCCGAGCGCCACCGGCTCTTCCTTGCCCGCGGTCAGGAGGTTGGCGAGGTATTTGAGCGGGATACGCAACGAGCGCACGTCCGGCATTTCGCCGTCGTGGCCGATCTTGCCGGCCTGGGCCGCCGATTGAATCGGCGACAGCGGCGGCACGTACCAGACCATCGGGAGCGTGCGGTATTCGGGATGCAGCGGGAACGCGACCTTCCACTCCATCGCCATTTTCCAGATTGGCGAGCGTCGCGCCCCTTCCAGCCAGTTCTCGGCGATCCCGTCGGCGCGCGCCTGCGCAATCACCTTCGGGTCCTTCGGATCGAGGAAAATCGACAGCTGCGCCTCGTAGAGGTCCCGCTCGTCCTTGGCGCTCGCCGCCTCCTCGATGCGGTCGGCGTCATAGAGCACGACGCCGAGATAGCGGATGCGCCCGACACAGGTTTCCGAGCATACCGTCGGCTGGCCCGCCTCGATACGCGGGTAGCACATGATGCACTTCTCGGATTTTCCGCTCGACCAGTTGTAATAGACCTTCTTGTAGGGGCAACCGGAGACGCACATGCGCCAGCCGCGGCACTTGTCCTGGTCGATCAGTACGATGCCGTCTTCCTCGCGCTTGTAGATCGCGCCAGACGGACAGGCGGCGACGCAAGCCGGGTTGAGGCAGTGCTCGCACAGCCGCGGCAGATACATCATGAAGGTGTTTTCGAACTGCCCGTAGATGTCCTTCTGCACGCCCTCGAAGTTGTAATCCTGCGAACGCTTGGCAAACTCGCCGCCGAGGATTTCCTCCCAGTTCGGGCCCCACTCGATCTTCTCCATGCGCTCGCCCGAGATCAGCGAACGCGGGCGCGCGGTCGGCATCGCCGTCATTTCCGGCGATTTCTGCAGGTGCTCGTAGTCGAAGGTGAATGGCTCGTAGTAGTCGTCGATCTCCGGCAGATCGGGATTGGCGAAGATATTGGCCAGCACCCGCCATTTCGAACCGATGCGCGGCTCGATCTTGCCGTTCCGCTTGCGGCGCCAGCCGCCGCTCCAGCGCTTCTGGTTTTCCCAATCTTTTGGATAGCCGATGCCTGGTTTGGTCTCGACGTTGTTGAACCATGCGTATTCCATGCCTTCCCGGCTGGTCCACACGTTCTTGCAGGTGACCGAACAGGTGTGGCACCCGATGCACTTGTCGAGATTGAGCACCATCGCGATTTGCGCGCGGACTTTCATTCTGCGGCCTCCAGCTTGATCGTGGACTTCGGCGCGGATTTGGGTGCGATGGCCAAAGCTTCGGGTTGATCGGCGGTCGGCTTGTCGAGCCAGTCGATTTTCGACATCTTGCGCACGACGACGAATTCGTCGCGGTTGGAGCCGACCGTGCCGTAATAGTTGAAGCCGTAGGACTGCTGCGCGTAGCCGCCGATCATGTGCGTCGGCTTGAGCACGGTGCGGGTCACCGAATTGTGGATGCCGCCGCGCTGGCCGGTCATTTCCGAGCCCGGCACGTTCACGATCTTCTCCTGCGCGTGATACATCAGGCACATGCCCTGCTTGACGCGCTGCGACACCACCGCGCGCGCGACCAATGCGCCGTTGGTGTTGAACGCCTCGATCCAATCGTTGTCGACGATGCCGGCCTTCTTGGCGTCGATCTCGCTGATCCACACGATCGGCCCGCCGCGCGACAGCGTCAGCATCAGCAGGTTGTCGGTATAGGTCGAATGGATGCCCCACTTCTGGTGCGGCGTGATGAAGTTGAGCACGACGGCGTCGTTGCCGTTGGGCTTGCGGTCGATGATCGGATTGACCGACTTGGTGTCGATCGGCGGACGGTAGACGCAAAAGCCCTCGCCGAACGCCCGCATCCACAGATGATCCTGGTAGAGCTGCTGGCGGCCGGTGAGCGTCCGCCAGGGGATCAATTCATGCACGTTGGTGTAACCGGCGTTGTAGCAGACCTTCTCTGATTCCAGCCCTGACCAGATCGGCGACGAGATGATCTTACGCGGCTGCGCGACGATATCGCGGAAGCGGATTTTCTCGTCTTCCTTCGGGATGGCGAGGTGGTTGTGGTCGCGCCCGGTGAAGCCGCCGAGCGATTCCCACGCCTTGATCGCGACCTCGCCGTTGGTTTCCGGCGCGAGGCTCAGGATGACCTCGCAGGCGTCGATGTCGCTTTCGATCCGCGCCAGGCCCTTGCTCGCCCCTTCCTCCGTGACGGCGCCGTTGAGCCGCTTGAGGAAGTCGACCTCATGCTCGGTATTCCAGCTCATGCCTTTGCCGCCATTGCCGAGCTTGGCCATCAGCGGTCCGAGCGAGGTGAAGCGCTTGTAGAGGTTGGGATAGTCGCGTTCGACCACCGTCACCGCCGGCATGGTCTTGCCCGGGATCGGATCGATTTCGCCCTTCTTCCAGTCCTTGACGTCGAAGGCTTGCGCGATCTCGCCCGCCGTGTCGTGCAGGATCGGCGTCAGCACTAGGTCCTTTTCGACGCCGAGCACTTCCGGCGCCACCGCCGAGAACGCCTTGGCGATGCCTTTGTAGATGTCCCAGTCGTTGCGCGCCTCCCAGACCGGATCGACCGCCGAGGTCAGCGGGTGGATGAAGGGATGCATGTCGGAGGTGTTGAGATCGTTCTTCTCGTACCAGGTCGCGGTCGGCAGCACGATGTCGGAATACATGCAGGTCGTGGACATGCGGAAGTCGAGCGTGACCAGCAGATCGAGTTTTCCTTCCGGCGCCTGCTCGTGCCAGACGACCTCGCTCGGCTTCTTCTTGCCGTCCTCGCCGAGGTTCTTGCCCATCACGCCATGCTTGGTGCCGAGCAGGTGCTTGAGGAAATACTCGTGGCCCTTGCCCGAGGCGCCCAGCAGATTGGAGCGCCAGACGAAAAGATTACGCGGCCAATTTTTCGGATTGTCCGGATCGTCGCAGGCGAGCTTCAACGCACCGGACTTTAACGCCTTCGCCACATAGTCCTTCGCTTCCAGACCCGAGGCGGCCGCCTGTTTGGCGACTTCGAGCGGATTGGCCTGCAGCTGCGGCGCCGATGGCAGCCAGCCCATGCGCTCGGCGTGCACGTTGTAGTCGATCAGCGCGCCGTCCCACGGACCGGCCGGCGCCGTCGGAGAGAGAATTTCCGATACGTCGAGCGTTTCGTAGCGCCACTGGTCGGTGTGCGCGTAAAACGCCGAGGTCGAATTGATCTGCCGCGGCGGGCGGCTCCAGTCGAGGCCGAAGGCGAGCGGCAACCAGCCGGTTTGCGGGCGCAGCTTTTCCTGGCCGACGTAGTGCGACCAACCGCCGCCGGACTGGCCGACGCAACCGCACATCACCAGCATGTTGATGATGCCGCGGTAGTTCATGTCCATGTGGTACCAGTGATTGAGACCGGCGCCGACGATGACCATCGAGCGCCCTTTGGTCTTCTCGGCGTTGAGCGCGAATTCGCGCGCCACTGTGACGATCTGGTCGCGCGGCACGCCGGTGATCTTTTCCGCCCAGGCCGGGGTGTAGGGTTGTAAATCATCATAACTCTTGCCGAGGTGTTCGCCGCCGAAGCCCCGATCGACGCCGTAATTCGCGACGAACAGGTCGAACACCGAGGCGACCAGCGCCTCGCCCTCGACCAATTGCAGTTTCTTCACCGGGACATTGCGGATCAGCACGCCGGGATGGTCGGTGCCGAGGAAATGGTCGTGCTCGCGATTGCCGAAATAAGGAAAGCCAACCGCGGCGACGTCGTCCTTGATGGGCGCGAGCGACAACCGAAGCTTGGTGTCCTGTCCGTTCGAGGCTTTTTCCTCGAGGTTCCACTTGCCCTTTTCGCCCCAGCGGAAGCCGACCGAACCTTTCGGCACCACGATCGCGCCACTGGTCTCGTCATAGGCCAGCGTCTTCCACTCCGGATTATTGGTCTCGCCGCAGGATTTCACGACATCGGAGGCGCGGACGAAGCGCTCCGGCACATAGTGCGCGCCCTGCTTCACCAGGCGCACCAGCATCGGCATGTCGGTGTATTGCCGAGCGTAATCCTCGAAATACTTGGCTTGCCGATCGATATGGAATTCGCGCAGGATGACGTGGCCCATGGCCATCCCGAGCGCGGCGTCTGTGCCCTGCTTCGGCGACATCCACAGATCGGCGAATTTCGAGGCTTCCGAATAGTCCGGGCAGATCACCACGCTCTTGGCGCCGCGGTAGCGCGCCTCGGTATAGAAGTGCGCGTCGGGCGTGCGCGTTTGCGGTACGTTCGAACCCCACAGCAGCAGGAAGCCCGAATTAAACCAGTCGGCGCTTTCCGGAACGTCCGTCTGCTCGCCCCAGGTTTGCGGGCTCGACGGCGGCAGGTCGCAGTACCAGTCGTAGAACGACATGCAAACGCCGCCCAGCAGCGACAGATAGCGCGAGCCCGCCGCATAGCTCACCATCGACATCGCCGGGATCGGCGAAAAGCCGAACACGCGGTCCGGCCCGTAGGTTTTCGCCGTATAGGCATTGGCCGAGGCAATGATCTCGTTGACCTCGTCCCAGGTCGAGCGGACGAAGCCACCAAGACCACGCTTGCTCACATAGGCCGCGCGCTTGGCCGGGTCTTCCACAATCGACTTCCAGGCGGCGACCGGGGTCCTGAGCGCGCGCGCCTCGCGCCACAGCTTGAGCAGCCGCGAGCGCACCAGCGGATATTTCACGCGATTGCCGGAATACAGATACCAGGAGTAGCTCGCGCCGCGCGCGCAGCCGCGCGGCTCGTGATTGGGCAAATCGGGCCGCGTGCGCGGATAGTCGGTCTGCTGCGTTTCCCAGGTGACGATGCCGCCTTTGACGTAGATCTTCCAGGAGCACGACCCGGTGCAATTGACGCCATGCGTCGAGCGCACGATCTTGTCGTGCTGCCAGCGCTTGCGGTAGCCGTCCTCCCAGCGCCGGTCCTCGCGGGTCACCACGCCGTGCCCGTCGGAGAAGTCATCGACCACGCGGTTGAAGAACGTGAGGCGATCGAGAAAGTGACTCATGGAAGTTCCTCAGCTGCTGACTGCGTCGACGAGACTCCGTCGATACAATTGCGGGTTTTCTAGGCTCGGCTTCAGGTTCCGAAAATTCAGTTCGGTCCCCTAAGGAAAGTCCCGGAGGTATCTGCCTCCACCTCCCTACTCGGCCGGTTGCGCGGCCGCGGGCGGCAGCGGACGGCCGCCGCGTTCGACCTCGCGCAACAAGCCACCGCGACGCGTGTAGAAAAGCCAGGTGATGGCGACGCAGGTCACGTAGAACGCCATGAATCCCCACAGCGCCAGTTCCGGCCCGCCGCTGAGCGCAATCGATGAGCCGTAGGCTTTGGGGATGAAGAAGGCGCCATAGGCGGCGACCGCCGAGGTGAAGCCGATGATCGCCGCCGATTCCATCTCGGCTTGCTTCTGTCGCGCCGGCGCGGCGAGGCTGGGCTCCAACCGCGGCATCTCAGTCCGCATGATCGCCGGGATCATCTGGAAGGTAGAAGCATTGCCCACCCCGGTCGCGAAAAACAGGATCATGAACATGGCGAAGAAACCCCAGAACGCGCCTGCTTGATCCTTGATGCCGAGGAAGTAGAGAACGCCGCCGACCGCCGCGATCATCAATGTGAACACCCAGAACGTGACGCGGCCGCCGCCATAGCGATCCGACAGCCAACCGGTTGCCGAGCGCGACAGCGCGCCGACCAGGGGTCCCAGGAAGATAAATTTGAGCGAGTCGACCTGCGGGAACATGGTCTTGGCCAACAGCGGGAACCCGGCCGAATAGCCGATGAACGAGCCGAAGGTGCCGGTGTAGAGCCAGCACATCAGCCAATTGTGCTTGCGCTTGAAGATCACCGCCTGGTCGGCGAACGAGGCCCGCATGTCGGCGATGTCGTGCATGCCGAACCATGCCGCGAAGGCGGAGATGGCGATGAAGGGCACCCAGATGAAGCCGGCGTTCTGCAGCCAAAGCTTACTGGCGCCGTCGGCGGCCACTTGCGGGTCGCCGCCGAACCAGCCGAACACGCCGGTGGTGATCACCAGCGGGATGACGAATTGCCCGACGCTGACGCCGAGATTGCCGAGCCCGGCGTTGAGCGCGAGCGCGTTGCCCTTCTCCGCCTTGGGGAAGAAGAAACTGATGTTCGCCATCGAGGAGGCGAAGTTGCCGCCGCCGAGGCCGCATAGTAGCGCCAGCGACAGGAAGAAAATGTACGGCGTATCGGGGCTTTGCACCGCAAGGCCGATGCCGACCGCCGGCACCATCAACGACCAGGTCGAAACGGACGTCCACAAGCGCCCGCCGAAGATCGGCGGCATGAACGAATAGAAGATGCGCAGCGTGGCACCCGACAGGCCGGGCATGGCCGCCAGCCAGAACAGTTGATCGGTGGTGAACTTGAAGCCGACCGAAGGCAGTTTGGCGACCACAACCGACCACACCATCCAGATCACGAAGGCCAGCAGCAGCGCCGGGATCGAGATCCACAAGTTGCGCCGGGCGATGGCGCGCCCCTTGGTTCTCCAGAACTCCGGGTCCTCCGGCTTCCACTCGACCAGAACGTGGCCGGCCAGAGCGCCGACGTGCTTCTCCTCGTGGATCGGTTGCATTTCGGGGAATTGCGGCAGCCTGCGCAAGCCTGGTTCGAGGTGCTCCTGCTCCATGCGACGGATGGCGAGATGCATCCACACCAGCGAACCGGCGGCGATCAGGAACAGCAACATGAAGCAACTGGTCCAGATGCCGGTCAGATCGTTGAGCGCGCCGAAGGCGATCGGCAGCACGAAGCCGCCGAGGCCGCCGATCATGCCGACCAGGCCGCCGACCGAGCCGACATTGTTCGGATAATAGACCGGGATGTGCTTGTAGACCGCGGCCTTGCCCAAGCTCATGAAGAAGCCGAGCACGAAAATCAGGCAGGTGAAGGTGACGACGCCGGTCGCCATGTGGAAGTGCAGCGGACCCTTCATGCCCTGCACCACGTATTCGGTGGGCGGATAGGCCAGAATGAACGTGATCAGCGCCGAGACGCCGAACATCCAATACATGATGCGGCGCGCGCCATAGCGGTCGGAGAGAACGCCGCCGTAGATGCGGAACAGGCTCGCGGGAATCGAGTAAGCGGCGCCGAGCATGCCCGCAGTTTCGATATCGAGCTTGTAGACGCCGATCAGATAGCGCGGCAGCCACAGCGACAGCGCCACGAAGGCGCCGAAGGTGAAGAAATAATACAGTGAGAAACGCCAGACCTGAACGTTCTTCAGCGGTTCGAGCTCGAGCCAGGTGCTGCGCGGCCGTTCGCCTTTAGCGCGGCGCGCGAGCTCCGCCGGGTCTTCCTTGGTGAAGATCCAGAACACCACGCCCATGATGGCGATGGCCGCGGCCCAGACCTGCGCGGTTACTTGCCAGCCGTAGGCGACTAGCACAAACGGTGCGCAGAATTTGGTGACCGCCGCGCCGACATTGCCGGCGCCAAAAATCCCCAGCGCAGTTCCCTGCTTTTCCGCAGGATACCAACGCGAAACGTAGGCGATGCCGACCGCGAAGGAGCCGCCGGCAACCCCGACGCCAAGCGCGGCGACGAGAATTTGCGGATAGGTGTGAGCGTAGGTCAGCAGGAATGTGGCGAGCGCCGCCGCCAGCATGACCACTGTGTAGATGCGACGGCCGCCGTATTGATCGGTCCAGATGCCGAGGAAGATACGCACCAGCGAGCCGGTCAGGATGGGCGTTCCGACCAGAAGGCCGAACTGCGTCTCGTTGAGGCCAAGCTGCTGCTTAATCTGCACGCCGATGATGGCAAAGATGGTCCAGACCGCGAAGCAGGCGGTGAAGGCGATGGCGGACATCCAGAGCGCCCGGCTTTGTCCTGGGACACTCGCTACCGATTTTTCTTGCATGCTTTGGCCCCTGCTGCAGATCGATGTCTGTAATTTGTTGGTCCCCGTAAAGCAGAGCCAAAGCGTAACGACTTTGAGATCGGTCAATAATTCTGCATTTTTATTTTCGCGTTTCTTGCTTTACTGAATTCGTCTCTCTGTTTGACTTATCTAACATTATGGTTTGATACTCTTCGTCGTTGGATTGATAATTATCAAACGCAACGTCGCGGCTCGCCCTACATTTCGCGGAGAGAGGACCACCATGCGACAAGCCGAATGTAAGCTCGTCCGGGCGCTGCCCCTGTTTAGGGACGTACACGAAGCGCAGTTCAAGCATTTGATGGGCGCCGCGTTTCTGCAGCGCTTTCCAGAACGGATGGTCCTTATCAAAGAAGGCGAAATGCCCGACTTTCTGCATATCGTGGTGGAAGGTTCGGTCGAATTGTTTGGCAGCGACGACGGGCGCGAGACGACCATCGAGATCCTGCATCCGGTCACCACGTTCATCCTGGCGGCCGTCGTCCGCGACGAGGTCTATCTCAAGTCCGCGCGCACGCTGACGTCGGCGCAAATTCTGATGATTCCCGTGGTCGCGGTGCGTGACGTTTTTGGGCGTGATGCTGCCTTCGCCCGCGCCATCGTTAATGAATTGGCTGGGCGCTATCGCGCGCTGGTCCGTTCCCTCAAAGACGAGAAGCTGCGCACCGGCGCGCAACGACTTGCCAACTGGATCCTGCGCGCCAATGCCCAGGATCACCGGCGCAATATCGAGTTGGAATTTGACAAGCGCACGCTGGCCTCGCTGCTGGGCATGACGCCGGAAAACCTGTCGCGAAATCTGGCGCTGCTCGCGGGTCACGGCGTGAAGAGCTCGGGCCGCGATATCGTCATCGAGGATGAGCGCGCGCTGGAACAATTTGCCAAACCGAATGCACTAATTGACGGCTGATTGAAGCGGTTAGCCGATCGACCGCAGCCGTCCGCTCAGGCCTCGAACTTCGGAAACAAGATGTTGTTTTCGATGTGGATGTGTTCGGTCAGATCCTCGGCCAGTTTGCCAAGTCCGGCATAGAGCGCGCGCCAGCTCGTGCAGGCGTCGTCGGGAAGCGTCAGGTCGCCGGTGAGATCGGCCAGGGCCTTAAGCTCCTCGCCGTGCGAGTCATGCTCGTGACGCATCATGCCGATCGGGTGCACGATCATCGGGCTGCCGCCGACGCGCATGAGCGGGAAGAGGATTTGCTCTTCCTTCTGCATGTGCGATTCGAGTTCGCCGTGCATGCGTTCAAGCAGATTCGCGAGGCCTTTCGGCGCCGCCCGGTGACCCGCATGGACGCGTTCGACGCGCAGGGCAAGCGCGCGCAATTCCGGCATCTCCTGCCGGTGCACCTGGTGATAGCGATCCAGAATATGCTCGATCAGCTCGTCGACGCTCTCCGGCAAGGAATTTGGCGCGGCCCTTAACGACGCCAATTCTGCTTCGACAGGCGCAAGATCGACGCCCTTGTGGCGGGCGGCCTCATCGAGGCTTTCCGAACCGCCGCAGCAGAAGTCGAGCTTGTAGCGGCGGAAAACGGCGGTCGCTCCGGGCAGGCTCGCCGCGATATCGCCCAGACTGCGGGACGCCAAGGATCGAGCTTCGACCTGCAACATGACACGGCTCCTCTGCCATTTTGGTATTTGTATTACCAATTACGCTATGCGAGTAATATGGTATCGTCAATACCAATATAGAAAGATTTGGCGGTACCTGGTTATGACCGAGCGAGATTGTCAAACGGGCGGCAGAGACGCCTTCACGCGGCGCGCGCGCGAATTCAAGATGATCGGGGCCATGCTGCGCATGTATTGCTGCACCCACCACGACGCCCCGGGCTCTGTGCTTTGCACTGAATGCATCGAATTGCACAATTACGCGCGCCGGCGGCTGCAGCGTTGCGTGTTCGGCGAGGCGAAACCGACTTGCGCCAACTGCACCGTGCATTGCTACAAAACGGCCATGCGCGAGCGGATCAGAATCGTGATGCGCTGGGCCGGCCCGCGCATGCTATGGCATCATCCGGTGCTGGCGCTCCGGCACATGATCGACGGTCGTCTGCCGGCGCAGTCCCTTCATCGGTCGCAATAGTGCACCTGCATCGTCTTGCAGCGGAGAAGGCTGCCGGCGACCGCGCTGACGGCCGCAACGACGGTCAAGATTAGCGCCGCGCGCAGCCACGGCTGATCGAAGGACCAGCGTTGCATCGCAATTTGCCAGGCCGTCATCAGCCATACGGCGGCGGCGGCATAAGCCAATCCTTGCAAGAGCAGCAGGCTCCAGCGCTGCCGGACGAAGAACAACAAAGGCGCCCCCAGACACAGCGCGACGCCGATCATATTGCCCAGGCGCAGAAAATGAGCGGCGATCAGCACAGCGGCAACAACGTAAAACGAAATTCTGGCGATCATGGCGCTCGGTCTCAGCATCGAAGCGCTGGCTCGCTACGCCCATAATGTGGTATCGTCAATACCAAATCTGGAGCCCGCCATGAAATTGCTGACGTCGACCGATTTCGCCTTGCGCGTCCTGATGCGGCTGTCGACGACGCCGGATAAGCACGTGAGCACCGATGCGCTGGCATGTGAACTCGTCGTATCGCGCCACCACCTGCACAAGATCGTTCAGTACCTCACCGAGGCAGGGCTGGTGCGCACAATCCGCGGCGCGCGCGGCGGCGTCATGCTGGCGCGCCCGGCACGCGAGATCAAAGTGGGCGACGTGATCCGCAGTCACGAGAACGATCAGGCCTTGGTCGAATGCTTTCGCGCCGATGGCGGCGCTTGCACGCTACTGCCGCGCTGCCGCCTACGCAGCATGTTGGACGGTGCCCAGAACGCGTTCTATCAATACCTCGACCGGTTCACGCTGGCGGATTGCCTCGCCGAACGCGGGCTATTCATTGACGACCATGAAGGCCGAAAAAAGCAGCGTCCACTTGGGCGGCCGGCGCCGCAGCGGCGCTTACCTCGCGTCAAATATTCCTAGCGACGGCGAAAGACCCGCCGACGTCGGCGGCGGTCCTACCCGCGATGAACAAGGCGGAGCATCGACGTAACAAGTTCGATTAATTCGCCTTGTTGCGCCGGTCAACGACGCGCACGGCCTTGCCCTGCGAACGCGGCACCTCGCCGGTCGCTTTGGGCACCACCGTGCAGGTCACGCCGACCAGCGACTTGATGTGGTGGGTGACTTCCGCCGCCTTACGGACGCGGTCGCCGGTGAAATCGGGCGCGAGCTCGACCTCGACCGTCATCGCGTCGAGCGCGCCCTCGCGTGTGAGCACGATCTGGTAATGCGGCGCGATGCCCGGGAAGCCGACCAGCACCGCCTCAACTTGCGAGGGATATACGTTCACGCCGCGGATGATCATCATGTCGTCGTTGCGGCCGGTCACGCGCAGGATGCGCACGTGGCTGCGCCCGCAGGCGCAGGGTTCATCGGACAGCCGGGTGATGTCGCGCGTGCGGTAGCGGATCATCGGCAAAGCTTCCTTGGTCAGCGTGGTGATGACGAGTTCGCCCGCTTCGCCCAGCGGCTTCGGCTGCATGGTGTTAGGGTCAATCACCTCGAACAGGAAATGGTCCTCCCAACCGTGCAAGCCGCTCTGCACTTCGCGGCATTCGCAGGCGACGCCCGGCCCGATGATCTCCGACAGGCCGTAGATGTCGACCGCCTTGATGCCGAGCCGCGCCTCGATGTCGCGGCGCATGGCGTCGGTCCAGGGCTCGGCGCCGAAGATGCCGGTATGCAGCGGCAATTTGCGGATGTCGACGCCCATGCCCTCGGCGATTTCGGCAATGTTGAGCGCGTAAGACGGCGTCGCGCACAGGATGTGGGCGCCGAAGTCCTGCAGCAGTGTAACCTGCCGCTCGGTGCCGCCGCCGGATAACGGCACCACTGTGCAGCCGAGCCGCTCGGCGCCGTAATGCGCGCCGAGGCCGCCGGTGAAGAGACCATAACCGTAGGCGTTGTGCACGATCTCGCCGGGCCGCGCACCCATGCTGGCGAGACAGCGCGCCATCAGGTTGGCCCAGAGATCGAGATCGCCTTTGGTGTAGCCGACGACAGTCGGCTTGCCGGTAGTTCCCGACGAGGCGTGCAGGCGCAAAAGCTGGTCGCGCGGCACGGCGAACATGCCGAACGGATAATTGTCGCGCAGGTCGGTCTTCACCGTGAAGGGAAAGCGCGCGAGATCGGCGAGCGATTTGAGGTCGGCCGGTTTGACGCCGGCGGCATCGAACTTCTTCTTGTAATGCGGGACCTTGTGATAGGCGCGATCGAGCATGGTCTTGAGCCTGGCAAGCTGCAACGCCTTCAGTTCGCCGCGCGGCATGGTCTCGGCCGCAGGTTCGAACATGAAGCTCGGCGTTTCGGCGATCGCGTGTTGCGTACTCATGACTAAACCTCCCGGTCGATTTTATTGTGGCGCGCTGCGGCGCGTCTTGCCAGTCGGAATTGCCTCATGGCGAAGACCATCCCGGCTTCACCGCCGGTCCGGGCACGCCGGACCCGCGAATCGGGGTGTGGGGCAGCGCGAAGCCCTGATTATAGGCGGCCCGCGTGATGAGAATGAATTTGATCGCCCAGCCCGTCGCGAGGACCGAAAGGCCGGCGAGCGCGAACAGGACCGCGCTGGCGGCCGGTACGACCAGGCCGGCGGCGATGAGCGCCAGCGGCAGCGCAAGGCCTCCGGCGAAGAACCACAGCCGGCAAGCGGTGAAGATTTCCAGCGTCCGGGTCGGCGCGCCGCCGCTTTCCAGTGCGGCGAGATAGCGCCACCAGGTCCAGATGCGGATGAGCGCGAGCGCCGCGAGCGCGATGGCCACAGGTCTGGCGGCGGCCAGCGCCGGCACGAAGGCCGCCAGCAGCAGGTAGAGCCCACAGCCTTCGGCAAGGCCGGTCGCCATGATCAAGGCGATCACGCGCGGATTGCGCCAGGCGGGAATCCCCTTGGCCTGCTCCAGGATCATGCCCTGGCAGAACAGGAAGATGAGCCCGACCAGCGCGGCCGCCGCGAGCGCGAGCGGCTGGCTAAACCACAGCGCCGCCAGCGCCAACGGAAATAGCGCGCCGGCGACCCAGGCTTCGCGCGACATCCAGGAGCGCCGCGGCTGGCGCAGCACGTACATGAAGCGCAGCGGTCGGCCGATCTTGAATATCAACAGCCCCAGGCCACACGCGATGACGATGAGCGCGGCGAGCGCCGGCACCAGCGCCGGAATTCCGGCAAAGCCGACGATCGCGGCCATGCCGAGCAAACCGGCGCCGGCGCCGCCGCAGAGAAAATTGCCGGCGGCCTTCCAGTCCCAATGTTTCTGATGCCAGGGCTCGACGCCGCGCGTGCGTGTGCGCCCGGATTGCGCGCTCGACAGCGGCGGCGGGACGTCCGGCGCCGGCGCGGCGGCGGCCTTGTCGTAGAGATAGTGGAAACCCGACTCGGTGCCGAGCTCGGCATGCATGCGGAAGCTCTTGTGCTCGCGCAGCAGCCGCGACACGTTGCTGTCGGCATCGTCGAGGTCGCCGAAGTGCAAGGCGTCGGCGATGCAGGCATTGACGCAGGCCGGCGTCGCGCGCGGATCCGAGCCCGGCGCCAGGCCGTTCTCGATGCCGAAATCGATGCGGTCGGAGCAGAACGTGCATTTCTGCGCGACCCCGAGCCGCTCGGAAATCTCGCGTTCGATTTCGTTCTGCATCGCCTCCGCGCCGTAGGCGAAGTCTTCCTTGGTGATCTTGAAGCGCGCCTGATAGGGGCAGGCGACGTCGCAGTAAGCGCAGCCGATGCAGATGTCGTAGTCGATGGTGACGATGCCGTCGGCGCGCTGCCGCGTCGCGGTCGAAGGGCACACATGCATGCACGGCGGATCGGCGCAGTGCTGGCAGCCGATCGGCACGAAGGTGCGGTTGACGTTGGGGAAGCTGCCCGCCTCGATGTCGAGCACCTTGCGCCATTGCACCGCCGGCGAGGTGGCGTTGGCGTGCCGGCAAGCCGCGGTGCAAGTCTGGCAACCGACGCAACGCTCGAGATCGGCGACCATCGCCCAGCGCGTCATGCCGCCTTCTCCAGCCGCGTGATCTTGACCTTGACCAGGTCGGCGCTCGAGCCGGTGGCGTCGGTGAGATCGAGCAGCATCGGCACCAGCGCATTCATGCTCGGCGCGTGGAAATCCTTGGCGTAAGGCGTGACCCAGTGATCGAACTGCCCGATGATCAGCAGCGTGTCGGGGCGGATGCCCTCGCGCAGCGTCACTTTTCCCTTTGTGCTGTTGAGCGGGGAGTGCACCTCGACCAGATCGCCGTCGGCAATGCCGAGCTTCTCCGCCGCGCTTTCGTTCATCACCACGCTGCCATGGCCGATGACGTTGTCGGCGACTTCCCTGATCAGCTGAATGCCGACATTGTTGCCCCAGGAATATTGCATGCTGCGCGAAGTGACGAGCCAGAACGGATAGTCGACGATCTGCACCTTGAAGTGCTTGGTGAGCGCGTCTTCCCACAGACCCTGCAGGTCGCGCCAATGCGGCAGCGCCTCGTACTCGGCGAGCTGCTTGTCCCACCAGGTGATGCCCTGCTCGTGCAGCCGCCGCCCGAGCTCCTTGCCGACGCGCAGCAGACGTTCTTGGTAGGGCTGTTCGA
>Ga0335077_10002069_pt1 | contig 23956 bp, 12 predicted proteins | sample Lox_Sample_31_FD_207151 | JGI IMG/M metagenome (GOLD analysis project Ga0335077, IMG submission 207151) | Soil microbial communities from Loxahatchee National Wildlife Refuge, Florida, United States - Lox_Sample_3.1 | ecosystem: Environmental > Terrestrial > Soil > Wetlands | place: USA... | reverse complement strand
GACGTCACCGGCGGCCGCCTCGCGGCCGAGCCGGCGGCAGCACCGGGGGCCGCGCCGTTCGACGCGCTCGGCGACGGGCTGACGTTCTGGACCGAGCCACTCGGGCGCGACCTGGAGATCACCGGCCCGGCCGCTGCCCGGCTCCTGATCAGCTCATCGACGCGCGACGCCGACGTCTTCCTGACGCTGCGCGTCACCGATCCGGACGGGACCGACGTCACGTTCGTCAGCGGGCAGGACCCGCGCGGCTGCGTCGGCTTCGGCTGGCTGCGCGCGTCGCACCGCAAGACCGACCCCGGCCGCAGCCACCCCTACCGGCCGTGGCACACGCACGACGAGCATCAGCCGCTGACTCCCGGCGAGCCCGTCGCGCTGGACGTGGAGATCTGGCCGACCTCGGTCGCGATCCCGGCCGGCCACCGGCTCGGGGTCAGCGTGCAGGGCCGCGACTTCCGGCTGCCCGGCGACGGGCCCTGGCCGGTCGCGTTCGGGATTGCGATGCGCGGCAACGGCATCTTCGTGCACGACGACCCTGCCGACCGGCCGGCCGACGTCTTCGGCGGCGTGACGACGCTGCACTCCGGCGGGCCCGGCCCCTCCTATCTGCTGCTGCCCGTCATCCCGCGCTAGGCCCTACAGGCCGGTCACCGGCGTGGGGACCGGACTGCTGGTCGTCGAGCCGTCGCCGAGCTGGCCGTCGCCGTTCCAGCCCCAGCAGACCGCGGCGCCGGTGATGCTGATCCCGCAGACCGACGCGCCGTTCTCGGAGCTGATGGCGCCGCCGAGAGCGGTGAAGCCGCCGACAGTGACCGGGGTGGTGACGTTTCCGCCGATCGCACCGTCACCAAGCTCGCCGACCGAGTTATCTCCCCAGCAGCTGGCCGTCTCCGCCGTGGTGACCGCGCAGGCGGTGCTGCCGTCGTCGGCTATCGCCAGCACTCCGCTGCCCAGCCCTGTCACCGCGACCGGGACGTCGCTGTCGGTGGTGGTGCCGTTGCCCAGCTGACCGGAGTTGTTCCAGCCCCAGCAGAAGACGCCGCCGGACATCGTGAGGGCGCAGCTGGAGTTGCCGCTGAGCTGGTTGCCGCCGATCGCGATCTGGACGGCAGCCGGCAGGCCGGTAACCTGCACCGGGACCGAGCTGTCGCTCGTCGAGCCGTTGCCGAGCTCGCCGTTACCGCCCTTGCCCCAGCACCACACGGTCCCGTCGACCAGCAGCGCGCACGTGTGCCGGCCGCCGGCCTCGACCTGGGTCGCATTGGCCGGCAGCCCGGTGACCTGGACCGGCGTATGCCGGTCGGTCGTCGTCCCGTCGCCGAGCTGCCCGTTGCTGTTGGAGCCCCAGCAGAGCACCTCGCCATGATGCGCGAGCGCGCAGGCGTGCAGGTCGCTGGTGGTAATCGCCTGGACCGCGCTCAGCTTCTTCACCTTCACCGCCGAGGTGGCGTCGGTGGTCGTGTTGTTGCCAAGCTCACCCTTGCTGTTGTCGCCCCAGCAGTCGGCGCCCGTGCTCAGCCCGCCCAGCAGCGTCACCGCGCAGCCACCGAATGCGGCCGATACCTGGGAGACGCCGCCAGCCGGCAGGCCCGTCACCGCGACAGCGGAGGTGTGCACGGTGGACACGGGGCTGCCGTCGCCGGCGTCTTCGCCCCAGCAGCTGAGCTCCAGGCCGCCGAACGCGGTAATCGCGCAGCCCGTGCTGGTGCCCGCGGACACGCTGAACACCGCCTGGTTCTCCATGCCGATCGTGAGGGTCGGAATCGCGCGGCTGGCGGTCGAGCCGTCGCCGAGGTTGCCGAAGTTCCCCTCACCCCAGCATTCGACCTCGCCGGTCTGCATGGCGGCACAGGCGTGGTGGTCGCCGGCGCTGAGCTGCGCAGGCCCGGTGGCCAGGCCCGTCGGGCTGGTGGTGAGCCCGAAGACGGGCACCGGGATGGAGGACTGCTGGGAGAACGAGCCGGTGCCCAGGTTGCCGTACACGTCTCCGTCACCCCAGCAGAACGCGGTGGGGACGGCGGTAGAGATGATCGCGCAGCCGAAGCCCTGGCCGAGGGTGACCTGCTGGGCTCCGCTGGTCACGCCGAAGACCTGGGCCGGCACGGGGTGATTCACGGTATTCCCGGTGCCGAGCTGGCCGACCGCATTGCCGCCCCAGCACTGCAGGTCGCCGCCGGTCAGGATCGCGCAGCTGTCGGCCGACCCGGCCGCTATATAGGTGGCTCCCGATAGCCGGGCGGCTACCGGCACGTCGCTGATGCCATTCTTCTTGCCTATCCCGAGCGCGCCGCCGCTGTTGTCCCCCCAGCACCAGACCGAGCCGCTCACGTCCAGGGCGCAGGCATGGAAATAGCCGACCGCGATCTGCGTGATGGGAGGCAGGCCGGTCACCGGCTGGGGCGTGCTGGCGTCGGCGGTCGTGCCGTCACCCAGCTCGCCGAAGTTATTGTCGCCCCAGCACTCGACCGTCGCGGTCGTGGTCAGCGCGCACGTCGAGCCGTCGCCTGCGGACACCTGCGTCGCCTGGAGGCCGGGCACTGGCACCGGGGTGCTCACCTCGGTGCTGGTGGTGCCGTCGCCGACCTCACCGAACGCGTTGTTACCCCAGCACCAGACGCCGTTGCCGGCGTCGATCGCGCAGGCATGGTCGTGACCTGCCGATACGTCCGTGGCGATGGGAAGGGTCCCGACGCGCTCGGGGACCAGCGAATCGGTGTCGTCGCCGACACCGAGCTGCCCGGTCGTGTTCCGGCCCCAGCACCACACCTCCTGGCCGGTGAGTGCACAGGAGAAGCCGTTGCCGGCCGAGACCATCCCCGGCGTCGCCGCGCCTGCGGGTGCCGGGTTTCCGAGAGCGGCGAGGCCGGCGATCGATCCAGCGAGCAGCGTCGCTGACGCCGCGTGCGCGAATAACCGGCGGAGACCTGAATGGTGCGTGCGCGCACGACGAGATACCCGCATTGGACTGCGCCCCCCTCTGGCATGAGCCCGCCCGGCTGGTAATAGGCAGGTAAAGAATAACTACCGGCAGGTCGCCGCGCTAGCTGAGTGACGGTCATGAATCAGACGTGCGCACCAGTTCCAGCCGCGGCCGCCGGGCCGCGCGCCGGGCACGCCGTCGCGACCGCGGGCCCGGCGGGCTGATCCGGTCCAGCCACCGCGGTGTCCACCAGTTGTAACGGCCGAGGACGAACATGGTCGCGGGCACGACGAGCAGCCTGATCACCGACGCGTCGATCAGGACGCTGAGGCCGAGTCCGAGCGCCAGCATCTTGACGATGACGTTGGAGGAGAGCAGGAAGGCCGCGAATACGCTCGTCATGATCAGCGCCGCGCAGCTGATGACCCTGCCAGTGCTCGCCAGGCCCTGTGCGACGCTCAGCCGGTTGTCGCCGGTCCGCAGCCAGGCCTCCCGTACCCGGGAGAGCAGGAATACCTCGTAGTCCATGGACAGGCCGAACACGATCGCGAAGATCATCATCGGCACATACGACTCGATGGGTACCTTCTCGCTCACACCGAGCAGCGAGCTGCCCCAGCCCCACTGGAACACGGCCACGACTACCCCGTAGGCGGCGCCGATCGACAGCAGGTTGAGCACGCCCGCCTTGAGCGCGAGCACCGGGCTGCGGAACGTGAAGAGCAGTACGACGAACGCCGCCAGGACCACCGCGGCGATCATGTAGGGGAGACGGCTGTCCACGACGTTACGGAACTGCAGCTGACCCGCAAGCGAGCCGGTCACGTATCCGGTCGACTGCGACCAGTACAGCACCGACGGCAGCGTGTCCTGCTGCAGGCGGTCCATGAGCTGGTCGGTCGCCGCGTCCTGCGGGCCGGTGCGCGGCAGCACGGTCGCGTACAGCAGCTTGCCGTCCGGCGTCACCTTGACCGGCGAAACAGCCGCGACGTCCGCAGTGCGGGTCAGGTCCGTGTACAGCTCCCGCTGGATCATCTCCCTGGTCGTGACCGTTGCCACGCCCCTGCCCAGCTGTGCCACGACCGTGAACGGGCCGTTGGCGCCGGGCCCGAACCCGGCGCTCAGCGCGTCGTATGCCTGCTTCGCGGTCGAGCCCGCCGGATCCGCGCCGGCGTCCACGTGACCGAGCTGCATGGAGAAGGCCGGCACCGCCAGGATCGCGAGGACGGCAACCCCGGCGGCGAGGAACCGCCACGGATGCCGGCCGAGCAGCTCGGCGTACCGGCGCCACCCCGCGTGCTCGGCGGAGGCCTCGGCTACCGGCCGGCGGATCCGCAGCCGGTCGATGCTGCGGCCCGCGATCGCCAGCAGGGCGGGCACCACCGTGACGGCGCTGAGCGCGGCGACCGTGACGGTTATCCCGGCCGCGAGGCCGAGCTTGCCCATGTAGGAGAGGCCGGACGCGTACAGCCCGAGGAGCGCGATGACGACCGTGAGCGCCGCGACAAGGACCGCGCGGCCGCTCGCGGCGAGGCTGCGGGCCGCGGCCTCGGCCGGGTCTGCCCCGTCCATCACCAGCTGGCGGTGCCGGGTCGTGAGGAACAGCGAGTAGTCGATGCCTACGCCGAGACCCATCATGATGGCAAGGGTCGGGGACACGGTCGGGAACGTCGTGGCGGCCGCGAGCATGCCCAGCGCCGACAGTCCCGCGAACGCTCCGGCCAGCGCGCTGAGCACGGGCAGTCCGGCCGCGTACACGCTGCCAAAGCCGATGAGCAGTACGACCAGCGCGGCGGCGATGCCGATCTCCTCCGAGCGAGGATCCTTGTTCTTCAGCTTGGCCGCCTGGCCGAGCTGGCCGCCATAGTTGACGGCGACACCGCTGCTCCTGGCGGGGGAGACGGCCGCGTTCACCTGCGCGAGATAACCAGGCCCGAGCGACTGCGGGTTCACCGAGAAGTGGACTGTCGCGTACGAGGTCCGGCCGTTGCTGGCCACCGCGCCCCGCGCGAACGGATCCGACGCGCCCAGCACGTCGGGCAGCACGCGCATCCGGGCCACCGACTGCTCGATCGCGGTCCGGTGGCTCGCGAGCGAACCCGACCCGACCGTGAAGACCAGCTGTCCGCCCTGGCCGCCCGCGCCCGGCCGGTCCGCGTGCAGCAGGTTCGCGCCCTGCTGCGCGGACGTATCCGACAGCGTGAAGTTGTCCGAGTAGACGCCGCCAAGGGCGTGGCTGCCCCCGATCACCGCCGCGAGCACGCCGAGCCAGAGCAGGACGACCACGGTCTTGTGCCGCGCGCTCCACAGGCCGATCTTGTAGAGCAGGCCGCCGGGCCGGCCGCGGTCGGCCGTGCGCGGTCGCGCCGGCGCGGCGCTGCCCGGCCGCGGGCCCGGCAGGCTGGCCTGCCCGCCGGGTCGCCCCGGTCCGGTGGCGCCCCGTCGCGCCCGGCGCTTGCGCACCCGCCAGATGACCAGACCGACGGCTGTGATGAGCGCGACCAGGATGAGGATGCCGACAAGGTCGCGGAGCCGGTGATGACCGTGCCCGGCCGCGGCGGCGAGGACCTGGCTGGGCGCGGACAGGCGGCCGATCGCATAAGCTATGCCTGCAGAATCTGTCACACATGACAGATTAGACTAGAACTGTCAGGTGTGACAAATTGTGGGAGGCTCGAGGGCATGGCAGCACCCGGCGGTCGCAGGGAAGCCAGCAAGCAGGCAACGCGGGCGGCGCTGCTGGCGGCCGCCCAGGAACAGTTCGCCGCGCGCGGATTCGAGGCCGCGACTGTCCGGGACATCGCCACCGCGGCCGGGGTCACCGAGCGCACCTTCTACCGGTACTTCGACGGCAAGGAAGGCCTCGTCAGCGAGGAGTTCACCGCGTGGCTCGACGCCCTGCACCAGGCGATCCTGGAGCGGCCCGCGGCGGAGCCGCCATTCACGGCGGTGCAGCGCGCCATGATCTCCCTGGGCCGGCGAGCGGAGGGCGGCCCGACCGCGGTGCCACTGTGGCTGTTCAGTACCCGGTCAGCGGTGCGCAGCCTGCGGCGGACCGGGCCCCGCCCGCTGCTTCAGCTGGAGGCGTCGATCGCCGCCGCGGTGCTCGGGCGGCTCGCAGGCGGCGACGGGCTGCCGGCTGCACATGCGGCGGGCACGCCCGAGTATGCCGCCCGCGTCATCAGCCGGGTCGCGGTAGCGGCGCTGCGCAGCGCGATGATCGAGCACAGGGAAAGCCGCCAGCCGCCGCGGCACCGGGCGGGTGCCCCCAGCCTGGAGGAACTCCTCGACCAGGCGTTCGCGATCATCGCCGGCTGACGACGCGCTGACCGGCTCCTCAGCACCGCGGAACCGGCTTGCTGTAGGTCTTCTTGTTGAAGCTCGAGACGTAGTAATCGCTGACCCAGCGCGCATTGGTCAGCTCGTCCCACACTGCCGTAGTGCCGACCCGGCTGCCGGGCCCCTGGCAGGTCACCCACGCGAGCGCCCCGGCCGCCAGCGTGCCCCTGACCGGGTGCGACGCACCCGGCCCGGTGCGCTCGCTGAGACCACCAGCGGCCGTGACCTGGAAGGGATACATGCAGCGGGGCAGCGGCGGGCTGTACCCGGTATTCGACGGAGTGCTGACGTAGTAGTCGGGCAGGTACCACCCGCTCGTCAGCTTGTCCCACAGGCTGGACGTGCCGACCTTCGTGCCGGGCGCCTGGCAGCTGACCGCGAGGGCGGACCCGAGGCTGAGAATGCCGGCGACCGGGGCGCTGCTGGCCGGGGCGGTGCGCGCCCTGACCGCGCTGATGCCAGTGACCTGATACTGATAACCGACGGTGGCGACCGGCGCGTTCACCTGATCGTTGTCGATGTTCAGCGTGACGCCGCCGTAGGTCTCGTCGTGGCCGCCCCGGTACTGCTTGGCCCGCTGGTGCTGGCTCCAGTACGAGTCGGCGATGCCCGCCCAGCCGGTCAGGCTCGGGCTGAGGTCGTATCTGGCGATCCAGAGCGCGTCCGGCCGCGCGTACGCCGTGGACGTGTAGACCTTCGCCAGGTCATCCGCGCCGGAGTAGAGCTGGGCGTACTCGCCGGCCACGTATCCGCGCGCGTGCAGTTCGCTCGTCCAGCCGGACAGGAACGCCAGAACGGAGGCCCGGCAGGAGGCATTCCCCGTCGGGTAGGCCTCCATGTCGTTGTAGATCGCGCTGCCGCTCGCCAGGCCCAGGGCCCGTGCGCTCGCGTCGGCGTCGTCCGCGGCGGCGGTGCCCTGGCTCGCCGCGGTGGCCGGGTTGATCTTGTGCGCGGAGGGGCTGCACGGCGCCTGCAGGCCCTTGTAGACAGGCAGCAGCCGCCAGCCCAGGGCGGACACAGCGGCGACCCACGCGGGGGTCAGCTCTGGCTGGAGGCAGGTCCGGTCGATGCCGCCGATGTAGATCCCGATGGCCCGGTACGGCGACGCCGCCCAGGCGGTCATCGTGCTCAGCGGCGGAGCGGTGCAGGTGTCGAACGCCTGGCCCGTGTAGGTCGTCGCGCTCGCTCCGCCGGCATACCTGGCCGCCGTCGCCGGGTTAGCCGCCGCCGGCACCGCGGGCGCGATCATCAGCAGAACCGCGCCGGCGCCAGCGGCCACCGTGCCGACACCACGCCAGCCCCTCATCCCCACCTCCGCATATCCGCGCAGATCGCAAGGATGTCACGGCGCGGCGCCCGTTCCCAGGGACGAAGGTCCGGCAGCGGCTCCGCTAGCTGACCGGAGCCCCTCTCGTCTTGTAGAAGAACAGCTCAGGGTCGCCCTCATCGAGCCCGTCAAGCTGGCCGCTGAAGGACCAGTCCTCGGCCCGCAGCAGCGCTCGCATCGGCTGGTTGGAGGCGTTCGTGGAGGTGAAGACCTGAGCGGAGAACGCGGTGTCCAGCGCGTGCCGCAGCAGTGCCCTGCCGATGCCGGACCTGCGGCGGGCGGCATCGACCATGAGCAGCTCCACGAAGTCACGCCCGAGGAAATGCGCGGGCCGGCGCACGACGTAGCCTGCGACCGCGTCGCCCGCGACGTAGACGTCGCACTCGCCGACCGCGGTGCACCTGGTGAGGAACCCGGCGCGCTCTTGGTCGCCGGCGACGGCCCGCGGGTCGAGGTGCAGGATCGCGACCAGGTCAACGGCTGTGGCCGGCCGGATCTCAGCCTGGACTTGTGCCATGGCCGCAGGCTACGCCGGCGCCCGGTTGACCGGGCGCAGGCCCGGCGACAGTGTTTGCGTCATGGCCACGTTCCGGGTCCCGCCGCTCCTGGCCGAGACGGCGGCGCGCGAGCCGGGCATGGGTGCCTGGATCGCCGGGCTGCCCGCGATCGTCGCCGAGCTCTCAGCCGAGTGGCGGCTGCGGGTCCGCACCCCGTTCCGGCCCGGCGGGCACTGCGCCTGGGTCGCTCCGGCGACGGATGCGGCCGGCCGCGCACGGGTGCTCAAGCTGGCGTTCCGGTTCCCGTCCGCCGAGGAGCGCGACGAGGCTGCCGGACTGCGCACCTGGGCCGGGAACGGGGCAGTCCGGCTGCACGCAGCGCGCGAACTGGAGTCGACGTGCGCGCTGCTGCTAGAGCGCTGCGCGCCGGGCACGCCACTGCGCGCCCGCCTTGCCGGGCCGGACCAGGACGAGGTGGTAGCCGGCCTGCTCCGCAGGCTGTGGGCGCAGCCGTATCAGGCAGCCCGGTTCCGTCCGCTCGGCCAGATGTGCGCGGAGTGGGCCGACGGGTTCGAGGCCGGGTACGCGGCCGCCGCGGGCGACAAGCTGGATGCCGGGATAGCAGCGGCCGGGATCGGCCTGTTCCGAACGCTCCCGCAGACCGCGGACCGGGAGGCTCTGCTGTGCACCGACCTGCATGCGGCTAACATCCTCGCCGCGCGCCGGGCGCCCTGGCTGGTCATCGATCCCAAGCCGTACGTCGGCGACCCCGCCTACGACGTGCTGCAGCACATGCTGAACTGCCGCACGCGGCTCGCCGCCGACCCCGCCGGGCTGGCTGCCCGGATGGCCGGCCTCACCGGGCTCGACGCCGGCCGGGTGCGGCGGTGGCTGCTCGCGCGGTGCGTCCAGGAGTCACTGCACGACCCGCTCATGCGGCGGGCTGCCCGGCGGCTCGCGAGGGACTGAGGCCGGTCCACGACAAGGCCGGGCGCCCCCACCAGATCACTCACTGCCGGGTGCGGACGCGCCGCGGCGCGCCGTACGCGGCGAGCCGCAGGTCCTGCTGCAGGGCGTAGTAGGCGGGCTTGGGTGCCAGGCTGACGTCATACAGCGTCGCGTATCCCTCGCCGGTGAAGAACCCGGGTATCCAGGAGTCGGCGTCGCCGAAGCCCCAGACGGTGAACGAGATGCAGCCGGGTACCGCCAGGCAGGCCTGCATCATCTGGTCGAACTCGTACGGCTGGGCGAACAGGGCGAGGGCGTCGGTCGGCACCTGCGTCGTCGGGCTGTCTACGAACGTGCGCACGTCGGCTTCGGTGATAGCAATCCTCAGCCCGATGGCGGCATACCGCTCGAAGTCCTGCTGCATCTGGACGGGGAACCCGTACTGGGTGTCCAGATGTCCCTGATCACCGACGCCGTCGATCGGGACGCCCTGCTCCAGCATCTGCCGCAGCCAGCCGAATGCCGCGTCGCTCTTGGCGTTCGTGCCGTCCTCGCCTGCGATGTTGTAGTCGTTGTAGAACAGCAGCGCGTGCGGGTCGGCCTGATGAGCCCACCTGAACGCCTGCGGGATGACGCCGGTCCCGAGGCTGGAGATCCAGAAGTCATCCGGGTTGATCATGGACGGATCGGAGTCGGTGAAGAACTCGTTCGCGACGTCCCACTGCCATATCCGGCCCCGGTAGCGTCCCACCTCCGTGAAGATGTGCTGCTCCAGCAGATCCCACAGCTGCGACGTGCTGATGGTGCCGTTCGCGACGCCGGTGGTGAGCCAGTCTGGCAGCTGGTTGTGCCAGAGCAGCGTGTGCCCGCGCACCAGCTGACCGTGCTGCTCCGCGAAGCTGACGAGCGCGTCCGCGTCGGACCAGTCGAAGACGCCCTGCGTGGGCTCGACGCTGCCCCATTTCATGGCGTTTCCCGGTGTTACCGCAGAGAACTGGCTCGCCAGGATCGCGGCATAGGCGGGGGTGTCTAAGTCGAACGGGATGACCGCGGTGCCGACGTGCAGGCCGATCCTCGCCGCCAGCGCGCGCAGTGAGTCATCGGGGCCGGCAGCGGTTCGCGAGCTGGCGCTGGCGACGGCGGGCACGGCGGTCGCCAGGCCGCCCATCGTGGCGGCGAGACCGGCTGCGCCGCCGGCCGCGAGGAAACTACGGCGTTCCATGGGGTTGCCTCCTAGGTAGCTCCGTGCTCCGTAACCCGGCCAGAAGTCCCCTCCGCGGCGCGGCGCCAGCCCGTCATCCGGTCCGAAAGTTTTCGGAAACAATAGCTATGACAGCTCGCAAGCTAGGCCGCTGCACCGGGCCTGTCAATGGCCGTTTCGATCCGAAGCGCGGGAGCATTAGTGGGACAGCTGCCGCGAACCGGACGCAGGAACCCACGCCGAAATGTTTCGAAGTGCGTTCCTGGCAGGCGCCAGGGGCGTGCGGCCCGCCGGGTAACATCGGCGCTGGCGCAGGTCAGCGCGACAGCGCTGTGGTAGACCGCTCGGGCGCGCAGTCCTCGCGCAGCAGGCGCAGCTGCAGATGGCGCAGCTCGGAGCCGGGATCGAGGCCGTGCTCCAGCAGCGCGCCGCGGGCACTGCTATACGCGGCCAGGGCATCGGCTCGCCTGCCGTCCCGCCACAGGGCGAGCATGAGCAGGGCATGGGGCCGTTCCCTGAGGGGCTCTTCCCTGGTCAGCCACGTCAGCTCGGCTATCGCCTGGCCGTACCGGCAGGTGTTGATGACCGCCTCCGCGTGCGCCTCGAGCGCTGCCAGGCGCAGCTCCTGGAGGCGGTGGCCCTCGCGCTGCGCCATGCTGTCGGAGGGCACGTCAGCGAGCGGCCGGCCGCGCCATAACTTGAGGGCCGCGTCCAGCAGCTGACTGGCCATCTCCCAGTTCCCGTCGCGGCAGGCCTCCCGGCCCGAGCGCGTGAGCTGCTCGAACGCCACGACGTCGAACTCGCCCGGATGCACGGTGATCTGATAGCCGGCCACCAGCGTAGCGACGCGGCCTGCCTGCGGCCCGAACGCCTGCCGGAGGCGCATCACGGTGTTGTGCAGGCTGGCCCTGGCCGACCGCGGCGGATGTAACTGCCAGATGTGGTCGATGATCTCGTCCCTCGTCACCACGCGGTTAGCGCTGAGCAGCAGGGCGGCCAGCACGACGCGCTGTGCACCGCGTGCGATCTGAATCTGGCCGAGTCCGTCGGAAACGGTGAGCGCCCCCAGCAGCCTAAATTCCAACGCTCACCTGCCCCCAACGCGTCCGCCTGCGTGCAATCGCGGCACGCTTCTCATATCTGTCGGATGCGAGCGTAATCGGATTAGATCGGGTTGAGAAGACCTGCTCTTGCCGATCAGCGGGTGCGCGGCTGACCAAGTCATTAAACGGTGCTTCAGCCCGACCTGATCGCTGACCGATGCATTACTCCTGCTTTGCTAGCTCTCTGCCGCTGCCTGACTGTTATCGACGTGTTAGAGCCCGGTTAGCGGGCCGGCCCACGATGGGCTGGTTCACATGGTCGGCGCCTGCGCGCGACCGGCCAGACCTTGGCGCTGGTGAGGAGTCCCTGATGCGTCGGTGGCCGGCGATTGCAGTGGCCGTGCCCGTGGCAATGAGCCTCGGGCTGCTGACCGCGCCCGCGAGTAGCGCGGCCGCGAATGCCTCGGGGGCCGGGCCGCGCACCGCATTAGGCAAGCCATGGCAGCCGCCGGCCCAGCCACGTCCGGACCGGAAGCTCGCGGTGCTCGGCGGCGCCGGCCAGGATTCCGCGGCCGCCGCCATCAGCAAGGCATCGGCGCGGTCGGCTGCCTCCGGCCGGCAGGTCCAGGCGGGCGCGCTGACGACGCCGACGACGACGGTGACCGCGCAGCCGGACGGAACCGAGGTCTCGCGCACGTACGTGCTGCCGGTCCGGGTGCGGCAGCATCACAGCTGGGTGCCTGTCAGCACGGCGCTGCGCCGGGCGGGCGACGGGAACCTCGTGCCTGCCGCGATCCCCGGCGACGCGGTCACGTTCTCGGCCGGAGGCACGGGCCCCGCGGCGGTCATCGCCGCGGGCGGCACCAGGCTGGCGCTGTCGTGGCCCGGCCGCCTCCCGGCGCCATCGGTCGCCGGGCCGTCGGCGACCTATCACAACGTGCTGCCCGGCGTGGACCTCGTGCTGACGGCCACGAGCGCGGCGGCCGGCGGCTTCAGCGAGGTTCTCGTGGTGCGCAGCCGGTCGGCGGCGAGTGACCCGCGTCTTGCTCACCTGGCCCTGCGGGTATCGACGTCGGGCACCGCGCCGCTTCGCGCGACGGCCGGCGGCGGCCTGGTCGCGATCATGGGCGGCGGCCGCGGCGAGTACGTGGCCGCGGAGCCGCGGATGTGGGACTCGTCCTCCGTCACGCCGCGCGTGGCCGTGTCCCGGCTGGCGGCCACCCTGCGCGGCGCCGAGGCGTCCGCCCGCCAGGCGGGCGCGAGCCTGGCGGCGCTCGGCAGCGGACCGGCGGTGTCCTCGGCGCTGGCACCGGCCGGCGGGGCCCTGATCGCGGCCGTGCCGCCGGCCATGTCGGCCGGCGGGCGCACGCTGAGCCTGGCGATCGACAAGCGGATGCTGACCGCGCCGTCGACCAGGTTCCCTGTGTTCATCGACCCCGGCTTCACGACCACGACCGGCACCGGCAGCAAGCAGGCGTACGACCCGGTGCAGTCCGGCTCGGGCTGCACGGGCTCGCACTACAACTCCTCGTCCTACTCGTTCTCGCCGGTCGGATACGACAACTTCCAGGCCGGCAGCTGCCAGTACAACGACACCGACTACGCGCTGTACCGAGTCGGCGTGCCATCCGGCGTGTTCGGCTCGCACGCGGTGATGATCTCGGCCTCGTTCCAGACCTCCGAGGTCTACACCTCGAGCTGCTCGACGTCGCCATCGGTCACTACGAGCTGGATCGGTGTCATCGGGTCCGGCACCGGCTGGCCAGGGCCGGGCCTGACGGCCAACAACCACGACGCGACCACGACGGTCGGACCCGACAGCGGCAGCTGCAACAGCACGGAGAACACCGGCAAGCGGGTCGCCGCGGGCTTCAACGTGCTCGCCGACATGAATGCCGTCGGCGGCTCGCCGACGAACATGACGTTCCGGCTCTGGGAGAAGAGCAACACCAACGACAACCCGGACCTCCAGATCGTCTGGACGCAGACGCCGAACGACCCGTCGAGCATGAAAGAGGCGTCGAGCAGCAGCGGGACCGGCTCGCTGGACTGCGACACGAACCCCACCGACCCGAACCTGCCGCGGATCGGCAAGACAGACTCCGTCAGCGGGCCTTACCTGCTCGGCACGTACGGCGATAACGACGGCGCCAGCGTGCAGGCGAACGTCAGGTACTGGAACTACACCACCAGCTCCGCCAAGACCACCGTCACCAAGGCGATCGACAACCTCACGACGGCCGACGGCGAGGAGGGCTGGCACCTGCCCGCCTCGTACACCAGCGGACTGGCCAACGGCACGGTGATCGCCTGGCAGGCCCAGTCGGAGACCGGCAGCGGGTCGGTCGGCGGCAAGACCTACGGTCCGTACTCCTCGGACTGGACGCCGGTGAACTCGGCCTGCTACTTCTCGGTGTACCCGAACTCGCCGGACGCGCCGACCCTCGCGCCGAGCGGGTTCACCCAGACGAGCAACCAGGCCGTCGGGACGCAGATCAAGTTCACGATTACCCAGTCAGCCGGCGACACGGCCAACGAGTTTGTCTGGAGCCTGGACCACACGCCACCGGCGACGAACCCGCCCGCCGCGCAGACGTGCACGACCAGCGCGGCGCAGGCCGCATGCACCAAGATCACCAGCGGCGCGGCGACGGTCACCATCACGGTGCCGTCACCCGGCCCGCATGACCTGTGGGTCTACGAGCTGGACGGCGCGGGCAACGAGTCGGGCACGACCAACGGCGCGGCTCCGAGCCAGTCATGGACGTTCAGCGGGGCCGGCGACCCGGCCGTCTCGTACACCTCCGGCTCCAGCCTGCAGGCGAACTTTGCGGCCGCGCTGGCCGCGGGGCAGACCTTCGACAACACGATGATCTCGACCCAGTCGGGGTCGTCAGGCAGCGCGAACGGCAACGGCTACGGCGGCTCCATCGACGAGGGGCTGGTGAAGGCCGCCGGCTGGAACCCGGCCGGCCAGGTCACCGTCGACGGTGCCACCTTCACCCTGCCGGGCTTCGGCTCGTCGACGAGCGGTCCGGACAACGTGCTGGCTGCCAACCAGACCATCGGCACGGGCCCGGGCGGCGCGCAGGGCACGGCGCTCGAGTTCCTGGCGACCTCGACCAACGCCACGACGCAGGTCGGCGGCCTGGCTACCGACTCGCCCGATAGCGGCCTGCTGTTCCCGAACGACGCAACGGTGCCGGCGGTAATGGGCGGCACGCCCGTAACCGGCAACGGCTGCACCAACGTGCTGCAGTTCAATCCCACCGCGGCCGGCGCCGGGATCTGCGTGCCGGCGACGGGAACCATCGACTACAGCGGCACCGGCTGCCCGTCGCAGCAGCAGTACACCCTGACCGCGCCTGACTGGTTCCTCGGCCCCACCGACATCGCGGCGCTGGTGACGTCCCACGACGACAAGTCCAGCGGCACCGGGACGTCCAATCCCAGGATCTACGCGTTCGCGGTGCCGCTGGCCGGCTCGTGCACGGTGACCTCCGTGACGCTCCCTGACGTCGGTGCGTCGGTCATCCCGACCGTGGGCGCCGGCGGCGTGACGTCGGCGCAGCCGGGCCTGCACATCTTCGGGATGGCCGTGCGCAACACGACCACCGCGACTCCCGAGGTCAACGGGACCCGGGTCTCGTCCCCGTCGGGCCAGGCCTGGACCGGGGCGTTCGAGGCCCCGACCGAGGACGCCTTCGCCCAGACCAGTCAGGGCAACGAGACCGTCCGGATGCCGGTGTCGACCAACATTGCCGTGCCGGCCGGCGCGCAGATCCGGATCCGGCTGTCCGATCCCGGATTCACCTCCGGCGACGGCGCTGCCCCGCTGCAGATCGGCGCCGCCACGGTCGCGACCGACTACTACCAGGCGATCCCGGGCCAGACGCCGGTGGCGCTGACGTTCGGCGGCGCCTCGTCGGTCACGATTCCCCTGGGCGGCGACGTCTACAGCGACCCGCTTTCGCTGCCGTTCGCGTGGAGCCCGGGCCAGAGCCTGCTGGTCAGCCTCTGGCTGAAGAACACCTCGCTGACCTACCTGCCGGTGGACGCGTGGCCGTCCGCTGCCTCGCAGTACCTGAGCGCCGCGGGCAGCGGCAACCTGACCGGCGACACCACCGGCACGCCGTTCTCTTCCGGATGGAACGGCGCCGTGACGGCGCTCACCGGCGTGGACGTGACGACTCCGGCGGTGACGCTCGGCGGCCTGGCGAGCCCGGGCGCGCCGACGGTGGTGGTGGCAGGCAACAACGTGATCGACGGCTGGACGTCGGGCAACACCGCGATGTCCGACAGCACGCACAACCCGAGCCAGCGGCTGGCCGGGCAGCTCGCGTCCCAGGGCCTCGCGGCCGGCTACGGCACTGTCGATGCCGGGCTCGCCGTCAACCAGGTAGTCGCTGACCTGCCGGTGTACGGCGGAATGAGCCTGCTGACGCGGCTGGACCGGGATGTGCTGGCCGAGCCGGACGTCGGCACCGTGGTCATCGACCAGGGCCTGCAGGACGTGCTGACTCAGGCCGGCTCGACGACGATGCAGGGACAGCTCGAGAACGCACTCACCGTGCTGGAGGGCGAGCTGACCGCGTTCGGCGTGAACGTGATCACGGCCGACCTCACCCCGTGCGGCGGCTACTCAAGCTCGGCGAGCTCGTGCTCGTCGACGGTCGACGGCGCCCGCCAGTCGGTGAACTCGTTCGTGGACGGCGGTGGCGGCGCGCCCAACTGCCCCGCGCTGTTCGACGCCGCCGTCAGCAACGGCGCATCGCCCGAGGCGCTACTGGCCGCCGATGACGCTGGCGATCACGTGAACCTCTCCGGCGGCTCGTCTGGCGGCAACGCGGCGCTCGCGCCGGCCGTCGGCACCAGCGGCTGCCCGCTGATGCCCAACGCGACGCCGTTGCCGTCGCCCTGACCCCTGTTGGCCTACCGGCTGCGTAAGAAGGCGACCCGATGACCTGGAACACGCTCGCATCCCGCACCGCCCGGCACGGCAAGCCTGCGTACGGCGTGGCTGCCGTGGCGATGGCCGCGTTCGCGCTCATGCCGGCACCGGGGCACGGCGCCGGTTTATCACCCGCGCACCTGCGGGGCGCGGCGGCGATGCGGCCGGTACACGTCCACGCGGTCCGCAGCCACCCGGTAAAGGGCCCGGCGATGCGGAAGTGGCGCCGGCCGGCGGTCAGCTGGCCGGCGGCCGGGTCCGCCACGGCCGCGCCGGCCTGGGCGGCCGGGTCCGCTCCGGCGCAGCGGGCCACGACCGCGGCCGGCCGCAACCGGGCAGCGAAAACCCGGCCCGGCAACGTGGCGATGGCCAGACCCTCGACCGGGTCGGCGCGAGCGGGCTCGCTGCCTGTGTGGGTCGGCCCCGCCGTCGGCGCACCGGGCACCGGCTCGTCCGCACCTGCCATGACCGGGCAGGTGCGCGTAGCCGTCGCCGCGCGCGCCGCGGCTAAGGCCGCAGGCATCAGCGGGCTGATCTTCACCGTCGCGCGCGGGGGCCCATCGGGCCCGGGCGCATCGGGCCCGGCGGAACCCGTCCACGTCAGCCTCGACTACAAGTCGTTTGCGTACGCGGACGGCGGTGGCTTCGCGGCCCGGCTGCACCTCGTGCAGCTGCCAGCCTGCGCGCTGACGACGCCGGCTGTGCCGTCGTGCCGCCGGCAGACGCCGCTGGCGTCGGGCAATGACGTCACGACATCCCGGCTCGGGACCGACGTGACGCTGCCCTCCGGCGCAGCGGCCGGCGGCACCGGGCTGGTCGTGCTGGCCGCTACCACCTCGGCGTCGGGGTCGGCGGGCGATTACTCCGCGACGCCGCTGTCGGAAGCCGGCACGTGGAGCGCCGGCGGCACCAGCGGCGCGTTTACCTACTCCTATCCGATCACCCTGCCGCCCGTGCCCGGCGGACTCGCGCCGCAGGTGAGCCTCGACTACAACTCGCAGGCAGTCGACGGCCTGACGTCCTCGACCAACGACCAGGCGTCGTGGATCGGCGACGGCTGGAACTACCAGCCCGGCTACATCGAGCGTGGCTATCAGTCCTGCGAGCAGACCTCTGCCAAGACCGGCGACCTGTGCTGGAGCAGCAACAACACGACAATGCTGTCGCTGGGCGGTGTCACCACGACGCTTGTCGACGACCCGTCGAAGGGCTGGCACGCCGAGGCGGACAACGGCGAGAAGGTTTCCTACCTCGCCCGCGGCACGCAGAACTGCAGCGCGGGCGAGACCAACGGGACCTACGACGGCGGTTACTGGGTGGTCACCGACGCCGACGGCACCAGCTACTACTTCGGCATGAACCAGCTGCCCGGCTATGCCTCCGGCGACGCCACGACCTCGAGTACATGGACCGCGCCGGTGTACGCGGCCACCTCGGGCCAGCCGTGCTACAACTCGACGTTCGCCAGCTCGCACGGCATGCAGGCCTGGCGGTGGAACCTCGACTACGTCACCGACTCACACGGCGACGCCGTTGCCCTGTTCTACAACACCGAGACCAACTACTACGCCGCCGACAACGGGACCAAGGCGACCGCCTCCTACACGCAGGGTGGCGCCCTGAGCAAGATCGAGTACGGGCTGCGCGCGGGCGCAGTGTACGGCGCGACGCCGGCCGCGCAGGTGAACTTCACCACCGCCACCGACCGGACCGACGTGCCCACCGGCAGCAGCGCCGACCTCGCCTGCTCCTCCGGCGCGACGTGCGACGTTGTATCGCCGACATTCTGGATCAAGTACCGGCTCAGCACGATCGCCACCGAGGCGCTGAAAGGATCCGCGCTGCAGCCGGTCGACTCGTGGGCGCTGGCTCAGGACTACCCGGCGACCGGGGACGGCTCGTCGGCACCGCCGATGTGGCTGCAGTCGATCACGCGCACCGGCGAGGACGGCAGCACGCATCTCACCCTCCCGCCGGTGAAGTTCACCGGGATCTCGCTCGCCAACCGGGTCGAGACCCAGCAGGACCTGAACGACGGCTACTCGATCATCAACAGGTTCCGGGTCTCGCAGGTGACCAGCGAGACAGGCGGGGTCACGTCGGTCACCTACGACACGCCGCCGTCCTCGTGCACGTCGGGCAACTTCCCGGTGGAGGACGCCAACGGAACCGTCTGCTACCCGGACTACTGGACGCCGCCCGGCGCTAGCTCGCCGGTCGAGGACTGGTTCAACAAGTACGTCGTCACCGCCGTGACGCAGGCCAACACCGTCGGCGGCACCGTCCCGGTGACCACCACCTACTGCTACGGAGCCGCGCCGGGATGCCTGTCGAGCGGCGCCTGGCACTACGACGACGACGCACTGACCAGGTCGAAGAACCGGACCTGGGACCAGTGGCGCGGGTTCCGCACGGTCACGACGGAGACCGGCACGGCGCCGGACCCGATCACCAAGACGGTGGACACCTATTTCCAGGGCATGGACGGCGACTACCAGTCCGGCGGCGGGACCGGCTCCGCGTCGCTGTCGACGACCGTCAACGGCAAGACGATCACCGTCACCGACTCCGACCAGTTCGCCGGCATGAGCTTCGAGCACGTCGCCTACAACGGGTCCGCGGGCAACGTGGTGACCGACACCGTCACGACACCCTGGACCTCGGCGGTCACGGCAAGCCAGTCACAGCCATCGCCGCTGCCATCGCTGCAGGGATTCATGACCGGCGTCGCCGAGACCCAGGCCTTCACCGCGCTGACGGCGGGGGGCTACCGGGAGTCGGACGAGACCTATCACCACGACTCCTACGGCCGCATCGACTGGCAAGCCGACGTTCCCGACACGGGCGACGCATCCGAAGACACCTGCACCCAGACGACCTATGCGGGGACGACGTCGAGCTGGAGCTCGACGAACCTGACGGACCTGCCGTCGGAGCAGATCGTGACGTCGGTAGCGCCATCGTCCTGCCCGGTCTCCGGCACCCCCACGCAGGCGGAGCTAGTTTCCGACACCCGGACGTTCTACGACGGCTCCAGCACGCTCGGAGCGGCGCCGTCGGCCGGGGACGCGACGATGACCCAGGCCGCTACCTCATATTCCGGCGGCAGCCCGGTATTTACCACCGAGTCCAAGACGTCGGTGGATGAGTATGGCCGGACCACGTCGTCTACCGACGCCGACGGGAATGCGACGACGACCGCCTACACCCCGGCAACCGGGGCCGAGCCGACGTCCGTGCAGGTGACGAAGCCGCTGACGCTCGTCACGACCACGACCTACGATCCGGCCAGGGATCTGCCGCTAACCGTCACCAACCCGGCCGGGTGGGTGACCACCGAGGCCTACGACTCGCTTGGGCGGCTGACGAGCGTGTGGACGCCGGGACACGCGACGAGCGGGCCCGCGGACAAGACGTTCAGCTACAACGTGTCCGCGACGGCACCATCGGTAGTGACCACCAGCACGATCAACACCGCGGGTACCTACCTGACGTCCGACACGCTGTACGACTCGCTGGGCCGCCAGATCGAGACTCAGACGCAGACCCCGGACGGAAACCGGACCATCACCGACACCTACTACAACTCCGACGGCTGGAAGCAGATCACCTCCAGCCCGTACTACACGACCGGTGCGCCGTCGGGCACGCTCGTGGCTGCCCCGGATGACCAGGTGCCGCAGCAGACCGGCTACGTGTACGACGGCGCCGGCCGGGTGCTCCGCACGATCACCTACAGCTACGCCAGCGAGCTGTGGGAGACGGACACCGCCTACGGCGGCAACTACACGACCGTGACCCCGCCATCGGGCGGGACCGCCGAGACCACCTACACGAACGGCCTCGGCAAGACCAGCTACATCTACCAGTACCACTCGGCCACCCCGCCGTCGTCCCCGCCCGCAGCCGGTTCCGGGTCGCAGTCCGGGTCATCTGGCTGGGACCAGACCGCCTATACCTACACCCCGAACGCGCAGCTGGCCACGATCACCGACGCCGCCGGGCACAAGTGGTCGAACACCTACGACCTGGCCGGCAACGAGGTGTCGTCAGCCGATCCCGACTCGGGGACGACGACCAGCACCTATGACGCGGTCGGGAACCTGCTGTCCACCACGGACTCGCGAGCCAAGACGATCAGTTACGGCTACGACGCCGACAACCGGAAGATACGCGAGTGCGACGGCGCGGCTTGCCCGTCGACCGCGACCACGACGCTGCTGGCAGCGTGGACCTACGACACCCTGGCCAAGGGGCAGCTGACTTCCTCGGTGTCGTACCCGACCGGAACGACAGGCACCTCGTACACCGAGAAGGTCGCCGGTTACAACACCTACGGCCTGCCGACTGGAAGCCTGCTCACGGTCTCGTCGGGTGCGCTCGCCGGCACCTACCGCCAGAGCATCTACTACAGCTCGTACGGCGACATCCAGACCTCCTACTACGACTACGCGGCCGGCGGGCTGCCGGCGGAAACCGTCGGCTATACCTACGACACGGCCGACCAGCCGATCAGCATGACGAGCTCGCTGTGGGACTACGTGTCCGCGCTCAGCTACACCGAGCTTGGCCAGCCGCAGGAATACGCGATGGGCACCACGACGGAACCGGCGTGGCTGACCAACAACTGGGACCTGTCCACCGGCCGGCTGGATTCCGCGGGCGTCCAGGCCGGGGTCAGCCCGGTCACAGTGGACAACATCGGCTACACCTACAACAACACCGGGAACGTGACCGCCGAGTCTGACAACCCGGCCGGTGCGGTGCAGGATCAGTGCTTCCAGTACGACTACCTCGGACGGCTGACCCAGGCGTGGTCACAGGGCAGCGCCGGCTGCTCGGCCGGCCCGTCGCAGGCTGCCGAGGCCGCCGCGGCCGCGCCGTACTGGAATCAGTACTCCTACAACAATGAGAACGACCTGACGCAGGTGACGTCCACGCCGGTGTCGGGCCAGTCAACCACCTACGCGAATGCCTACCCGGCCACGACCGGCGCGGACGGACCGCACGCGATCGCCTCCCAGCAGATCAGCGGCGGATCCTCGGGCTCGACGAGTTTCAGCTATGACGCTGCCGGGCACCTGACCGGCCAGTCCGGTTCGGCGGGCAGCCAGACCCTGTCGTGGAATGACCTGGGGCAGCTGTCGTCCGACACCACCAGCGGCGGGACCACCGGCTACGTCTACGACGCGGACGGGAACCTGCTGCTGCAGTCCGACCCGGGAAGCGTGACGCTCTATCTCTCCGACGAGCAGCTCACCGAGAACACGTCGACCGGCACCGTCACCGGGGTCCGGTACTACTCGGTCGGCGGCCAGACGGTCGCCGCCCGCACCTCGGCGGGCGACGTCCAGTACCTGATCGGCAATCAGCAGGGCACGGCGATGACGGCGATCGACTATCAGTCGCTGGCCGTCACGCGTCGCTACTACGACCCGTTCGGAAACGAGATAGGCAGGGCAGCCCAGTCCTGGCCGGGTACCCGCGGCTTCGTCGGCGGCACCGCCGATCCGGCCACCGGCCTCACCAATCTCGGAGCGCGCGAGTACAACCCGGCCGATGCCGCGTTCATCTCGCCCGACCCGCTGGTGGATCCGTACAACCCGCAGGACCTGAACGCGTACGCCTACGCCACTGACAGTCCTGTCGCGTTCGCCGACCCGTCCGGCGCGATGCCCTGCATTGCCGGCGGCCCGTGCGGCAGCTTCCAGTACCTGGAGCACTGGTCGTCGCATCAGTCCAACACCTATAACTCCGGCCGGACGGCGCCGTACGCGCCCTACTCGCCGACCTACTACGGGCCTGCTAACGACGTCCACATCCCGCTGTTCGAGGCACCGCCGCCGCCGGTGGTGGTACGCAGCCCGCGGGTAATCGCCCCGCACCAGGGCGGCCCGAGCAGCCCGGGCTCTTACAACCCCTACGAATGCGGCCGGTTCGGACTGAACTGCTCGGGCGCCGCGCAGTACAACGCGTATCAGAAGGCGCACGAGAGCAGCGGAGGGAACCCCTTCACGGCGCTGTGGCACGGCGTTGTCCGCGTCGGGAAGTGGGCCTGGAACAACCGGGGCACGCTGGCCAGCATCGGCGCCAACATCCTGTGCCTGATTCCGGCGACGGCCGGCGGCTGTGTCGCGTGGCAGGCCATAGCGTACGGCGTTCGCGTTGAGCAGCGAATCCAGACGTACGGGTTCAAGAAATCCCTGGATGCCAACCTCGCCGATACCGTGATGACCGTTGGTTTCACGGCGCCCATGGCGGGCGCGATGATGACCGGAACGGCGGCGATGTCCAGAACCGCGCAGGTGGTCCTCGGCTCGGTCGCGAGCATCCCGGACTACGTCAACTTCATCGGCGGCGAGGTCCCTGGCCACGACCCGGTGTTCTTCAACGGCGGTACCTTTAACTGGTAGCGCCGTGCCGGCAGCGCTGCGCGGCCAGGCAGGGCCTGGCCGCCAGGGAGATTGGGGCTGATGGGTGTGATCCGTCGTTACCGGGTGCCCGCCGGCCAGCTGGTGCCTGCACTGATCGGCGCCGCGCTATTCCTGCTGGTGGGGCTCGGTGGTCTCGGCCAGCCGTGGAGTCAGATCGGTGCTGGCGGAGTCGTCGTTGCCTTCCTCGCCGCCGGGGCGGGTGTCGTGGCGGCGGCCATAGTCCTGACGACGCAGGTGACGCTGAGCCCCGCCGAGATCTCGTATCGGTCCAATCTCCGCCGCCGCACGATCCCGTGGGCGTCGGCCGCGTCGTTCCGGGTCGGGCGCGCGCGCTCGTGGGGTAACTGGTCGTGCGTCGTTGTCGACGTGCGCGACGGCGGTGAGGTGCGGATCCCCGTCGCCGGCTCGCGGAAGTACGTAGAGCGGGTAATCGGCGAGATCGAGGCGTACCGCGCCGGAATCGGGGCCGGTGCCAGCGGCGTCACCTCGAGGTGACCGGCGGCACGGCAGCCGACCTGCGCACCGCAAGAAAGGCCTGCCGCGGGCTGCGCAGGGACCAGCGGAAAGAGGTGTTCCGGCTGGCCCGTGCCGGGCAGGTCCACCCGGATGAACAGGTCGCGGATATCGCCTACCGCTGGGCATCGGTAACGGCTGCCGCGGTCGGCTGGCGGTGGCGGTCGGTCCAGGGGACATGCGCGAAGTGCTGTCCGCCGGCGTCTCAGCCGAGCAGGTCCGCGGCGCGCTCCGGTAGCGGCTCGGATCACCGTGAGCCGCGCGGGCCCGAGCCATCCCCGGCCGGGCCGTGCACAGCCGTGGCGCACGGCAGGTTCCCCGCGATGCCCCCTCAGACCGCGGGGAACCTGCCAGTCCTGTCATCCATGGCGTGGCCGTCAGCCCGCCAGCGACCCGTCTCGCAAGCTGCGGCTACGGCTCGCCATTGGTGATCAAGCACCAGGCGTCATCGGCCATGCTCAGCTTGACCTCGACCGCCTCTGCCTGGGGAGATGAACCCAGATCATGCGGGCGGAAGAACTCCCACCAGGCCCGCTGCCCGAGCCGTAGGGCGTAGGCGTCCTGAGTGGCCTCCTGAAACTGAATCCACGCGCTCGCCAGGGTCGCATTCGTATGCGACGAATGCGCGATCAGATAGGCGAGCTCGGGAATGGATTCGAGGAGATTATCGCTGATCGCCGATCTTTCTAACATGCGTCGTATCTGGCCTCTGGTGAGTTGATCCCGGAAATCAGCATCTGTGCAGTCGTCAGCATCTGTGCAGTCGTCGCCTGGCCAGCATTCGTC
>Ga0335077_10002067_pt1 | contig 23968 bp, 26 predicted proteins | sample Lox_Sample_31_FD_207151 | JGI IMG/M metagenome (GOLD analysis project Ga0335077, IMG submission 207151) | Soil microbial communities from Loxahatchee National Wildlife Refuge, Florida, United States - Lox_Sample_3.1 | ecosystem: Environmental > Terrestrial > Soil > Wetlands | place: USA... | reverse complement strand
GCCCCGCTTCGTTTCGGAAGCAGGCTCGATCAGGTGGGTACTCCACCACCGCCCCCACCCGTGCTGCCAGAGACCAAGGTCACTTCGGCAAGGGAGCCTTCCTCCGTCAGCGACGGCTCGATGAACGGCTTGCGGGTCTCCTCTGTCATCGAAAACCTCCAGGCGGTGCGAGTGAGATAGCGGTCACTGTCCTATTCTGCAAGACTCATTCTTTGGCCTCGGCCCTGCCAGAATATCACAAGCCATTACTGCACAATGACTTACATGTAGCACTCAATGCTCGGCGTGGCCAGGTCTGTGGTACCATCATGGCACGATTGCGGCTTGCGTCCTACAGGTCGCCTCCGGCTTTCCGATGCTCCGGGTCGCGCCTCGCGGCCCTCCAGGTCGCGTACATCCCCCGCGCGAGGAGCGTAGCGATCCGTCGCTGGGCGATTCCATGACACGCGGTGCCCTCCACCCAGCGGGCCATCGGCAGCCCTGCCGCCGCCCGCGTCCCTTCGTCGAAGAGGCGTTCCACGAGGCGCGGATGGTCGGCCGCATGGCGACACACCGCAAAGCGCCAACTGAGAGCGAGCGACAAGTCAAACGGCGAGTTCGCGGATCGGTGGAGCGAGGCGAGCCGACAGCCCGCCAGGCTGGCCGCCGCCCCGAGCCAGCTCTCCATGCGTGCCCGCTCGCGGGTTTCTTCCGGATCGTCGAGCCGCTTCGCGATCGTTGCCCAGTCGACATCGCGTGACCCGACCAGAACCGCCGCGTCCTGGAAGTGCTTGAGGTCGTAGCCGCCGGCCGAGTCGATCTCCGCGTGCGCAATCGCCAGCCAGAGCAGTTCCGTCGCCGAGGGGACGCTCAACCGCATTCCGTGACTGTCGAGAACGGTGGTGCCGGCGGTCGCGCGGCGCCAGGCTTCTTCCGGTGCCAGACCCGGGGCCGTCGAGACGTGCAATTCCACTGGGACGCCGTCCTTTGTCGAGAGAGGCATGAGGTGGAAGTGACTGCTGGGGAGATGCGCCGGATCGATGGCAAACTCGTATCCTGCCTTTCGCATCTCGTCCCAGAACATCCGGGCATCGGGCAGGCGAAGCAGGATGTCCACGTCGGTAGTGACCCGGGCATCGATTCCTGGATAGACGTCACCCAGGAGGCCGCGGGCTGATCCCTTGATGAACACGAACGGCACTCCTAACCGGTGCAGCCACTGCGCCATTTCCCAGGCACGTGACTCAATGAGGAGATTGCGCGCGGTACCGGCCCGGACCTCACTCCCGAGCCACCGATGGAAGGGGCCGGGGAGCGCACCTTCCAGACCGAGGATCCGAGCTCGCCGCTCGAGCCAGAGCGCGGAACGCTCGCGACGGACCAGCAAGCGCATCGGGCGGTCAGGTACCCGGCGCCAAGCGTCGATCAGAACGGCCGTCTCGGTCCGGCAGTCCCGCTCAAGGGTGCGGAGTAGGAGGAGGCCCCCGTCAACCGTCATGCTGCCCTGCCCTCAAGGTCACCGTTCCTCGGCCAGCACGAGCGCGGTGCCGGCACACCGCTCGAGAAAGTTCCGGACGCTCTTGGCGGCGCGTTCCTCGCCAACTGCATAGTGGTGCATGATCTCCGAGACCAACTGGTCGAGCGTCCGGGGCTCGCGCAGCGCCTCGAGTATATCGACTCCGACTTCATTCACCGTGAAGTAGCGCCGGGAACCCAGCTGGAGAACGACCCCCTCTCCCTCGAGCGCGGTGAGGCGCAGGTCCGGATGTCTCCGATACCAGGTGGTCATGGGATCAGCCTTGCCGCAAGGTCGGGGTCCTGGAACAGGTCGGGGCCGAGTCGAATGCGGTAGGCGCGGGCCTGCGCGGCGAGGCGCGTCAGGAGGTCCAGGTGATCCTGAGCCAGGGTCGGCTCAAGGGTCACCCAGGCGGACCAGCGGACGAGTTCCGCCACCGCCTGGGCCGGCCGGACGGCGCTGACTTCGGTCCGGCCCTCCCCGACGCTCGGAAAGATCAGAATCTGCGGTTCGATCCGCGGGCACCACCGGCTCCCCAGATCCTCAGGCCAGTATCCCACCTTGCCGCGGTCGGGGAGCGGCCTGCCGCTGCCCCTGCGGAGGAGGGCCTCGCCCCCCGGCCTGAGGGCAATGGGAGAATGAAAACTGTAGGCCGCCACCGGATCAGAACCCCCGGCCAGGAAGGCAATGTCATCCGTTCCCACGCTCCAACCCCGCGCGGCAAGCAGGGCCACGGTCGTCGATTTCCCCATTCCCGAGTTTCCAGCGAGGAGCCAGCCGCGACCGAGCGGGTCCACCGCGATGCCCCCGTGCACGTGGTGCCAACCAACCCGGCGGAGCAGGAAGATCAGCGTGGTGATCATGAACTGCCGGAGGCAATCGTCCAGGCACCGGACCGCCTCCGGGGACAGGCGGACCGCGGCGACGCGAGAGCCCGGCAGGAGGTCTGCCTCCGCGGGACATCGATCCCAGACGATCGTCACCCTCCCGTCCGCGCCGCCGGAACGAATGGTCAAGTCGGGTTGGCGAAAGATGGGCCGTGGGTCCGGCTGGTCGCCTGGCAAGAGCGGTTCGACCCTCACGTCGAGCGTGAGCGGCCGCGGCGGTTGAAGGCGACCCTCTATGAGCCACTGTTCGAGGGTGCCCCGGACCACCGGGTCGGAGCAACGGACTGCGATGCGCTCGGGCATCGGCTAATCATGGCCATATGTCCGCCCACGACGCCAGTGCGGGCCCCGGCCGGGGCGGGTGGCGGCTACATTTCCACCGAGCAGCGCCCCCATTGGCATCTCGCTTCTTCGAGGCCCCCATGCACGCTGATGAACCCACCGGCGCCCGGAACTTCCTCGCCAACCCCATGGCGGAGCGTCTGTTTCGGGCGCGAACGATCTTCCTGAGTGGAGAGATCACCCAGAAGCTGAGTGAGACGGTTTGCGCCCAACTGGTAGCCCTCTCGGCGGAGTCGGAGGCGCCGATCACCCTCTTCCTGAATTCCCAGGGCGGGCACGTCGAGGCAGGGGACACGATTCACGACCTCATTCGGTTCATTCGGGCTCCGGTGCGCATGATCGGAACCGGCTGGGTTGCGAGCGCCGGGGCTCTGATCTATCTCGCCGTCCCCAGGAATCAGCGCTTCTGCCTTCCCAATACCAGGTTTCTCCTGCACCAGCCGGCGGGAGGGGCGGGGGGTACGGCAAGCGACATCGATATCGAGGCGAAGGAGATCCTGCGAATGCGGGACCGGCTCAACCGCTTGTTTTCCAAGGCGACGGGCCAGCCGCTGGAGCGCATCGAGGAGGACACGCACCGGAACTTCTGGCTGGACGCCGAGTCCGCCCTGCGGTACGGGCTGGTTGGCCGCATCATCGAGCGGGCTGCGGAGGTGGACGAGTCAGTCCGGACCTGATCAAGTACTTGAGCAGGTCCCGCCCGCCGGCGTAGCGGGTCGGAGTTACCCTTGGGAAAGCGCGAGCGGATTCATCATTGCGGAGGGATCGGGGCGGCTTGCAGCCTCCGCGGCGAGCGCCGAAAGCCCGTCTCCCCCGCTCCCTCCTCCAGGAGTGCCGTCCCGCGCCGGCGCGAGACCTTCCCGGACGTCCTGCTCCGAAGTGAGGTGGAAGGCGCCCCGGAGCGCGAGCGGGGTCAGAATCGTGGTCAGGAGTACGACCATTACCATGACGGCAACCTCCGCTGGGCCGAAGAGACCCGTCGATGCCCCCATGGCCGTCACGATCAGCCCCACTTCTCCACGGGACATCATGCCGCAGCCGACTCGAAGGCTGCGAACCCAGTCCATCCCGAAGGCGCGAGCGGCGAGTCCGCACCCGACCACTTTCCCCACCACGGCCACGCCCAGCACGACTGCCAGGAGCGACCAGTGGCCGGATAGGGCGCGATAGTCACTCGACAGCCCGATGGCCACAAAGAAGAGGGGGATGAGGAGCGCGTGCCCCAGCGCGTGAAAGCTGCGTTCGACATCGGCTCGAAAATTGGACTCCGCGAACACGAACCCTAGCAGGTAGGCTCCAGTGATTCCGGCGACGCTACCCAGCCATTCGGCCGACAGCGCGTAGATCAGGACCAGGGCCAGAACGCAGCTGGGGACCGCCTCGTGGGCGTCCAGGGTCCGGATCCGACGGAGAAGCGGCTCCAGCCACCACCGGGCGGCGAGGTATCCTCCCACAAAGAAGACCGCCACACAGACCGCCACGACGACGATGTGAACGAGGAGCGAATGGGCAGCCGCGAGACCGACCTCTCGCTGGAGCCAGGCCGTGGCCGCCGGGGCGACGCCGAACGCATCGACCTGAACCGGGCTGGCGGAGGCCGCCAGCACCGCCAGGACGAACAGCCCCATCACATCGTCGATGACGGCCGCGCCCAGAATGACTGTGGCCTCGGGCGACGTCATGCGGCCGGCGTCCATGAGGGTTCGCGCGGAAATCGAGACACTGGTAGCGGTGAGCGCTCCGCCAAGAAAACAGGCCGTGTTCCAGGAAAGGCCGAAGGCATGACCTGCTATCGCCCCCAGCCCGAAGGGTACGACCACTCCGGCCAGTGCGACGATGCCAGCGGTGGCGCTTGCCTCGCGCATCCGGTTGACGTCGGTTTCCAACCCGGCCATGAACATCAGAACGAGCCCGCCCAGCTGCGAGAGGAGCAGCAGGGAGTTGGTTGCCTGTCCATCCTGGAAGATGTGCCAATGCAGGAGGCCGATGGCACCGGGGCCGAACCCGACTCCGACCAGTAGCTCCCCCAGAATCGGGGGGATTCCCAGGCGACTGCACATCGAGGCCGCCACCTTCACGCTTGGCAGCAGAAGGGCGAAGAGGAGCGCGAGCTGGAGAGCCGGCTGCACGGTCAGGAGACGTTGACCATGGAGACGGCCGGCTCACCCCGGGGCCGGCGCTTGAGCAGTCCGGCCAGCCAGGTCCACGGACTCTTGTATCCGCCTCGCTCGATACCCTGCTGGAGCATGGTGCCGATGGTCGCGGCCTGGCGTCGAGCCAGGTCGATCTGCACCGGGTTCGAAGCCAGGCGCCGGGCCTGGTGAGTCTCCATCTCGGCCTCGCGACAGATCCGAAGCCGCATGAGTAGCTCACCAAGCTTGAGACGGGCGATGAAGCTGTCGGGATCGAGCTGGACAGCATGGCGGAGCTCCGCCAGCCCTGCTTCCGGGTCGAGATCGACACAGAGAGCCATTCCGAGCACTACCCTCAGTTCGGCGCGTTCGGGCTCCAGGTTGACGCACTCGCGCAGTCGCTGCAGGAGCCGAGACCGCTCCTCGGTGTCGAGCAACGCTGGGTCCTGGAACATCCTGAGCACCGCATTCCGGACCGGGGTCGGGAGCTGCGGCACCGCCGCAACGGAGGCGCGGGGCAGAACATCAACGGTAATTGGAGCAAGGTGGGTCATTCGCATTGAACCCCGTCAGAGGGTGGCTCACCACGGCCGGGGCGCGAGCGGCCCGGGGAACGCTACCCCGAACCGCTCTGGGCCGGTTACCACTACGTCAGGCCACGGCCGCGCTACGGAGCGCGCCGGTCAGGAACTCGGGCTCTGATCGGAAGACGAATTCCGGATAGCCCAGCTGGCCCATTTCGGGGAGATCAAGCCCCGCAAGTTCGGACTCGGCGGAGACTCGCTGTCCCAGGAACGCGTCCAGCACGACGTTGAGCACATAGCTGAAGGTGAAGACGAAGCCGAGCAGCGTCGAAATGCCGACGAGCTGGGCCGCCAACTGACTGGCATCGCCGTAGAACAGGCCGGTGACCGAACCGCTGACCCCATTCCAGCTTCCGCCGTAGTTGCTCGTTCCGTCGGCGAAGAGACCGACCGAGAGAACGCCCCAGAGACCACAGGTCCCGTGCACGGAGATGGCGCCGACGGGGTCGTCCACTTTCATGTTGTTCTCGACGAACACCACGCTAAGGCAGACCAGCACGCCAGCGACTAAGCCGATGATGGCGGAGCCGGTGGGGTTGACGAACCCACTGGGTGCGGTGATGGCGACCAGGCCGGCGAGGAGGCCGTTACCAGCCATGGAAGCATCGGGTTTGCCCTTGGTCATCCACATATACAGCATGGCGCCGAAGGTCCCGGTGCATCCGGCGAGCATGGTGTTCACGGCGATCGAGCCGATCCGGAGGTTGCCGTTCGCCGAGGCTCCGAGGGTGCTCCCGGGGTTAAAGCCAAACCAGCCAAAGGCCAGGATGAAGCATCCGATCATCACCGCGGAGATGTCGTGGCCGATGATGGCGTTGCTGGAGCCGTCCCGATTGAACTTGCCGATGCGCGCTCCGATGATCAGCGACACGGCGAGCGCGGTAATCCCACCCACGGCGTGCACCACGCCCGAGCCCGCAAAGTCGCAATAGCCCTTACCCAGGCCAAGGTTGGTCCCCAGCTGGGAGAGCCAGCCACCGCCCCACGCCCAGTTGCCGAACAGCGGGTAGGTGAGCGCACCCATGAGCACGGACGAGACGCAGAAGGTGACGAACTTCCAGCGCTCGGCGCAGGCACCGGTAACGATCGTGAGCGCGGTGTCCATGAACACCATTTCGAACAGGAAGATCACCATGACGCCCACGTCATAGGTATGGCCGGCCAGGAAGATGCCGCTCTGCCCGAAGAGCCCCCACGTCTTGCCGAAGAAGGGGATGGAGAACTCCGGTGTCAGGCTGGCCAGCCCGCCCAGGTTGCCATTCCCGGCGGCACCACCCATCTGAATCGCGAAGCCGAGCACCCAGTAGGCGAAGAGGCCGCAACCGTACACAACGAAGTTCATCATGTAGGTGTGGTTTGCGTTCTTTACGCGGCAGAGGCCGGACTCCACCATGGCGAATCCCGCCTGCATGAACATCACGAGGAAGCCCGTGATGAGGGTCCAGACAAAGTTGATGGCGATCTTATTCTGGCCCACCTGAGTTGCCACGTCTGGTACCGTGAGCCCCACGGACGTGTCAGCGACCGGCACGTCGCTGATCGTGCCCGTGATGGTACCGGCCGGATCTCCCTTCTGGAGATCCGCGGAGCTGGGCGCTTTCCCCTGGGCTGCCTTGAGCTCGAGGGTGGTTGGGGATGGCGCAGCGGCTGGCGCAGGGGCCGCTGCCGGCGGTGCCGCGGGTGGAGCCTGCTGGGCGGAGAGGGCCGCTGCCATGGTAAGGCCCACGCCCAGCAGGGCGCACCTGAGCAACCCGGTTCGGAACACGGTCATGGTCTTGCGCTCCTGGCGCAGGGGATCAGTGGTGGAGGCTGCCGCATCGAGGATCAACCCTTCCAGCTGGCGTTCTTGTTGTAGGCCGCGGGCAGGACGGACGTGATGCCGTACAGGCTCACCCCGATGCCGAGCAGACCAAGAACGATCCTCCCGCCGGTGGTGGTAACGATCTGGATGCCAACCAGGACGAGGATCCATCCCGCCGCAGCCAGGATGGCGCCCGTGGCCTTGAGCCCGCTGGCGCCGCCCCGCTGCGGGGTCTTCCCTTCCCCGCCCTTGATGCTCGAAAAGCCGGCGAGCGCGGCGACCAGGCCAACCACGCCGACCAAACCGACCAGCTTGCCAATGCCGCTGGAGAAGTACGCGATGCCGGCGCACAGCACGGTGAGCGCCGCAAGAAAGAGGGTTAGGTAGCGTCCTTGCGCTTGATTTGCTGCCATTGCCGTAGACTCCTTGACCCGAGAGCGGGATCAGGCGGGGGTGGAGGGTGACAGGCGCTCGGCTCTCGCTGGGAGAGCCAGGAAGATCAGGAACTGCACGAAGACGGTGAGCTCGAGAACGAGCGGAACCCCTTGCTGTAACCGAAGCACCAGAAGGAGCAGCAGCGCGGCCGCCCACTGCCAGCGTGACCGGCGCAGCCGTTCGAGGCGACCTGGAAGGCGAAACAGATCGCCGAGTCGGAGCCCGCCCGCCGCCGCGGACGGAACTGCGGCACGGAGGCAGGCCACCGCGAAGAACCCCGCAAACAGCAACTCAGCCAGCATCGCTTCCAAGCTCATGCACAGGCTCCTCCCCGGCCGGGCGGCGCGGGGCATCAGGGACAAGATCGGCAATCGCCGATGGAGTCAGGATGGGGACTCGACTGGGCCGAGCCCGATGGGTCAATCAGGGTTTCGGCACACCCGAGCGCGGATCGGCTCGAGGAGAATCGGCACTGTCACCCAAGGGCCCCGAATGGGGAGCTCTGCGGTCAACATAGCCTCTGGGTCTCCTCGCATCGGTAGGTGGTGCAAAAGTGTGTTGCTAAACGTGCAACATCTGCAGATTTCACTTGACACTATTTATAAAACTGGCTTCTGACTGTCAAGTGGCAATAGAAACCATGCTCTTTATGCAGCCTGATGGTGGCATTGGAAGGGCCGTGTACAGCCCCACAACAAGGGCGACGGGGAGAAGACCTGACTGCGAAGGTCGAGTGGTGCGAGGTGGGGGTGGAGCGTGGGGTGGTCGGGTGGGTCCGGCGGGCTATGGGTGATCGACCGGGAGGCAGGGGAGGATTCGAACGACGGCGGTGCGCCCGTCCGTCGTGTAGCGTTGTCCAGCCGTGTTTCTGCCTTTCAGGGACGCAGCAGGCAGCTGCGTGTACCCCTCCAAGGAGGCGCATCCCCCAGCCAGCAGTTCCCGCACAACGAGATCGCGTTCCTGGTCGACCTTGGAGTCGATCCGATGCGTGGGTGTCCGGCCGGGCTTGAGCAGCAGTCCGACATCCTCGGTCGCTGCCCCGGCCCAGAGCCGCTCACCGGTCGATGGGAACTCCATGTTCCACAAGCGGAGGTGATGCCGGACCCGAGCGGACGGACTGGCGCGCTCGACCGCGAGATCCTCCACCCGCCCATCGTAGTAGGCTGGGCTTACTGGAGCGCGCCGGTCGTGGTGACTCAGCGCGGCATCAACAACGGCGACGACGGTGTGGCCGAAGTTCGAGGAAGAAGCGCTCACCCAGTCCGCGTGATCGAACGCCCGGACCAGATCGCTGTCATTCCCCAGGATCACGAGGTTGATCGGGTCTCCCGTGTCCGCACCCTGGCTGGTCGTGGCGCGCGCTTCCAACGGGGGGAGGGTCAGGTCGCTCCGAAGGTCGGGAGACGTCGCACAGGGAGTACCCGGTGGCGCGTTGAACGGGGCGGCCAGGATGATCGCGGCCTCCTCGCCAGGGAGGACCGAGACGCGGGGCCGGTGGATGAGGTGGGCCAGTTCAAGGCCTGCCGCCGGGGCGGTCGCGACCCCGAGGAGCAGCAGCCCGGCAGGCTCCGCGATCGTCGCAAACAGGGAATGGCGCCCACTCAGCACCGTGCCGTGTCGCACCCGTCGTGGAGACCACTCGAGGGAGTCGAGCACGGCCCCGATCGGATACCACCGTCCCGGCGCGGCCTCGATCGAGTCGAAGGCCAGGCCGAGCCTGCCACGCTGCAGCGCCGTCCGCCCGGCGGAGGAAGTCTCAACGTGAGCCGCCAGGGAAACGAATGCCGGAATCACATCGCACCCGGAGCTTGCCAAGGCCGCCAGCGATTGCAGGCGCACGACCGATCCGACCTCGGCCCTGCCGCTGGTGATCGGTTCGAGAAAGCGCACCAGGAGGCGAGTTCCCGCGGGGACCGTTTGCGCACGTACAACGGCCGGACTCGGCGGAAGAAGGCCGAGAACAAGGCCCCAGGGGATGGACGACCGCAGGTGCTTCCACATCATCGGTGCACCCTAGGGCTGTGCGATGGGTACATCCAGTGCTCCGATCCCACGGAAGCGGTGATCCCGGCCACACAGACCGCCGCCGTTCCAGCAGCCAGGAGGCGATCCCCGGTCGGCCGGGTGGTGAGGACAGAGCGCGCCCGGGTGGACTCGAACCACCGACCCACAGCTTAGAAGGCTGTTGCTCTATCCAGCTGAGCTACGGGCGCCGTTGCTCACCGAAATGTGGTCGGACAGGTTGGGTTTGTCACCAGCGCTCTCCGGGCCACCAGCGCAATCCGAGGGCGGGACCCCGGCCCCGTCACTCGTTGCCACGCGACGGAGCGAGAGTCGAGGCGCGCTGGGCGTGCTCGCTCATCAGGATGGATTCTGCGCGCGGTCCCCGGGCCCTCCCAGCAGTAGCGTCCGATGGAGGGGAAGCTGCTCGGCGGCGACCCGACCGACCGGGGTGAGCCCGAGGCCCGCGCGGTGCGCACTCTGGACCGCCCCCACGCTGAGGTACAGGCGCCCGACATCGGAGAGGGGTGAACCCATCCACACGACGGGGCGAAGCGGCCCGTCAGGAAGCTGCTGCCCCACGCACAGCTCCGCGAGGCGAGCCGCCATCTGCTCGGCGTGGTGAGGCGTGGGAAACTCGACCACGTAGAAGTCGCTGATCTGATCGGGCATAGGTATTGGTCGCGGCTTGGGACCGTCAGTATTCCCAGGCCGCCGCAGGATCGGACGACGGCGCATTGCGGGCGATCTGATCCGCCATGTCCCGGATCAGGTCGGCCGACGTGGTCGGCTGCCACCCGTGGCCCTTGAGCGGTCGGCCATAGGCCGCCGACCCGCCATATGGAGGATTCCGCACTCCTTCGAGGAAGTCCTGAAGCAGGTACACGGCGAGATTGAGGTAGTAGTTGTCCATGTCACCGCAGAAGAGGTGGATCTTGCCGGCCAGGTCCGGGCCGATGGTTGGCCAGGAGCGCGCGAGGTATTCCCGCAAATCGTAGTGGTGGTCGCGCCAATAGCGGGCGACGTCCGCATTAATGGCGCCGGTCGAGTCGTTCCAGATGGGGGCCGGATATCCGTCGGGGTCCGTCGGCCCGTAAGTGGCCTCCCAGATCGCGAAGTTCTCCCCGCCGCGTCTCCGGCTACCCCGCGCGTTGTTGAGCTGATTCTCCTGCCGGAGCATGACGACCGGCTGTCCATCCGACCACCGCTCGGATGGCCGGTCCACGCTGATCCAGCGGTTGCGAGTGATGTAGAAGGCGTTGGTGTCGCTGTAGAGATTGACCAGCTCGTAGCGGCGGAAGTCCACCGGGTCGGGATAGAACACCCAGGTCCCGCCGAAGAAGCTCGGATGGTAGACCTGCAGAGCCAGCGCCTCCCACCCCCCAGTCGAACCGCCGGTGAGCACTCGGGCATACGGCTTCGGGATCACCCGGAAGTGCTGCTCGAGGTACGGAATCAGTTCCTGCATGATCGCATCGCCATATGGGCCATTGTTGGCCGAATTGACGGCGTACGAATCATCGTAGTACGGGGACGGATGCAGAATCCGAATGGCAATCATCCGGGGAAACGAATCACTCACCCAGCTCCGGGCGAACTGGTACCCGGACTCCCGGTTGGTCGTTCGCTCGATTCGCTGGCGCCGTAAGGCCTCTGGCTCCGGAGTACTGTCCAACGTGAAGTCGAACGGCGCGTCCAGGGTGAAGTGCCCCTGCTCCCAGACGACCGGATAGTGGACGTCCGGGTGCTCGTCGTAGCCCCGTGGGAGGAGTACAACCGCGCCCAGGTAGATGGGGTGACCCCACCACTGACTCAGAATGCGGCTCTGGATCCGGATTCGCTTCACGTACGGATCGTCGGGCGGCACCACGACCGAGGGGAGCACCCGCGATACGGCGACGCGCAGCCGGAAGCCGGCGTGCGGTGCGACGTGCACTCGGCGCACTTCGCTTACCAGGGTTCCCGGAGCCCGGTTGAACTGCTGGCCCTCCCATTCATCCATGTGGGCCCAGATGGTATGACCGTCGGCCCGGGCAAATCGCGTGTACACGCTGACGAGCACCTGGACGTAATAGTCGCCGGCCGGCACCTCACCGAGAGACTTGAGGGGGTATCCCGCCGCCCGCGCGTCGATGATCCCCGGAGCGCCAGCGGGAAGATCTTCCACATCCTGTCCGAAGAACGGGACGCTTACCATACCACCCGCCTGGAGTCTCGGCTCCGGGGTCGAATCCGGACTGAAGAACACGAAGATCCGGCCCGTAACAGGCTCGGCGTGGAGGGCGCGGGGGATGACGACCTCCACCTTCCTGGCGGGGGTTCCCGTGACCGTGGGTCCGGGGAGCGCAAGCAGGGCGAGCAGGGCAAGCATCACGGCCTCTGGGGGGCGGGAGCCGGACAATCTAGCGGGCGCCGCAATAGGTGGCGCCCGCTGCGCGCTGGTGAACCGCGGTCATGAATGGAATTCAGTCGTATTAGGGAACTTTAGCCTCAACCCCAGTTGGTAACGGACGACACTGTTGCTACGGCTCTGCACTCGCGGCGCTGCCGCATGCGGCGGGCGGCTGAGCCAGGAGCCCCCAAGTCGAACCGCGCTCACGCGCCAGTAACAATGAGGAGCAACATGTCAGTCCAGGGCCTTACCTCCGGGTACAGCGTTCTCCAATCACTGTTCAGCCCGGCCGCACCCACGGCCACCGCCACAGGCGCCGGCACCGACGCCAGCAGCACAAGCAGTCTTTCGCCCGCGGATCAATTCAAGAGCGACTTGCAGGCGCTGTTCAGCGCGGTGCAGCAGGGTGACATGACGGGCGCCCAGAGCGCGCTCCAGGCCATCACCAACGACGTGAATGCCGCCCAGTCCAACGGACAGTCTGGATATGGGAAGCAGTCCTCTCCGGCCAGCGACTTCCAGGCCTTGATCGATGCGGTCAATTCAGGTGATACGACAGCGGCCCAGAACGCCTTGTCCAAGCTCCAGTCCGATCTGGCCGCCCGAGGGGGTCGCCATCACCATCATCACGGTGGCGGCGGGTGGAACCAGAACTCCAGCGGCTCCACTGCAGGCACCAGCACCGTGCCCGCCGCGGTCGCGCCGGGGACCGGCACGGACGGGGACGGGGACGGGCGGTAGCCGATCCGCTTGCCGGGAAGGAGTCCGGGCGAAACCCCCGGGCCATCTGACGCGTAGTCGTGATGACCCGGCGTTTCCCGTTCTCCTTTCCAATCCATCGCTGGAGGCACCGCCGTGACCGCCCCTGTCGCGTTCGCGCTGTTCCTGCTGGCAACTCCCGCTCCCGCCCATCGAGAATCCGTGGTACGTCCACGGCCCTATCCGGATGGCGCGGCCCTGATCCGGGCGATGCACGACCGGTACGCAGGCAAGTGGTACCACACCCTCTCGTTCGTGCAGACGACGACGCTCTCCCGGCCGACCCCTCACCAGGAGACGTGGTACGAAGCGGCGCGGATACCTGGGAACCTCCGGATCGATATCAGTCCGGTGGACAGCGAAAATATGATCCTGTTCCGGCATGATACTCTGTATCGGTTCAAGCAGGGGCAACTTGCCGGGAGCCGCCCCTTCGTCCATCCGCTGATGGTGCTGGGTTTCGACGTCTATCTGGATGCTCCGGACACCACGATTGGCAAGCTCAAGGCGCTGGGCTTCGCCATGGACCGGATCCGCGAAGCGGCCTGGCAGGGGCGTCCGGTGTACGTGGTGGGCGCTGGTGAGGGAGACACGACCAGCGCCCAATTCTGGATCGACAAAGAGCGCCTGCTCTTCGTGCGGATGCTCGAGCCGGTTGGCGACAAGCCCGGCACGATCGCGGAGACGCAGTTCAACCGGTACCAGCCCCTCGGTCAGGGATGGATCTCGGTCGAGGTGGTCTTCAGCGTGAATGGCGAGCAGATAACCAAGGAAGAATACGCCGAGGTGCGGGGTGACCCGGAGCTGCCGGCGGATCTGTTCGACGCGACAGCCTACAAGGCGCCGGGGTGGGTGGGGGGTGGTGGGAAGTGAGAGGTGAAAAGTGAGAGGTAAGAAGTGAGGCGAGCCGGTCCGGGACGCGTCAGAGTCCGACCTCGAGCCCGAAGCGAAGCAGGCGTCCCGGCGCTGTGAAGTACTGGAGCCCCTTCCCCACCTGGTAGAGAGCATCGGAGGCGCGAGTCTGTTCGGCGACGGTGAAGAGATGGTCCCCGTTGCCGAACCGTTGTTCCGCACGGATGAGATAAACGCAGTTGGGCGTAGCCGAACTGCCACCCGCGTTCACCCAGGTCCCGCATCCCCCCTCGGCCTGGCCGGCGAACTGGAGGTTGATCGTGCTGTCGGACATCAAGACGCCGTTGGCCGCGGCCTCCTGGGCATAGGCTTGGCGGTCTCCGAGAAGATTGAGCGAATGGTCGAGCGGGTCCGCAGTCGTGCCCGTCTCGGTGAAGACTTGAGTGATGTTCTCGGTGTTGAAGAGATTGCGAGCATCGATGAAGGCAGTGAGGGTTGTTCCAGCGAGGCTGAACCCTTTCGACAGGCGCAGATCGATCACCTTGGTGGTCGGCAACCGGGCCGAGTTCAAGCCAGTGGCCGACAAGCCCACACATCCCGGGCCCGGACACGGCGTGTACGGGGTCCCCGAGGCCACCCGGGCGTCGACATACATCCCGACCCGACTCAAGAGTCCCCCCAAGGCTCGCGACTCCGCCCCCGTCTGGTAGAGCAGCGCGGCGGTCACACTGTGCGGGCGAACGTCCGACAAGGGCGAAGCAAGCATCTCTCCGTGCGTGTAGCTGTAGGCGACCCATGCCTGACCTTTGAGCCCAAGCGACTGGGACAGGAGTGCGTCCACACCTGTGGCGGTCCGGTCGGGGCCGTTCACGAGGACACTCAGCCCCGTGTTGGACAGGTTCCTTGGGTCGGCGAAGGCGCGCAGTTCGGCGACGACAACGCCCGCGTCTTTCCGCGTCCATACGGCCAGGTCGGCCGCGGTGCGACTGCCGATGCGATACCGTGCACCGATCTCGCCCAGGACAGATCGCGCGTAGTCCAGGTCCGATCCATATATCTGGGAGCTACCGGTGACGGCGAGGTCGGTGTTCACTCCCTGATACACCGCCGTCAGGTCTGGCATCTGGGCCGTGGATGTGACGGCAGCGCGAACCTCGAGCCGCGGGCTGACTGAGATCGCCGCATTCGCCCTCGGACTTACCCGGGAGTGGCCGAGATCGCTGATCAGACCTGCGTACTGATTGACACACCGCACCGGGACTGCTGCCGCACCGGGAGTGCACCCCGCCGCAGGCTCGGCAGGGTTGGTGGCGTTGAAACCGGGCATGGTGGAGATCCGCGGAAACCAGGCCAAGCGCCCGAGCGTGTCGGCGAAATAGTAAGGGCGCTCCGCCCCCGTCGAGAAGTGGTCGTACCGCAGTCCGGCGCTGAGGGTCAGCTGGCCGGACCGGATCTCGTACTGACCGTAAACGGCCGCGCGCTGGGGCGACTGGACGTAGGCATCAGAGAAGGCCTGACTGATAAGCCCCGATGAGTAGTAGTGGATGTCATAGCTCTCTACCTCGCCCCCAATTCGCACCCTCTGCGCTTCGCCGATGTGACCATCCAGCACGATCTTGCCGACCACTCGGTCCTCCTGGGAGAGCGTCAGGGGGCCGAGCGGCCCGCCGCTTTCGTAGAACGACCGGTTCAGGCCATACGCATTGGTGCGCCACTGACTCACCAACTGGTATTGGGCGGTGTTCTGCAGGTCGTAGGGCGATAGGCGTCCCGTATTGGCGCGGAAATCTTCAACCAGCTGGTTGTTCACCGGAAAGGTGTTTCCGTCGAAGCGGAACCGCAGCGGAGCCAGGAGGAACCCGCCCCAGGGAGAGAGCGTCGACGTCTGGCTCGACGCATCCAGAGGCCCATCGGTTGCTCGGTCGGTCTGCACGGAGAGATGCGCCTCTCCTGCTAGCCGGAGCCGCGAATCACTGAGGAGCTGTCCGTACCAGCTTCCCGTCAGCACCCGGTCCCAGTCGCGGGTGGCGTTCAGGTTGGGGAGGTCGTAGAGGCTCTGGTAATTGAACACCCGAGCCTGCACCTGACTGGCCACGGCGGTGACTTCGAGACGCTGGTGCTCTCCCAGCAGATACCCGAGCCGGGCGAGGACGGAGTAGTTGGAGGTCGCGCTCGCAGGGATGCGGATCCCCGGTGAGGGGGTGAACTTGAGCACGTCAACCGAGGTCGTCGAGCCTCCCGGTGCCGCGACGGTGACGACCGTATCCACGCCAGCCGCGACGTAGACGGGAGATGCGTTCTGGTCCAGGCCGAGTCGTTCCGACCCCTGCCCTTCTCCGACCGCGGCGAGATTCGCGGAGAACCGCCCAGCCTGTCCATCGAAGGCAACCGTGACGCGATTGAGGTTGAGGCCGTGGCTCGTCCCCATGATGGCGTCCGTGGCCCAGCCAGCGTTCACGGCGACGTGGCGTCCGTCGGGAGGCCGCGCCCGCCGGCTCATCACCTCCTGAATGCCCCCGCGCGCGCTCGCGAACTCGGCGGCGCCGGTGCCCTTGTCGAGTGTCAGTGAGTCGAAACCATTCGTCCCGAGCGACACCCCCTCGCCTGTGGCGCCGAACCAGCTTCCGCCCAGAAGGAACGGCTTGAGGCGCCGGAGCCCGGGGGCCACGGGGACGCCATCGAGGTAGGCGTCGCTCGCGGCGCTGCCCGCGCCTCGCACGGAGATGGAGCCATCGTTCAGCGAGTTGACACCCGGAAGGAGTGCCAGCAGGTCGGCGATGCGGTCCACAGGCAGGTCGGCCTCTGTCCCCGTCATCGTCGAGGTGACGACCGGGGGTACTGCGGAGATCGAGTCCTGGGCGTAGAGCGCTCCAGCTGCACAGGAGCAGAGGGCCACGGTCGCACCGAACCGGAGGGTGCGCATTCGAGCACTCGCGGTGGAGGTCTGGCGCCCGGCTGAATCTGCAGGGAGCGGCGGACGCTCGCCTAAGCTGCTCCTGCGCCGGGGCGCGCGCAATGAGGTGCAATGAGGGTTGGGTCGCGAAGGTTTGGGTCGCGCCTGTCTCGGCGTCGCAGGTCGGCCGAGAATCACATAACCCTAGGGGTTGCCCTAGTGGCGATTGGCGGCCGGGGGATCGACTTTAGAACGTTCGCCTCGAAACGGTGCGACGGGCGGGAGCGCTCTCGAGAACCGTCTCTTCGTCACATCCCGCATTGCGGATCCGAGCCTGCCGACAGTAGAGCTTTCGGGCCAACCCATTACTGCATGGGAGGTTGCTCAAGCCTGGCGGCCTGGCTTTCGGGGGGAGCCCGGACGTTTCTTGTGAGTGGTTATGCAGTAGAGGAATTCCAGAGCGTCTTGCGGCGAAAACCGTAATCGAATCGGGGCGCCGGGATTCGAACCCGGGACCTCCTGCTCCCAAAGCAGGCGCGCTACCGGACTGCGCCACACCCCGTGAATTGCGCTGCAACAACTTAGGCGCCCGGGGCCGGAGGTCCAAGGGCGGGCCATGGCCCAACGCGTGCGCCCAATTTGTGGTTGCCGCTGCGACGTCCGGGGCCCATCTTCTCCCATAGCGGCGCGCTCGGCACCCGAAGGAGGCGCCCCAGTGAATGACGCCCTGCTGGATCACAAGTCGAACTCTCTCTCGCGGCCGCCACGGCTGAGCCTGCGGAGAGCGGTTCAGGCCTGCCTGGCGGGCGGCATCGCGCTCGGAATGAGTGGGTTGGGTTGCTCCAGCTCCAGCCCATTTACGAGCGTTCCCTATTACAACACCGTGGACACCGTCACCCTCTACTCGCTCAGCTCCGGACCTCTCCGAGAGCCCAACGCCTTCTCCGTCGAGGCCGGCGCGGTGGAGACGTGGAGAGTCGGATCCGACTTCGACTTTGTGTTTCTGATGGATTCGGCAGGCAGGGCCGCCTTCCTTCCACTCGGCGTACTCGGCTTGCCCGCCCCACGTCGGTCCTCCCGGGGCTGATCCCGGTTGCCGCGGGCAACTTTGCTGGGATGACCACGGCGCCGGACAGCGGCTGGGTCACGCTGGACACGATTCCGGTCTCCGCGGGCGCCCTGTTCTACGTCCGCTCGGGTGTCTCCGTCTGCGCGGCCCTGGGGTGTCCCGCTGTACGGAAAGCTCCAGGTGCTCGATCTCGACAGTGCGACAGGCAGCGTCACGCTTCACGTGCTGACCGACTACGACTGCGGGCACCGAGGGCTTTTGCGGGAGTGGACATGGCGCTGACCCGAGGACCAACCGGTCGAGCCCAGTGAACTGCTCGATTAGGCTGGCCCCTATGCTCGCCGGATGAAGGGTACCCATGTCATGCGGCCTGCTCCCATAGGAGTCGACTTGCCTCCGGGGAGGAGAATCGTCCTCGGCTTGCTCGCCTTGACTGTGGGAGTGAGCCAGGCGGGGCAGACGCAGGCGCCGCCCGCCGTCTGCCTCGACCGCGCGGGCCAACCAATTTCCGTCATCGTGGACAACACCATCCCGTTTGCCGCCGAGGCCACCAGCCGAGACGGTCATCGCGTGATCCTATGGAACAGCCATGATGTGGGGCGCGCGCCGAGGACCATGGCGCTGTTCATCTTCCTGCACGAATGCGCTCACCACAATCTCAATCACCTGGTCAAGGGAGAGAGTCGCTCGATCGAGGATCAGGCCGATTGCTGGGCGTATCAGTTGATCGTTGACGGAGACATGATGAACGGGAGCGAGCTCAACGAACTCGACCTGGCTCTCAAGCGGTCCACCGGGGACGTGAATCACCTCGGCGGAGAGGCATTGCTCAGAAGCGTTCAGAGTTGTGTCCGGTTACGAACCGACGAGACAGCGTGGGACAGCGCACTGACGCTGCTCACCACCGCCGCGGAGGTGCAGTTCCGGGACGTTCAGGGTCCGCGCATTCCCGACGCTTCGGGGCAGGTCTACGAGACGACCGTTGGCACTCCGGGCACTTTCGACTGCGAGCTGCTTCAGCCCCCGGCTGTCCGATGCATGCTGCTCAAGACTAGAAAGGAGAAGGCCGCCGAGAAGCGGTTCGAGGAGCTGGAGCAGATCATCCGTCGGTGGCTCTCGGCCGACTGGACATCAACCGACCCCAGCCCCGCTCCCGGCGGTCTGATGAGGGCCTTCATCGCCCAGAACGGCAGCGAGGGAACGACCGTTGTTCTGGGGCTGACGCCGGACGCGCGGGTCTATTTTCTCGTTAAACCGACCGCCGGGAGCTGATTGGGCCCGCCGGACCGCGAGGCGGGAGCGTCCGCCAGTCGAAGAAGGCCAGTAGAGTGATCACGGTGATGCAGATGGCAGAAATGGCGCACCAGGGGCAGAAGGTCCGGAGAATCACGAATTCAGCGATCTTGAGCCGCAGCGTAAAGACAAACCCACTCAAGGCAAGGAAGAGGGTCGCGTTCACCGGTCCGCTGGAGTCCTGCCACCTCGGGCGGAGGCTAATGAGGCTGGTGGCGAGGAGCAGGGCGTATCCCAGCATACCGATGGTCGCCACGTCGAAGCCGAAAAACCATCCCCACCGGCTGAACATGGCCCGCTCGCATCCCCCACTCGAGCAGCTCAGTGGCCCGATGCGACCCAGCTTGTAGAGATGCAGGTAGACTGCAGACAGGCCCGCGATGAGGCTCAGCATCGCGACCGACATGCGCCTCGCGAGCCTCACGGTCTGCGCGGAGCTGTGGGCGGTGCAATCCCCAGCTCGCTGGCGCGCCGCTGCAACCAGTGGACATAGCGGAGAATCTCGGGGACTTCCGCCGGGTCGATCGGCTTCACCGGTGGCATGGCGCCGAAGTGATAGTTGGACTGGGGCGCCCCCTGGGTGACGGCCCGGACCCAGGCATTGTCAGGAAGGTGTCCCGGGAAGAAAGTCGAATCCAGCATCGGTGGGCCGAGTCCCTCGCCCCTGCCGAAGCGCCCGTGGCAGGAAACACAGTAGGTGTTGTAGAGCACCTCGCCGCGGTTGAGGTCGACCGGGGCCGGCCCTGGGAGAAAGGCCGCGTAGGAACCGCTCCGGTCGCCGCACGCCACGAGGATGAGGAGCAGGAGAGTCTGGAGGAGGCGCCTCACGCCCGGCCCTAAAGACTCGCGATGAGCGCCGCGACGGCGCGCCCACGATGACTGATCCGGTCCTTCTCCTCCGCGCGCGCTTCGCCGAAGGTCTTTCCCAGATCGTCGCTCAAGAAGAGCGGATCGTAGCCGAATCCCTGGCTACCGCGAGGCTCCTCGAGAATGGTCCCGCTACAGCTTCCTTCGAAGACCTCCGGAAAGGCGCCATCTGTCCGTAGCAGTACCAGGACGCACCGGTAGCGGGCCCGGCGGCGGTCTTGAGGCGCACCTCGGAGGCGGCGCAGCAGCTCGGCGTTGTTGGCCTGATCCACCACATCGGAGCTGCCCTGCGCGTTGGCCCAGCGCTTCGATCGAACCCCCGGCTCCCCGCCCAGGGAGAGAACCTCGAGGCCCGAGTCGTCCGCCACGGTGGGAATGCCGGTTTTCTTCAGGAAGTACTCCGCCTTCCGGCGAGCATTGGTCTCGAAGGTGTCGCCGAGCTCCAGGCCTTCTTCGAGCGGGCTCTCGAGGACCCCGGCCTCGTCGGGAAAGAGCACCTGATGGCCGGCCTGTTCGAGAAGGGGGCGGACCTCCCGCTGCTTGCCCAGGCTCCGCGTGGCGAAGAGGAGCCTCACCAGCCCAAGAGCCTCTGCTGTGCGGCGAAGAGCTCGCGGACCCCGCGGTCTGCCAGCTCGAGAAGCCGATCGAGGTCCTCCCTGGCGAAAGTGCCATGCTCGCCGGTGCCCTGGACCTCGACGTAGCGATCGGGGTGGACCACCACGACATTCGCGTCCACCTCTGCGTCCTTATCCTCGAGATAGGCTAGGTCGAGGCGCGGCTCGCCGCTGACGATGCCGACCGAGACGGCGGCCACCAGCTGGCCGAAGGGGCTCGGGATTCCCGCCCGGTGCGAGAGCCAGGCACACGCGTCCGCGAGCGCGACGGCACCGCCGGTGATGCTCGCGGTGCGAGTGCCCCCGTCGGCGGTGAGCACGTCGCAATCGACCTTGATGGTCCACTCGCCGAAGGCCAGGGTCTTCATCGCCGCCCGGAGGGACCGGCCGATGAGACGCTGAATCTCCTGGGTGCGGCCTCCCGGGCCCCGGCGCTCGCGCTCGGTCCGCTCCACGGTGGCCCGCGGGAGCATGGCGTATTCCGCCGTGACCCAGCCCTCCCCCGTTCCCTTCTTCCAGCCGGGCGCGCCTGGTTCGACCGACGCGGTGCAGTGCACCAGGGTGCCACCCATCCGGATGAGGCAGGACCCCTCGGCATAGGGGTTCGCGTTGCGCTCCAGCACGACCGGGCGGAGCTGCTCGCTGGTGCGGCCGTCAGGGCGAGGCACGCAGACGCTCCACGATCGCGGTTGTCGAGTAGCCATCTGCCAGCTCAACGTGTTTCACGCGCCCTCCCCTCGCTTCGACGAAATCCGCGCCTACGGTGGTGCCCCGAGTGTAATCGGCCCCCTTGACCAGCACATCCGGCTCGAGCGCGCTGATCAGTTCCAGGGGAGTGTCCTCGTCGAAGAGGACCACGCAGTTCACGGCCTCGATCGCCGCGACCACTCGCGCGCGCGCCTCGGCGCGGACGATGGGGCGCTCAGGGCCCTTCCCGAGGCGGCGGACCGAGGCGTCGGTGTTGATGCCGACGATGAGAGCATCGCCCTCACCGCGGGCCCCCTCGAGAAGCACAATGTGCCCGGGGTGGATCAGGTCGAACACCCCGTTGGTGAACACGACGATCCCGGACTGCGCCTCGCGCCACGCCGCGGCTTCGTGCCGCGAGCGGATCTTGCACGCGGTTGCAAAGCTCATGTGGGCTCCGGCGGGCGACCGAAGGCCAGCTTCAGGACGGGCGGGGCAAGGAAGGTCGTAAGCATGACCATGAGCAGAACGGCATTGAAGGTGCCCTCGCTCAGCAGTCCCGCTCGCCGTCCCACATCGGCGAAGATGAGTCCGACCTCGCCCCGCGGGACCATGCCGATGCCGACGGCGAGGCGCCGAAAGCGGAGCCAGGGAACGGCCCATCCCGCCGCAACCTTGCCCGCGAGGGCGAGGAGCGTCAGCACTCCAGCGACGAGCAACAGGCCCCCGGCGCCCGGCGCCCGGGGATCGAGAAGCGTGAAGTCCGCAGCCGCTCCCACCTTGACGAAGAAGATGGGGGCGAGCAGGGCGGCCACGGGCCTGACTTCGGCGTCGACCGCGTGATGCAGCGGGGTTCCCCTGAGGATAAGGCCGGCGGCGAAGGCCCCGATGATGAGGGCGGAGCCGGCCATCGAGGCAAACGCCGCCAGCGCCAGCGCGAAGGCGAGGGACATCCCGACCACGACCCCCCGGACCCGCATGCGGATGACCCGGTCGGCGATCCGGGGGATGAGGAGTCCACCTCCGACCACCGTAGCCACCAGAAAGCCGACGGCAATCCCGAAGGTGGCGGAGATGCCTCCGAGGCTGAGCTCCCCGCCCGCGGCGAGGCCGGATACGACACTCAGGATCACCAGCCCGATAATGTCATCGAGCACGGCGGCTCCGAGGATGATCCGCCCTTCTGTGGTCTCCATCTTGCCCAAGTCGGTCAGGACCCTGGCCGTGATTCCCACCGAGGTGGCGGTCAGCGTCGCCCCGATGAAGATGGCGACGGTACCGAGGTCTGCGCCGTCTCCCATCATCGGGTGCGGCACGCCTGCCCAATAGGTGTAGCCGAGGGCGAAGGGCAGCACGACGCCGACCAGCGCGACGAGGGCGGCCGCCGAGCCGACCCTGAAGAGGGCCTTGAGATCGGTTTCGAGCCCAACCTCGAAGAGCAGGAGAATGACGCCCAGTTCCGACAGGAACCGGATGATCTCCGCCCCGGGCATGGTCCCGCTCGGAATGAGGTCGAGCAGGCTCGGTCCCAGGACGACTCCCGCGGCAAGCTCTCCCAAGACGGCCGGGGCGCCCAATCGTTCGGCTACTTCGCCAAAGAGCTTGGCGGCCGCGAGCATGGCGGCGACGACGAGCAGGAGATCGGGAAGTCCGGCCTCGCCCCCTTCGGCGCCCCACAGCACGGCGGGCGCGGCGAGGGCCAGCAGCAGCAAGAGATGCCACGGACGCGGGCGGCCGAGACGGCCCAGCGTCACAGCGGCTCTTCCGTGGTGGGCATGAAGGTGAAGGTGTGACTGAAGAGCGGGACTTCGACGGTTTCGCTGTACTGGGTAGTAATGACGATCTTCCGCGGATTGCCGGAGCGGGAGATCTGGAACTTCCGAGCCTCCTCGGGCAAGCCAAGATCGTCGACCTTCTGCTCGAGGCGCCGGCGAATCACGCCGTCGCTTAAGGTGGGCGCGAGGCGGGCCGACACCCGCATCTCGTCGAGCAGCTGGTAGTACCGGAGCCAGGGCTCCCCGAAGTGAATCCCGTAGTAGAGCGCGGCGACGAAGATGGCGAGCGAGAGCAGGCACCCCGATCGCCCCGCGCCTCTCCGAGAGTGCCACACCGAGGTCACCATTGTGACTGCGCTCCGTCCACGATGTTGGTGACGAGCTTGCTGAGGGCCCGCCCGCGGGCCAGGGCCTCGGTTTCGGAGCCTGGCACGTAATCCCCTTCGAGCGTCATGCCGCTCTGCTGCCAGAGCGTCTTCCCATCCTTGCTTTGAATCTGCACGCTCACCGTCACCTGCACCAACCGCCGGGTCACGGTGACCGTCGCGTTGGTGCCTCCGGTGAAGGCGACCGGCACGTCGGGCTCATAGCGCGTCACGGTGCCGTGGACCACAGCGTCGGCCGTGGCTTCTCCGGCCTGGCGCAGGCCGAGCCGGCCCTGCAAGGCGGCGCGCACCGAGTCCGTCACCTCCTGTGTCAGCGAGGGCTCCGTCGTCAGATTGTCGAACGGCAGGATGGCGACGGTCTTGATCTCGGGGGGGAACCCGCCACCCTTGAAGCTGTAGAGGCAGCCCGCCAGGACGAGCGCGCTAAGGCTCGGGAGGACGAGTCCAGGTCTCAGGCGGGAAGGCCGAATGAGGAACCGATGCGTAGTACGTGATCTCCAGTTTGGACGGGACCGTGGGGACCGTAAGCCTGGCCTCGATCGGTGTTCCGTCGGCTCGACTCGTCGTCTCGGAGCGGCCAAGCACCTTCCCAGCCCGCCGCACCTCGGCATAGAGTGTCACCGGGTCGCCGTTCACGAGCAGGTACTCCACGGTGTCCGCGCCAACGGCATAGCGCCAAGCGGTGCGTCCGGCCTCTTCGAGGC
>Ga0335077_10002064_pt1 | contig 23993 bp, 20 predicted proteins | sample Lox_Sample_31_FD_207151 | JGI IMG/M metagenome (GOLD analysis project Ga0335077, IMG submission 207151) | Soil microbial communities from Loxahatchee National Wildlife Refuge, Florida, United States - Lox_Sample_3.1 | ecosystem: Environmental > Terrestrial > Soil > Wetlands | place: USA... | reverse complement strand
AAAGGCGGGTCAACCCGATGCCGAGCAGTTCCTGCGCGCGGCAACGACTCTCAAACCTACCGCCAAGGTGGACGAAGGGCGCGCGCGGGCGTGGCTGTCGCTTGCCGATGTGCTCGAAGCGAGCAAGCCAGATGAGGCGATTGAAGCTTACCGGCGCGCGGCCGCACTGGCCCCGAAGGATCCGGAACCGCACCTGGCCGCTGGAGCGCTGCTGGAGAAAGCCAATCGCTTTGCCGATGCCGAACAGGAATACAAGCAGGTCTTGGCCATTGACCCAGCTTCGAGCGAGGCGCTCACCGGCTTGGCGAATATCTATGCCCGAGGCAATCGTTTTCTGGACGCGCAGCATGTCTTAGAGAAGATCGTTGCGTTGCACCCGGATGACATGCAGGCGCGCCTGCAACTGAGCCGTGTGCTTGTCCTGATGGGAAAGAACGATGAAGCGGTCGCCAGTGCGCAGGCGGCAAGCAAGCTGGATCCTGGAAATCTGAAGATTCAGCGCGAATTAGCCGATCTTTATATGAGCGCAAAGAAATACGATCAGGCTGAATCGGTCTATCGTTCCCTGCTCAGTGGAAAGCCGGATGACCAGGCTGACTTGCATCACCTCCTGGGAGTAGCGCTGCTCAAGCAAAGGAAGTTTCCTGAGGCGGAACAGGAATGCCTGGCCGCAGTCAAGCTGAAACCGGATTTGGGCGAAGCTTACGGGGATTTGTCCGTGGCCGCAGTTGAAAACAAGGATTACCAATTAGCCATCAAAGCCGCGGACGCGCGGGCCAAGTTTCTTCCTGAGATTCCCATCAGTTATTTTCTGCGGGCGAGCGCGTATGACCACTTGCGCGCCTATAAACCGGCGGCGGAGAATTACCACAAGTTTCTGGAAGTGGCGAATGGGCAGTATCCCGACCAGGAGTGGCAGGCCCGTCACCGCTTGATTGCCATTGAGCCCAAGAAGTGATGTTATGCGTCATTTGCTGACAATCGCCGTGCTCGTGCTGTTGGCCGTGCCTAACTGCATGGCCGCCAAGGAGACCGTGCAACAGCTTGCTGCACGGGCAGACGCGGCCCGTCCGGAGGACCGCCCCGGCCTGTATATCGAGATTGCGGAACGCCAACTCAAGGCAGTAGACGAACTCTTTGCGACCGGCAAGGACGAGGAGGCCGTCGCGGCGGTGAAGGATGTGGTGACCTATTCCGAAAAAGCGCACGATGCCGCGATCCTGGCTCCCAACAAGCTCAAGAACACGGAGATCTCGCTGCGCAAGATGGCGGCCAAGCTGCGCGACATCAAGCGAACGCTGGGCTTCGATGAGCAAGCGCCGGTGCAGGCAGCCTCGGACCGTCTGGAGGCCCTCCGTACCGACCTGCTATCCAAGATGTTCGGCAAGGGAAAATGAGAACTGGGCGTGTCACAATCGCATTGGTGGTGCTGTGTTGCTGGCTGGGAACGGCAGGAGCGCAACTGCGCCGGCGTGAACCGCTCACTCCCGAGGAAATCGATCAACTGCGCGATGCTGCCATGGATCCGTATGCGCGGCTGCGGCTGTACATCCATTTTGCCCGTACCCGGCTGGTGTCACTCGAACAGATGCGACGCGACCCCAAAGTCACGGACCGGGGCCAGCAAACCCATGACCGCCTGCAGGGGTTTGTGGATATCTACGACGAATTGAATGAAAACGTTGATAACTTTATCGACCGAAAAGAGGACATGCGCAGGACGCTGAAGGTGGTAATTGAAGCGGACAACGAGTTTCAGGCCAAGCTGCTGGCCTTGAAGGGTACTGGGAATGCCGGGCCCAAAGAGGCCGAGCAATACCGATTCCTTCTGGACAACGCGTTGGAGACGCTAAGCAACGGTCTGCAGGACCATCGGCAGGCGCTGGTGGAACAAGAGGAAGCGGCAAAACATCGGAGGAAGTGAGAGTCGTAACCGCAGAGAACGCTTGCTCAGGATGACAATCCCTATCGTTTTGAAAGCCTGCTAATCTGGTTGAACGTGAACCCTAAGCTTGTGGTTATTTTCGAAGAGAACTACCGGGCGCTGCGGCCGCGGGCGCCGATGCCGGACCTGGCGGTGGAGTTCTTTCCCTTTACCAATATCAACAACAATATCCGCATGCGTGAGGGGAAATTATTCGTGCGTCTTTCGGACGTGCTGGAAGGAGCGCCGGAAAACGTCCTGCACGCGATTGCTCACATCCTGCTGGCCAAGATCTACCGCAAACCGATCGAACAAGAGCATGCGGCCCGTTTCCGTCGTTATATCTCCAGCCGCAGCATGAGGGATAAGGCAGCGCTGCTGCGGCAGATCAGAGGCCGCAAGCGCATTGATAGCGCTCAAGGCTGCGCCTACGACCTGGACACGATCTTTGACGAGTTGAACGTCAGGTTCTTTCATGGCCTGCTGGCGAGGCCGCGCATGACCTGGAGCCGAGTCCACGCGCGCAATCGTCTGGGTCACTACGATCCAGCGCATAACGCTATTGTGGTGAGCCGAGTTTTCGATGATTTTCGAGTGCCGCGCTATGCGGTGGAGTACATCGTGTACCACGAGATGCTGCACTTGAAACATCCGGTGAAGTTGCGGGGGAGCCGACGGTGCGTGCACTCGGGAGAGTTTCAGGCGGAGGAGAAACGCTTCCCGCGACTGGAAGAGGCGAAGGCGATGTTGAAACGGCTCTAGCAAAGCACGAACTTAGCCGTGGTATCTCATCGCGTGATGTAAATCACCGATCGGTGTGACCGTCAGCGTTGACGCTCTTGTCGGCGAAAGACTATCCTATACAAAGTGAAATTGAAATTCATTTTCAATATTAATTAAAGGTCCGTCTCCATGTTGCAAGCGTTTATTGTCACTTTGCGTGAGGGTGTGGAAGCCGCTCTGATTGTAGGGATTACGCTGGCCTACCTAGCCAAGATCGGCCGCCCGGAGCTGAAAAAGCCGGTATTTGCCGCCCTGGTATCGGCCTTTCTCGGCAGCATTGGCGTGGCCGTCCTGCTCTCTCGGATGCAGTGGAATCAGGATGTTTTCGAAGGCTGGATCATGCTGGCGGCTGCTTTCTTTGTGGTCACCATGATCGTCTTCATGATGAAGACCGGCCGCAAGCTCAAAGGGCAAATCGAGGGCAAGGTCGGCCTGCTGGCGGGAAAGAACGCGTGGTTTGGGCTCTTTCTCTTTGTATTTCTGATGGTGTTGCGTGAAGGTGTGGAAACCGTATTGATTCTGTCGGCGGTGTCGTTGAACTCGACCGAGCTGCTGAGTTTTCTGGGGACGCTGCTCGGCGTCGTGGCCGCAGTATTGTTTGGCGTGATGTTTGTGAAAGGCAGTGTCCGCATCAATCTACAGAAGTTCTTCAAGATCACCACGGTGATTCTCTTCTTCGTGGCGGCGCAGTTGACCATTGCCGGATTGCACGAGCTTTCTGAGAACGGCATACTTCCCTCCTCCCGGCGAGAGATGGGGATTATCGGCCCGATCGTGCGTAATGATTTTTTCTTTTTCGTGACCATCGTCGCCCTGGCAGCGCTGATGGTGCTCTTCGAGGTCAAGCGGCGCGAGCCCGTGGCGGTGCCCGACTCTCCCGCGGCGCGCCGCAAAGCGATATGGAGCGCCCGGCGGGAGCAACTGTGGATGGTTTCGGTATATGCCAGCTCGTTTGTCTTTATCGTGCTGGTTACCGCCGAGTTCATCTATGCCAAGAGTGTCAGCGCGCTTTCGCCTTCGACCGAGGTCACGTTCGTAAACGGGCAGGTTGCGATCCCGCTGCAACAGGTTTATGACGGAGAGTTGCACCGTTATCAGGCCAAAGAAAATGGGGTGGAAGTGCGCTTCTGGCTGTATCAGAAACCGGACGGGAAAATCGCAACCGTTCTGGACGCCTGCGAAATCTGCGGCGCGGTGGGATTCTACAAACGGCAGAACAGCGTGATCTGCAAGAACTGCGCCGGACCGATCCTCCCACAATCGGTCGGGACGCCAGGCGGGTGCAATCCCATTCCCTTGCAGGCACAGATCACGGCGGACTCAGTCATCATCCGGGAGGCGGACATCGCGGCACGCAGCCAGATGTTCCAGCAGTGATCCATGTTCCTGCGTCTGGTCTACGAATCCTTTCGGCGACAGAAGCGGCGCAAGCTACTGGCGGGCATCGCCATTACCCTGGGCGTGGGCGTGGCGACGGCCATGATTGCCGTGGCTACCGACATTGGTGATAAGGTCAGCCGCGAATTGCGCTCGCTGGGAGCCAACCTGATTGTCACGCCACAGGAAGACACTCTCGATTTGCAGATTGCGGGTGTGGACCTGAAGCCTCCGAGCGACGGCGCCTATCTCAACGAATCCGACCTACCCAAGATTCGCGGCATGTTCTGGCATAACAACATCGTAGGATTTGCTCCCGTCCTGCCGGTGGGAGTAACACTCGGCGGTACGAGGAACGTCAGCCTCGTGGGCACATATTTCTCTAAGCAGCTAGTTTTCGGAAAGGAACAGTTCCAGACGGGCGTGCGGGCCATTTATCCCTGGTGGAAGGTAAGCGGCATGTGGCCGGAGGACGATTCGCAGGATGTGCTGGTAGGAGAAAAACTGGCGGCGGCTCTGGGGCGCAAGCCAGGAGACGAAATCGAACTCGCCGGTCACCCGCATCGCGTGGCTGGCGTGCTCTCGACGGGTGGGGTGGAAGACGATCAGATAGTCGCTCCGCTGGCGGTGGCGCAAGGCGTTCTAGGAAGATCCGGCGTAGTGCGGCGTTTGTACGTGAGCGCACTGACCAAGCCGGAGGATGCTTTCGGAAGGCGTGACCCGAAAACGTTGGCGGGAGCGGAGTTTGATCGCTGGTACTGTTCGCCCTACGTGCAGTCCATTGCGTACCAGTTGCAGGAGGTAATTCCGCATTCGCATGCCGAGCAGATTCGCCAAGTGGCCCAGAATGAGGGTACCGTGCTCTCGCGGATCAAAGGGTTGATGCTGCTGATTACTTTGGCGGCGCTGATGGCTGCAGCGTTGGCAGTGTCAGCGGCCATGGCGACCGCCATCTTCGAACGGACAGGCGAGGTCGGATTGATGAAAGCTTTGGGCGCAAGCAGCGTTTCCGTGGCGGCGGTGTTCTTCGCGGAAGCCTTGCTGCTGGCGGTGCTGGGAGGAAGCGTGGGCTTTGCGGGTGGGGCCATGCTGGCGCGCGTGATCGGAAGATCGATCTTTGATTCGCAGATCACCATCGACCTGGTTCTGTTCCCCATACTCCTTGCGATCGCGGTACTGGTGACGTTTGCAGGCAGCGCATTGGCCATCCGGCGGGCGATGAAGTTCGACCCCGTGCTGGCACTGCGAGGTGAAGCATGAGGTCGAGGGTCACATCGGAAAGGCTCACTCGACGGGCCCGCGCCCCGCGCCGGTCGATGTTCCTGCGCATGCTGGTGCGGGCGGCACTGCTGCGCCGGGGCAGGGCAGCAGCAGCCTTGGCGGCGATGGTGGTGGCGGCCGCGGCAGCCACTGCCATGCTGAATCTATTCGTGGATGTGCAAGCCAAGTTGCATACCGAGTTTCGCAACTACGGCGCCAACGTAGTGGTGATGGCCAAGGAGGGCAAGTCTCTTCCCGGGGATGCGTTGCGAAAGATCGAATCCGCGCTGGGCGACCGCGGCATGGCAGTGCCCTTCGCATATGTGGTGGCTCGAACTACGGATGGACAGTCCGTAGTGGTTTCCGGGACTGATCTGGAGCAGGTGCGCAAACTGAACCGCTGGTGGTCGGTCAGTGCCTGGCCGAGCGGGGCACAGGATGCTTTGGTCGGCGTGCGAGCCGCGGCGCTAGTAGCTCCACAAGGTCAGGACTTCGACTTGAGTTTCCAGGGGAGGACGGTCCGCCTGCATCCAGCGGGGACGGTGCGAACCGGTTCCTCCGAAGACAGCCGCATTTATCTTTCGCTGCAACAATTTGAAGACTGGACGGGCGCGCAACCGTCCACGGTCGAGATCGCGGCGTCCGGATCCGCCGAAGAAGTCGGCGGAACCATCAAGAACCTCGCGCTGCAGCTGCCGGAGGGCGAGGTGCGCCCGGTTCGCCAGATCATGGAGGGTGAAGCGCGTGTGCTGGGGAAAACCCGGGCCACGCTGCTGGTCTGTGCAGTTCTAATTATTTTGACGGCAGCCATGTGCGTGCTCTCAACGCTGATCGGCTGGGTATTCGACCGCCGACGCGACTTCGCCATCATGAAGGCGCTGGGAGCGTCCGAGCGGCTGATTGGCGGATTCTTTGTGACTGAGGCGGCGGCGCTCGGAGCGGCCGGCGCCATCTTTGGTTTTGGGATTGGGGCCGGAATCGCGGTCTGGATCGGGCGGGTGAACTTTCATGCTCCCGTGGCCCCGCGCTTCGCCGTGTTACCTGAAGTGCTGGCCGGAAGCATCGCCATCGCGCTGATCTCGGCCCTTTTGCCAGTGTTTCTGCTGCGGCGGGTGCAACCTGCTACGATCCTGAGGGGGGAATGAAGTGATCCGATTGAATCATGTCAGCCGCATCTATTCGGCGAGCCCTGGCGCGGGTGACGGCGCCAACGCCATTCACGCGCTTGACGATTTCTCGTTGAGCGTCGACCCGGGAGAGTGGATTGCCATCATGGGACCGTCAGGTTCGGGCAAGTCCACACTGGTAAATCTGATCGGGTGCCTCGACCGACCGACCGCGGGGGAAATCTGGCTCGAGGGCGAGAATGTGGCCAATCTTTCAGCCGCAGAATTGAACCGGGTGCGGGCAGAAAAAATCGGCTTTGTATTTCAGCAGTTTCATTTGATTCCCTATCTGACGGCGATCGAAAACGTAATGCTGGCGCAATACTTCCACAGCATGACCGATGAACAGGAGGCGCTCGAAGCGCTGCAGCGCGTGGGACTGAAGGACAGGGCGCAGCATCTTCCTTCGCAGCTTTCCGGCGGCGAACAGCAGCGAGTGTGCATTGCACGAGCCTTGATTAACGATCCTAAGATCGTGCTGGCTGACGAGCCTACGGGAAACCTCGACGCCTTAAATGAGGAGATTGTGCTGCGCCTGTTGCGTGACCTGCACCAGCAGGGGCGGACCATTGTGATGGTCACACACGATCCGGTGGTCGCACGCCTGGCGGACCGCCGCGTCGAGCTGCACCATGGAAAGATCAGCGCCCAGGTGGTGTTCTCCATGGCCGACGAGGAGCAGTTCGATGAGGTTCTGGAAGAACTGTGGGTGCTTGGGGAGCAAGGCGAGATCGCGGAAGTTGGCCGCATGGAGGTGCACGGGGCGCTCCCGGTCAGCATCGCAGTCGAGAAGATGACTGAGCTAGGCCTGGTGCAGACGTCGCCGCATCCGCCGCTAGCCCACGATCACAAGCCCTTTGTGAATCCATGCCACGACGCGCTGAAACCGGATGGCGTCTCGCTGGGGGACGGCAGCATGATTGTAGAGCTGACCCCCAGAGGCCAGCAGCGCGCAGCCGATATTATTCGCCGCCACCGCCTAGCCGAGCGCCTGTTTACCGACAGCCTGGCCATGGACAGCGAGACGGAAATCGAGCAGCAGGCCTGCAAGTTTGAACACATCCTGTCGCCCGAGGCGACCGATAAAATTTGCAGTTTCCTGGGACATCCGCGGACTTGCCCGCACGGAGCGCCGATTCCGGAAGGGGCATGCTGCGGGAGAGTGGTGCCCCATGTAAGCCCCGGGCCTGAGAAGATCAGAGAGGTCGTGTAGCCTCATGCCGCCATTTCTTGTATTTGTTTATCGTCGGTAAACCATACCGCTATGAAATGCCTCGCCTCAGGGCACAGGTATGCGGTAGAGATTCCAGTGGGAGTTGCGTTTACCGAAGCTGTATATGGATGAATTGGGGCCGGGATAGATGGATTCGTCCACAAACTGGAGCGCGTTGAGATTCGGCAGGTCCTTATCGGACTGTACTCCCTTGGCAGGAAAGGCTGGAAGTTTGCCATGATTCAGAGGGATGACATAGGTGCGCCATTGCGAACTGCCCTTCATGGTAGGCCGTGAGAAATAGAGGTTCCTACCATCCCGGGTCCAGTCGACGCCACACCAGCCAGCGCAGATACGAACGGCAGATCCGCCGGCAAGAGGAAGTATCTCGATCGCAGTGGGACTGTCTTCTTCCTTAGTGGCACGGCGAACTGCGACGAAGCGCTCGTCAGGAGAAACGGCTCGGAGGTAGATGATGGGGTCGGGTAAAACCCTCTCCCTTTGGGTACCATCGTCGTTCATGCGGTACAGATAATCGACATCGCCCTCGGAGGCCTGGAAGTAAAGCCTTCCGGAAGGGGCATACAGCGGCGAACTCTCCCCGGGTCCGGAACCGATCTGGCGGGGTGCAAAGCGATGGTCAAGCGAGGCCAACCAGAGTGTGTGTTTCCCGTTCTCGTCACGCGAATCGTAGACCACGCGCTTGACATCCGGCGACAGGCCAAAACTGAGAATTGCTATCCCGGGTAAAACTTTCGAAACCTGGCCGGAGTGAAGATCGGAAGCGAAGAGTTCGCCTCCACGCTCGCTATCGGAGGAACTCCTCGCCGACAGGTAAAACAGATTGTTGCCATCCGACGACACGTCAAAATAATAGGCATAGCCCTCCGAAGAAATCTGCCGGTCACCCTGCCGGTCGTGGACCCAGGCAGTACGTTCGTCGCTGCCCACAGACGAAATGAACGAGCGTCCATCGGGCGCCATCGCGACCCCATCTTCTTCGGTGGGGCCGGTCGTAATCTGCTGGGGCACACCGTCGGGAAAGGCTTGTCGCCAGATGTGGGAGCCGTGACCTCCGGCGTCGGAGGTGAAGTACATCCACTTGCCATCGGGTGACCAAGCTGCGGCGACACAGCCTCCGTTCTGCGGTCCAATCGACTTCCCAGCGCCCCCAGCAAATGGCACCAGACGACATGGCAGCCAGTGGTCGTTGTCCATCTCGATGACCAGGACCCAGTTGCCATCGGGGGAGAGGTGAGAATAGTGAGCCATACCGGTTTCGCGCGGCGGGACGTACACGTCGCGTAGTCCGGACCGGCTCTCAGTTGCCGTGACCACAGCAAAGTGCCAGCCACTCTTGATCTCGCTGAACATTACGTGCTGGGAATCAATCCAACTGAGTCCGCTGGCGTTGGAGAGCAGAAGCTGAGGTTGGCCGCCAAGAACGGGCACAACCCAGGTCTGCCAATCCTTGCCGCTTGTTCCGTAGGCAATACGCGAACCGTCGGGCGAAAACGCAGTGCCCCACTTGGTAGTTTCATCGTGCGTAAGTTGCACCGGATCGCCGTTCGGGAGGAGCTTAACGTAGAGTTGCCCGGCACCGAAGCCCTCTGAACCGCGTAGAAACGCCAGCATGCGGCCATCGGGAGATAAAACCGGCTCTGAGACGGAATCTGTAAAGTTCGTGAGCTGCGTCCACTGCGAGGAGTTCTGGGCTACAGGCTGGGTGGAACGCCCTAAGAAGAAAATGGCCCCGACTGCGATTGCTATCACGACGACCGCCAGAGTGACCCATAGGAGTGGCGAGCGGCGGGTTTGCGTTGGTACTTCAGCCGCAAGGGTGACCTGACTGCCCGATTGCGTGTCGCGCCGCAGCCTCTTCAGGTCTGCGCGCAGCTCCGACGCGTGCTGGTAGCGGATGTCGCGGTCTTTTTCCAGCGCCTTATTGATGATGCGCTCCAGGCCGTCGGAAACATCGGGATTCAAACGAACCGCAGGTGTGGGTGGCCGGTTCAGGATCGCATCGAACGTGGTTCCGGAAGTGTCGCCGCGGAAGGGCAGCGTCCCGGTAGCCATCTCGTAGAGGACCACGCCGAAGGAAAACAGGTCGGTGCGGGCGTCCACGTCTTTGCCGCGAATCTGCTCGGGAGACATATAAGCGACGGTGCCGACGGCGGCTCCGGGACTGGTCAAATGTTCGGGCTGGTCCCGCGTCATCGTCGCTTCGGTCCCCCCAGCGGGAGCGGGGCTGTAAGTTACTTTTGCCAATCCGAAATCCAGGACTTTGGCGTGTCCGCGCTCGGTGACAAATATGTTGGCGGGCTTGACGTCGCGGTGAACGATGTTTTTGGTGTGGGCAGCATCCAACGCGTCAGCCACTTCAGTGCCGATCTCCAGAATCTGCTCCAAATCCAACGGCCGGCCCGCGATCAGATGCTTCAGCGTGTTGCCCTCGAGATACTCCATTGCGATGAACAACCGCCCCTCGTGCTGGGAGATTTCATAGATGGTGCAAATGTTGGGGTGGTTCAGGGCGGAAGCCGCGCGCGCCTCTCGACGGAAACGCTCGAGAGATTGGGCGTCCTGAGCAACGTCATCGGGCAGGAATTTGAGAGCTACGAAGCGGCCGAGTTCGGTATCCTCAGCCTTATACACCACACCCATGCCGCCGCCCCCCAGCTTCTGAACGACGCGGTAGTGCGAGATGGTTTGGCCGATCATCGGTGGGTCGCGCTAGGACTGCCATGTTAGGGTGCAGAGCGTGCTTAGTCAACGGCGCGTTTCTCATGAAAGCCGGACGCGCTAATTCGCAAATGCACAAAAAGCGATCCCGTCCCGCGTTGGTAGACTGGAATTCGCACCAAGGTATAGGTCGGAGGACGCGGTCGCCTGATCTTGGCTATGATGAAGCATCGGCCTCATGATCGCGCGCAGACTCTGCATCGGTGTTTTCGACTCCGGCTTTGGCGGATTAACCGTCCTCAAAGCTCTGCTCAAGCTCATTCCCCACGCGGACTACGTGTATTTCGGGGACACGGCGCGGTTGCCGTATGGATCAAAGTCGGTGGAGACCGTTGCGAAATATGCAGTGGGCGCTGCTCATTTTCTGGAGAAGAAGCAGGCGCAGATGCTGGTGATCGCCTGCAACACGGCTACTGCCCTTGCGCTAGACCAGATCACCGCAGCAGCTAAAGTTCCGGTAGTGGGGGTAGTGGAACCGGGAGCGGAACGGGCCGCCGCCAGCAGCGAAAAAAAGAAAGTTGTCGTCATAGGCACTGAAGGAACGGTGAGCAGCCACGCCTATCGAAAGGCGTTGCAAGCGCGCGGTGTGCAAGCGCATGAAAAGGCCTGTCCGCTATTCGTGCCGCTGGTGGAGGAAGGTTGGAACGAACATAGGGTCACGGAAGAAGTGGCGCGTATTTATCTGAAGGAAGCTTTTGCTGAGGGCTTCGAGAACGCCGACGTGTTGCTGCTGGGCTGTACGCATTATCCCTTGGTCAAGCCGGTGCTGCGCCGGGTGGCTCCGGCGCACGTCAAAATCGTGGATTCCGCCGACGCCACGGCCGACGCGGTGGGGGGCATGGTGCGTCGCGCCCCGCTGCCCGATTCCCCAGAAGCAGAGCGGCGCAAACTACCACGGGTGACCTTCTTCGCAACTGATTCGGTGGAAAAATTTCGCCGCCTGGGGCCAAAGTTCCTCGGCCATCCGGTTGAAGACGTGCAGCACGTAGATCTGAAGGAATAGCTTCCACACCCTAAGTTTGCCCGCAAGACCCGGATAGACGAAGGCTCGCTCGCCGAATTATTCTCAAGATCAGCACCCATGCATCCTCTCGATAACGTCATCTGGAACGCGCTGACCACCTCTCAGGTGCACCTGGGCGCGAGTTGTGGCACGGCGCGAAGGTTCCTTTCCGACGTCAGTTTACTGGGAGGCTTCTCCAAACTAAGCGACGGGGCTTACGATTCTCTTTCGACCCTGACCGCAGTGGGTGAGCGCGTCGCGCTGTTTCTGGAAGCTGATCCACAGCCGCCTTGGAACTGGAAGGTCGTTGCTTCCGTGCCGTTGCTGCAGATGATCTACGAGAACGGTAATGCCCCGGTATCGTCAGAAGCTACGCCACACACCTTCCATCAACTCGGCGAGGCCGATGTTCCGGAAATGATGACCCTGACCAAATTGACCAAGCCCGGCCCGTTCGCCAGACGCACCCGCGAAATGGGCGATTATTTTGGCATTCGCAGGGATGGAACGCTGGTGGCGATGGCGGGGGAAAGACTGCGCTTGCCGGGGTTCACTGAAATCAGCGCAGTCTGCACCCACCCCGAGCACCTGGGGCGGGGTTACGCACGGCAATTGATCACGCTGGTGTTGAGCCGGATCCGAGGGCGGGGAGAGCAGGCGTTTCTGCATGTTCGGGAGGACAATACTCGGGCCGTGGAGCTCTATGAGCGGCTGGGTTTCAGAAAGCGAGTATTACTCCGGTACGCATTGCTGAGTAAAACTGCAGATTTCTCGGGGGATTAAAGGCAGATCAAGAACGCCACGGATTTTCACTGATCAACCCAGATAGAGCTTGGTTTTATCGGTGGACATCCGTGCTGATCCGTGGCTGGCTTTCTAATTCGTTCCCCGCAGGTTGATGTCTCCGGTGAGCACGTGGGCGTGCAAGCGATACCTGCCTGGGCCTTGCTGTTCGAAAGAGCGAAACATACCGCCTTTGGATACATCGAATGCAGATGACTCAAGACTGCCCATGGTGACGGAGGCGTCGCGGTGGCCGTATTCTTCGGCGTGAGGAATTTCCACCTGAAGCTCGCCTGCCCTGAGTTCCAGGTTCTTATCTCCTTCGACAGCTTCCACATCCAACTCGCCGGCGGTGAGACGTACCCAAAGGTTGGAGTGGCGCGGCACTTCGATGGTCGCTTCGAATTTGTCGTTAGGAGTGTCGGCAATATAGACCTCGGCGCTGGAAGCGGACGGCTCGATGTCCACTTTGACCTCACGAAGCCGCGACTCGGAGTTGGCGCGATAGGTGACGACGATGTTCTCGGAGTCGGAAGGGGTGATGGTGTAGCCGCCAGCTTCCAGGTGCACACGAATGGTACCGCCGGAGACGAATTTCTTTTGCACCGTGGCCTCGGGACGGCGGTCTTCGGCATGGAGTAGGGCCGGCGCAATCAGTAAAAGCAAAAGCAGAGCGGGACGCTTCATCGACACCTCACCTGGAGGCTTGTACGAAGCGAATGTCAGTTTAGTTCCGGAGAAGTGCGGAGATTAAGCGGCCGAGCGACGCTGATATAGCCTCAGTACAGGTGGAAGTCCACTTGCACGCTGATTTCGACCGACACGGGTTTTCCGTCTTTCATGGCGGGCTCAAACTTCCAGGTTTTTACGGCTTCGATGGCTTTTTCATCCAGTCCCAAACCCAGAGTGCGTGTAACCTTGATGTCGCGGGGACGCCCATCGGGACCGACCACCAGCCACAGCACACACACGCCCTGGTACTTGGCTTTACGGGCTTCTTCGGAGTACTCCGGATCTGGCGAATAAACCGGTTTCGGGGCTGAAACTCCGCCACCTACGTGGAATATGCCGCCGCCAATTCCACCACCTTCACCCGGTCCGACTCCGGGACCTCTGCCGGAGCCAACTCCGCCGCCGCTTCCTGAACCAATGCCGCCGCCAAAACCAGTGCCATTGGACGGTGGGCCCGGCAGCGCCATGGGATCTCCGAGGTTCGGCAAAGTGTTCATCGCCAAGTGAATCTGCGGCGGAACCACGACCGTGGGTTCAGCGGTCAGTTTTGGATTCTCATTGCGCACCACCACCATGGGAGGCACGATCTGTTGCATGGAAAACTTGGGAAGTCTGCCCTTGGAAGCTTGCAGAATGTCGCGATCGCCGCCACCTCCGCCGCCCCCGGCAGCGGTTTTCGACGGTGGCAAGGGTGGAATGTCGTCGGGTGCCAGCAGCGTTACCGTGGCCTGCGGTTTGGTGATCTGCTGGACCACACGGCGGCCCAGCAGCGTGCCACCGATAATCAAGGCCACGGCAATAATGTGCACCCCGGTGGAAAACATCGCACCGTTCTTTTTGTAGTTGTAGAAGCCCCAAATATCTTTGACCGGGATGGGCTTTGAGGTCAGAACCAGAGGCGCTTGCTTCTTGGGAAAGAAGTAGTCGTCGAGATTTTGAAACAGGGACTTCCACAGCGGCTGCTCCAAAGAGGACATGGGTAGCAGCAGATTCAATTCCGCTTCGGGTTGCGTCTTGATGTCCAGTGTTGCCATAGTTGACCCAAGGTTCGGGTCCTCAGATGAGCCCCACCCCTTCCTAAGCTTGATGACCGCAACGCGTGCTAAGTTGCACGCTACACCCGATTTAGATGCTCAGATTCAGGAAACGGTCCCTGTTAGCAAAAATTGTACTCTTATTTGCGGTTTTCCCCCAGCGGATTTCCAACCGGCCCGAGTTACTTTCGGGAGTCAATGGACGTTCGCCTTGAGGCTCCCTATAATGAAAAAAATCAATCATTTGGGGGAATCAGAACGAGTGCCGCTCGAGCTTAAATCCACCATCAATCTGCCCAAAACGGACTTTCCCATGAAAGCCAACTTGCCGCAGAACGAGCCCAAAATGCTCGCTCGCTGGGAGGAGGTGGGCGTTTACCAGCGGATCCGCGAGGCGCGAGCCGGGGCGCCGATTTACGTGATGCACGATGGTCCGCCCTATACCAGCGGGCCGATCCACCTGGGCACGGCGCTCAACAAATGCCTGAAGGATTTCATCGTCAAATCGAAAAGCATGGCGGGATTTGATTCTCCGTATGTACCCGGCTTTGACTGCCACGGCCTGCCGATTGAAATCAAAGTGGACCAGGCTCTGGGCGGCAAGAAGTTACAGATGAAGGCAACCGACGTGCGACTGGAATGCCGCAAGTACGCGCAGAAGTTTCTGGATCTGCAAACCTCGCAGTTCAAGCGAATCGGCGTGTTTGGACGCTGGGAGCGCCCGTATTCCACCATGACCCCGCAGTACGAGGCAGTGGTGCTGGCAACGTTCTACGCGTTCCTCGAAAAAGGATTCGTCTACAAGGGCCTGCGTTCGGTGTATTGGTGCATCCACGATAAAACTGCGCTGGCCGAGGCGGAAGTGGAGTACGAGAACCAGACCAGCCCAGCGATTTGGGTGAAATATGCGCTAAAGGACGACCCAGGAACGGTGGATGCGGCGCTTAAGGGAAAGAAAGTTTTCACCGTGATCTGGACTACGACGCCCTGGACCTTGCCAGCCTCGATGGCGGTGGCGTTTCATCCGCATGAAGACTACGTGGCCCTGGAAGCTGGGGGTGAGGTTTACATTGTCGCCGCCAAGCTCAGCGAAGAATTCGCCAAGCGGGTGGGACTTGACACTCCTCGCGAAGTGGCCCGCTTCGCCGGAGAGAAGCTTGAACGCAAGAACTTTGCTCACCCGTTCCTGCATCGGAACATTTTGGGCGTGCTGGCGCACTACGTCACCATGGACACCGGCACAGGGGTGGTTCACACCGCGCCCTCTCACGGCGCGGACGACTTCAACACCGGGGTGACGTACAAGCTTGAGCTTACGAGCAACGTGGATGATGCGGGAATTATCCACAACGGCCTGCCAGAGTACGACGGGTTGCAGGTGTTCAAGGCCAACGCACCGATCATCGAGCTGCTGAAGAAGCGTGGTGCGCTCATGCACGAGGAGAAGATCGAGCATTCCTATCCGCATTGCTGGCGCTGCCACAATCCCATCATCTTTCGGGCGACGGAGCAGTGGTTTATCTCCATGGAAACTCCTATGCCGGGCGGCACGTTACGGAGCCGGGCGTTGGAGGAGATCAAGAAAGTGAAGTGGGACCCGGCGTGGGGCGAGGAGCGCATATCGAACATGGTCGCCACGCGTCCGGACTGGTGCATTTCGCGGCAACGCATTTGGGGTGTGCCCATCGCCGTGTTCCTGTGCGCAGGCTGCGGCAAGCCGCTCAACGACGCTGCCACCAGCCGCAAGGTAGTGGAGCTATTTGCGCGCGCGGGTGCCGACGCCTGGTACACCTCCGAGGCCGATGGCCTCGCGCCGGCGGGAACCAAGTGCGAGAAATGTGGAGGAACAGCATTCAAAAAGGAGATGGACATCCTCGACGTTTGGTTCGAATCGGGGTGCAGCTATCTGGCCTTGCGCGCGGCCGAGCCACAGTATCCGCCATCAGCGGATTTGTATCTCGAAGGCGGCGATCAGCATCGCGGCTGGTTTCAGTCTTCCCTGCTGTGCGTGGTGGGAACCGAGAACCATGCTCCCTACAAATCGGCGGGGACGGTCGGCTGGACGCTCGATGAAAAGGGCCAGGCGCTTTCCAAGTCGCGCGGGAACGATGTTGACCCGGTCGATATCGCGGGCCGACTGGGCGGGGAAGTTGTACGGTTATGGGTCGCGTCGGTGGATTTCCGCGAGGACGTGGTTGGATCGGAGCAGTTGATGCAGAGGATTGCCGAAAACTATCGGACGATCCGCAACAATTTGTTCCGCTATGTTCTGGGAAATCTGTACGATTTCGATCCGGCGAAAGACGCGCTTCCGTTCGCGAAGCTGGAAGCGCTCGATCAATACATGCTGCGGCAGACCGCGGCAATGACGGCCGATGTCCGGCGCTGGTATGACGAGTTCGCATTCCATAAGGTCTATCAGCGAGTGCTGAATTTCTGTACCGTGGACCTGAGCGCGTTTTACTTCGATGTGATCAAAGACCGGTTGTATACCTACGCCCCGAGTTCGCCGGGGCGGCGGGCGGCGCAGACTGCGATCTGGCGAATTGGAGAAGCGTTGGTCAGGCTGCTGGCGCCGGTGATGAGCTTTACTTGCGAGGAAGTGTGGGGCTATCTACCGGGCAGCAGGGCACGAACGGTGCATGCCGTTCAATTCCCTGACCGGGCGGATGTGCTCGGCGCTAACGACGTGGGTGACGACGCGAGGCAACTCGAAGACTGGGGCACGCTTCTACTTGTGCGGGACCAAGTGCTGAAAGCGCTGGAAACGGCGCGGAATAGCAAGCTGATCGGCAAGAGTCTGGAGGCGCAGGTCACTATTTCGGCAGCCGAGGCGGTGCTTGCAGTGCTGGAACGCCAGCGGGATCAACTGCGGTATTTGTTCATAGTGTCGGCGGTCACGCTGGAGAAGGCAGCCTCAGGGAACGGTGTTGGCAGCGTCGCGGTACAAGTAGAGAAAGCAGCGGGGCAGAAGTGTGACCGCTGTTGGAACTATTCGACCCATGTCGGGGAGGATCCGGCCTACCCGACGGTGTGCGAGCGTTGCAGCGCGGTGCTGAAAGAGATCGAAGCGGCAGCGGGGGTGAGGTAATCTAAGTAACAAAGCTGAACGCAGAGCTCGCGGAGAACATCCGCGGAGATCGCGGAGAAGAACAATGAGTGCACCTCATGTCATGCGCCGGTTTCACTTCGTGATTGCGCTGCTGGTAGTGTGTCTGGATCGCGTGACGAAGTTGATGGTGGCGAAAGACGTTTCCCTCCACGATAGCATTCAGGTCATACCCGGCTTCTTTCGTCTGACGCATGTAGAGAATCGCGGCGCCGCCTTCGGTTTGTTTGCGGACTCCCCGGCGCAGTGGAAGATCGCCATGTTGGTCTTGTTCTCGATTGTCGCTTTGGTTATTGTTCTGGCCCTGCTGTGGCGGAACAGTCACGCCATGACCAGCACCGGCATCGGCCTGGCGCTGATTCTTGGGGGCGCCGTTGGCAATCTGTGGGACCGGCTGCTCAACGGCCGGGTAGTCGATTTCCTGCTTTTCTACGTTGGGCAGTATCAGTGGCCGGCTTTTAACATCGCCGACAGCGCAATCGTGTGCGGCGCGGGATTGCTGGTGATTGAGATCTTGTTCGCCAAGACTCCGGCGGCAGAAAAATCCGCATAAAAATTACGCCAGAGGACATCCGAGGAAAATCCTCGGTGTCCTCGGTTGTTGGGAAGTCAGGCGGACTTCTTCTGAGCCTGGGTTGCCATTTGGGCGTGAAATCTCTTGGCTCCCTCCTCCATCTCTTCCGGAGTGAAGTCCTGGGTGTGAGTACTCAAAGTCCAGGAAATACCAAAAGGATCGGAAAAGTTTCCCATGCGGTCTCCCCAGAACATGTCCGTCACCGGGCAGGTCTGTTTCCCGCCGGCATCGAGGGCGCGCTGGAATGCCGAATCGACATCTTCCACGTAGAGGTAGAAGGCGGTGGCGCTGCCCCCCAGAGTCTCTGCCGACTTGCAGCTCATTCCGGGTATTTCGTCGTTCATGAAAATGATGGAATCCCCAATTCGCAGCTCTGCATGGGTGATTCTGCCGTCCGGGCCGGCCATGCGCATCCGTTCTTCGGCGCCCAATGCCTTCTTGTAAAAATCCATCGCCTCGGCGGCATTGCGGAATGTCAAGCTGGGAGTGATGGTGTGGAATCCAGAGGGAATGTGCTGGCTGGATTTGGTCATGACTTCGCTCCTTTTTGGTTACCAGATTATCGGCGATAGCGATGTTACGCCTATGGTGGGCTGTGGGAGTGTGAAAATTTGTAAAAAAGTCACTGCCAAGGACGACGCTATGACGGCCCGACTTTGCAGGGGGAGGACGCCGACCTGAGATCTACGGCGCCCCGTATAGCTGCCGGTACACGTTCGCATTGCGCATGATGTTCTGCACGTACTCGCGGGTTTCCGTAAACGGAATCGACTCTACGAATTCCTGTGGGTCGCGATACTTCCCTTGCCCCATCCAGTCCTGCACGCGGTCGGATCCGGCGTTGTAAGCCGCCAGCGCATACTCAAAGCTATCGAACTTGTCGACCATGATGCGGAAGTAGCGCGTACCCAACTGCATATTGAGCGCAGGAGTAAAGAGTTGTTGGGGATTGAATTTCCGCAGCTTCTCCTGCTTCGCAACGCTCTTCCCAACTTTGGGCAGCAGTTGCATAAGGCCCACGGCATTGGCGTGCGAAACCGCATTGGGGTTGAAGGCAGACTCCTGGCGAATCAGTGAGGCCACAAGATAGGGGTCGAGCGCATTGCTGGAGGAGTATTTCTTCAAATCGCTCCAATACGGCTTGGGGAAGAGCCCCTCCCAGTAAGACCGCGGCAGACTGGGCAGGTCGAGAGCGAAGTAGTTGGGCACGGCATGTTTCAGCGTCTCGATGGCGGCGTCGTAGCGGCCGGCATCCTGATAGAGGCGGGCGATCTCGACGGCAAGCCAGTTGCCTTTCTCCTGTTCCGCGGCTGCTCGCAGCTCGCGAACCGCAAAATCGAGCAATCCGCCGTTGGCCAACAATTCCGCTTTCTGTACCCGCAAGTTATCGCTGGGTACTTCGTCGCTGGTGACCTTGTCCGAGAAATTGATGGGCGGAACGCGGTCCAGCAGCGCGTAGTGCGCCGCAGGATCATCACTCTTGAGCTTGGTCAGCCTCTGGCGCGCCAGGTCGCCATAGTAGTAATTGCGATAGCGCTGTGAGAGCTTCAGGTAGAAGGCGTGCGCTAGCGCTGAGTCTTTGTCCTCCTCCCCCAGCCGGGCGCGCCAATAGAGTGCGGCGGGAACTTCAGGGGACGAGGGATAAAGGGCAATCTGGTTATCGAAGCCAGTCTTCGCTTCCACCACCCGGCCTTGCCGCAGGTTCAGCCACGCCGCCTTCCAGTGAGCGTAGGAAGCGCGGCCGCCGTTGGGAAAACGCTGCTGCAACTCGCGGAAGGAGTCGATGGCGCGGTCGTAGTCATGGCGCAGCAGATAGATGTTTCCCGCCGAAAACAGCGCTTGCTCCAGCCACGAACTGGTCGGTGCGAGTTGGCGCAACTGATCCACAACACGCAGGAAACTGTCGTCATCATTGATGCTGCGAGCAATTTCTCCCAGGTTGAAGATGCGCTCGGCGTTGAGTTCCGGGGGCGAGCTAGGTACCTGTTCCAGAATTTTCCGGGCTTCCCGGCTCTGCCCGGCGCGGCGCAACGCCTCGGCCAGCGCGATTTGTATCGTGGGGCGATCGGGCGGAGTCACCTCAGTCGCCAAAACGCGATACTCGTTCGCAGCCTCGCCGAATTGCTTCCCCTTCATTAGAAGGTCCGCACGCGTGTGGCGGGCTTCCAGACCGACCGGCGGGGCTTGGGTCAGGGCTGCAAGCTTGGTGAGATCTCCCTGAACCTGGCCTGCCTCCCAACAGGTGGGCAGGGTGTAGAAAAGGTTGCGAAAAATGGTCAAGGCCTTGGCTGGCTGATCGCCAGCCTCATACGCCCGTCCCAGAGCGAGTTCCAGATCGGCCCGGATTGGCTGACGGTCGCCCTCTAGTAACGCCGCGGCTTCTTTCGTCCGGCCATCGCCCACCAGAGCGTTGGCGTAGACCACGTGGGCATCGCGAATCAGCAGCGACTCGGGATAGGTTTTGTCGAAGACACTGAAAGTCGCAATCGCTTCGGCGAGGTGACCGGTCTGTTGATATGCACTGCCAAGATAGAAGTTGACGTAGTCTCCGAGATCGCCAGCTTGCGGCTTGGCGCGGTTCAAGGGATCGATGGCCTTGGCGTAGTCGTGATCGAGGATGTGGGCGTATCCGATGACCAGCCAAGCCAGCGATCCGGCATCCTCCTTCGCGTGCCGCACGGCGAACGCCTGGACGCCGGCATAGGCGGCAGGAGTGCGATCCTGCAGAAGTTGACGTGCCATGGGCCGGAGATTGGCGGATGCCACAAATGCCTGGCGCATGCGGCGAAGGCGAGGAGAAGCGCGAGTGGCCTTCTTGTGAGCTGCGGTTGGGTGGCCGGCTCTCTTTTTCGGAGCTGCAGACGAAGACTGAGCGGCGGATTGAGAAACGGCAAAGGAAGTGAACTGCGCCGGGCCGCACAACAGCGACCAAGCCAGAATGGCAACTACTTGTCCACGATGACCAACCACTTTTCTAATTATCTTCTATTTTTGATCAGCGGTGGAAGTTCGGACCCAAGAGCGTAACGTCGTCCTCGGCCAGACTGCGGATCAGTTCCTGATTAAAGTAGTCAGCGCTGGCGGCCGCAGTGTTGCCGTAGCGTTTGGTGTAGGTGTTGCGGCTCTTATCGATGTCTTCCTTCAAGCGGTCGTACAAATCCTTGTGCTTGCGGCCTTCCGCGACCTTAGCCTGGTTGTAAAGCTTGACCTCATCCATCAGCAAGCGGGCGAAGCGCTGGGCCTTGCGATGCACGTCGGCGTCAGCCACTGACATCTGGGCGAAAGCGTCCGGTGCCGGCGCCGCAGCGGCGGCAGCCGCCATGGCTGCAGGTGGGGCAGCGACCTGCGCAGCGGCGGCAGAGACTGGTTCTTCGACTTCCTCGCGAGCGGGCTGGGCGTGTTTGGGAGCGTGTGCCGCAAACGGATCCGAAAAGCTGGGCGCGGCCGGAGCCACAGGTGCAGGGGTTTCGGCTTTTTCGCCGCTTGCTGCTTCGCTTGCACCGTCTTTCGCGGCTTGTTTGCGCAAAGAGGTTACTTCCAGCCAGGCGCTGGCCGCGGCCACCAGCAGTTCCAGAGCGGAGGCGTCGAGTTTTCCGCCGGAGTCGGTACCCGCGTCGGCATAGACCAGGGCCGCAACTTTGTCTTTCAAATGCAAGGGTAAGAGCAAAATCTGGTCATCGACGGGTGCTCCAAATTGCGAGATGAATTTAGGATCCATCGCGGAAACACTGGTCTTCGCCGCAGTACGGTCGCCCAGAACTTTAGCTGGTGCGGAGCTGCTTACATCTAACGCGAAATCTTTGATGCCTTCCGTGTCAAACGCGCGGCCCTGCCATCCGTTGGCGGAACCGGACTTGACAACGAAAAGTGCTGCCCGCCCGCTGTAGCCTGAAGTGCTTTCGAGCAGCGCGCGCAGAATTTCTTTTTGCGTGGACCCGCCGTGGATGGTGGAGACAGCCTTCAGTAGATCGCCCGCTCCGCTGCTGGCGCCGCCTCCCAAGTAAGGGCGTATGTCTTCCAGCACCTGCTGGACCAGTTTCTCGCGAAGCGGCGGAAGTTGGCTTTCCAGGGCCTGGGCAACGGCTCGCTCGACGATTTGCTCGACTGGAGTGTTCTCTGCCATTTTTGGGCGGGTGCGCACAGCTTTCCCAACTATTGTGCCGCAAAGTCCTGATTATAGGGCGAGTTGTCTGAGGTTTCGGGTGACGGAAGTAATGTTTAAGCAGGGTTAGAAAGAAAACGGGGCCCCGGCGCAAACCCGAGCCCGCCAGGGAACGTCAAAACAGTTACGCGCAGGGGCCGATTCCCAAGTAAAATAAACGTTTCCCTTCTGGCCCAGGCGTGAAAATAGTTGCATCGGACGAAGAATGAGTACCATCCAACCCAAAGTGAGTGAACCCATCAGTGACGAAATGTCACTGGTGCAGGCGGCCAAAGGCGGCGACGTCGGGGCCTTCGAGGAATTAGTTCGGCGTTATGACCGGAATGTATTTCGCATCGCCCAGCACATTACGCAAAACCGCGAAGACGCGGAAGATGTGGTGCAGGATGCGTTCCTCAAGGCTTACGGAAACCTGAAACAGTTCCAGGGGCAGTCAAAGTTTTATACCTGGCTGGTGCGGATCGCGGTCAACGAAGCGCTGATGAAGTTGCGGCGCCGGCGGCCGGAGCGCATGGTTTCGCTGGACGAAGAAGTCAAGACGGAAGAAGACTCACTGCCCCGCGAGGTGGCGGACTGGAGCCCCAATCCTGAGCAGCAGTACAATCAGGCGGAGTTGCGGGACATTTTGACCCGCACCATTCAGGGCCTGCCGGCGAGTTTTCGCACGGTTTTTGTTTTGCGCGACGTAGAAGGTCTTTCGACCGAGGAAACTGCCGAGGCGCTGGAGCTCAGTATTCCGGCGGTGAAGTCGAGATTGCTGCGCGCGCGCCTGCAGTTGCGGGAACGGCTCAGCCGTTTCTTTCAAAGACGCGAGGGCGGCAATGGGAAGCAGAAAAACGCGAGTGGAGATGGCAACCAGTGAAGTGCTCTGAATTTTTGCAAGAGCTGACCGACTACCTGGATGGGGTCATTGACGCCCGTACAAAGGCCGAACTGGAAGACCATCTCGCCTGGTGCCACAACTGCTACGTGGTCTGCGATACGACCAAAAAGACAATCGAAATCTACCGCGATTCCCAACTTTACCAACTACCGGAAGACCTACGTACCCGGCTCCGCTCCGCCATCGTCTCCAAGTGTCACGCCAAGAAGAAAGCCGGACCGGAACGAGTCTGAGCGCCCGCTTCTCGCCTGAAGTGAAAACATTTACAGGTCCGCAAAGTCCTGCATAACCCTCCAGGGCATCTGTAATGCGTTGCAGCGCAATCCTTTTGCTGGCGCGAGAAGACGCCCCTTTACTCCCTTGGTTTCTGGCTACCAGCATCGGAACCCTTTGCGGCAAAACTGAATCTAAATGTGTGGGTAGAAGCTTGTAGTTTCTGGGCTTCTGGGAGGTAGGGAATGGTCGGTAAAGTGTTGGACGCCCTCTTTGGATGTTCGCACGGAAATTATAGTTTTCCGCATAGCAGTCGTACCGGATCGCGCCGCAACTCGGCAGCTTCCCTCACTGGGACCTATGTAGTTTGTCTGGATTGTGGCAAAGAGATGCCCTACGACTGGCAGGACATGAAGGTCATTGGCACGCAGGCCGATCAGCGGCAGTATGCGCAGTCTCTGGCCACCAAACACGCAGCCTAGCTGATTTTAGCAGCACGGATTTTCAGGGGCAGCAAAAAAGCCGCGATGCAAATCGCGGCGTTTTTGTTCGGGCTCGGTTTAATTGCTGCTATCGTCGCGCCGCTTAAGTGTGGGACGGTCGTCGTCGCTGGTCTTGTCGTCTGTGCCGTTCTTGTCAGTGCTGGAGGCGCGGCGCAGACTGGGCTTGCCGGCATCTTTGTGATCGACCATCTTACGGCGGTTTTCAATGGCTGCCAGGCGCGCCTTCACCTCATCGAATTCCGACGTGGTTACGGTGTACTCCGGTCGCGCCGGCAAAATGGTCGCAATCTCCTTCTGGGAGGCCTCAATGCGTTCGGGTGTTTGAGGGTGGGTGGCGAAGGCTCGGTCCAGCGTCCCCGGCTTTTTCTTCTCCAGGGCCTCGATCTTCTCAAAAAAAGCCACGAAGGCCTGTGGATCATAACCTGACTTATACATATACTGCAGGCCAAGGTAATCCGCCTCCGCCTCGAAGCCGCGTTGGAAGCTCAGCATCGCCATCGGCACCGCCAGCCCCGCGGCGTTATACACAGCA
>Ga0335077_10002063_pt1 | contig 24016 bp, 19 predicted proteins | sample Lox_Sample_31_FD_207151 | JGI IMG/M metagenome (GOLD analysis project Ga0335077, IMG submission 207151) | Soil microbial communities from Loxahatchee National Wildlife Refuge, Florida, United States - Lox_Sample_3.1 | ecosystem: Environmental > Terrestrial > Soil > Wetlands | place: USA... | reverse complement strand
GAACAGTCTCAAGATGCTGGAGCACGCCCGGCAGTCCGCGGTCGCCGTGCTCGAAGCTGCGGGCGCAACTGAGACCCTCGATAGCGGCGTCATTCAGCCGGCCTTTCACTTGCTCGGCACCGCCCGCATGGGCACCGACCGAAAACGGTCCGTCGTGAATGCCTGGAACCAGGCCCACGACGTGCCGAATCTCTTTATCGTTGACGGCAGTTGCTTCACCACCAGCGCCGGCGTCAACCCGACCTCCACTATCGGCGCGCTGGCTCTGCGCTGCGCCGACGGCATCTGGCAACGCCGCAGCGAATGGGCGTGAGTTACTTCAGCACGAAGCCCGCATCTACCCAATCCGCCAGATCAAGCGGGCTGCGGCTGCCGGCGTCCGTCGTCACCAGGTCAATAAGCTTGCTGCCCTCCGGGATTCGTACGTCAAAACGCCACGGTACTTGCCCGAGCCGCATGATCGGGCTTTCCGATGCCAGATTCCCGTCGATGTACACCTGAAACTGCACGCTCGGATATGTCGCGAGAAAACGCGCACTCGGACGCTGTTCGAACGGATCGTCATCCACGCCCGCTTGCGCTACGAACCGGGCGTAGTTCGATTGGATCTCGTACAGCATGTTTGCGGGAGCGCGCATGCCTGCTCCCTTGTCGTAAGTGCTGTCGCGGATCTTCAGCGGCCCGCCGGTGAATGCCACGTTGGTCTTCGCTTCCCATCTCCACTCCGGTCTCGCGGGTGTGACCGGTTTAATCTGATCCAGGTAAACATCGGGTTTTGGAGGCACAGGACCTAGGCGGACGACATAGCCCTCGCTAATCAGGCTCACGCGACGCGCGTTGTCGAAGGCTGCGGCCCGCAACCGCGTGGTTTTCGTTACCTCCAGCGGCTTGGTGTAGAGCAACGAACGCGGGCCCGGCTCGCTGCCGTCCAGCGTGTAGTGAATCGCGGCTCCTTTTTGATTCGGCGCGCTCAACGCGACTTTCACAGAATCGGTAAACAAGTATGGCCACCCTTTGGTTCCCCAAGGCGTCACCCGGACCATTTCGACAACCCACTCATCGTTCCACGCGCCGGCCTTTCGCATCTCCTCGGCCATGTTAATAGTAGGAATGCCGGATCGTTCGACATCGGCAACATCCTTCTCCGTGCCGAGATCAGGAGTAAAACCCGCATCCGGATCGTAAGAGGTTTCGGCATCGGTCAGGTCGCGCGCCAGGATGCACCGCAATCCGGCTGAGGTCATGGGCGCGATTCCTTCCGGCTTGTTCATCACGCAGAGATTCGTATTGATTCCCATGTAAATCAGCCGCGTGAGGCCCCGCTGCTTGTAGATCGCGTACAACTCTTCAGGGTCGCCCACAATCCAGTCCCCATCGGCGATCACCAGATTCGGATCCATCGCGTCCCAGCCTTGGTGTTCGCGGCACGCGATTCCCGGCCCGCACATACATTTCTCCGGCCTTACAGTGGGCACGCTGAACGGGCAGGAGAAATTCCGGATGTGCGGCAGCGGTTCTCGCGGCAGCGCGATGGCCCGCTCGCGCTGCGGGGTGCCGGCATACTGGCTGGCCACATCCGTCGGCGCCCAGATCACCTGCATCCCGAGACGCCGCGCCCCGTCGAGGACTTTATTCATCCTCGGCACCAGGGCGGCAGCGCGCCGCGCGTTGGTCATGCAGTCATTGGTATTCCACATATCAATGACGACGACACCGGTCTTCGCCGGATCAATTCGTTCATCGGCCGAAAGAATCCGCCCCGTTTCCCGATCCCGTGTTTGCAGTTTCAGATTCAACGCTGCGCCGGCGTTTCCCGCCAACAAGACGCAATTCATCATTACCAGGGCCGCACACAGGCATCGCATGTTTTCCCTGATTGTCAGCCTGCCAGGACCACTTGTCAAAACGGACCGGGGGCTCGTCTCGTGGAATCAGACTTGCTTGAATATATCCATGCACAACTGGCTGCCGGCCTTGATGCTGTGTACTTGCGCCCTGGCGCAGGACACCTATTACTTCCCCTGCACGGAACAACAGCGCGGGCCGCGATCCATCGACGGACCGGTGCTGGCATCACCCGACAGTGCGTGGCAGGCCCACGCGCGTGTCCAGGCCGACACGTATAATCCCCATCTTCCTCACGGCGATTGCTTCAATACGACCTCCCTGCTCCTCAAAGGCCCGGGCGATTCCTCGTTCCAGCCCGTGTATGTGAAAAAGCCTGAGCCATATCTGCAAGGCAACGGATTAAAGCTCGTCGCGTGGTCGCACCAGGGCCACGTGCTCGCGGCGGAACTGTTTTGCTTTCAATACGCCTCGGATGCCGGCGGGTTCTCGTTGCTTCTGCGCGACGCCGAAAAGAAACGTACCTGGGAGCCGGATCTCCGCGCGATGTTTTCCCGCAGGTTCGGGAAGGAATGCGAATTTACCTTCGCACGGGTACTCGGTTTCGACGAGCGTGACCGTGTTCTATTTGAAGCCGATGACTATTACGAGATAGGGGACGACACGCCCGTTCCCGCCACTCGCTGCCTCGGCCATCGCGGCATCTGGGCGCTCGATATAAACGCTGAAAAAGTGAGCGAAGTCCCGCCTGACAAGCGTTAGACCGCCCGGAACGCCGCCAGGATCTCTTTCTCTGCCGCCGAGCGCGCTGGAAAAAACCCGCCCAGAATGCCCATCAGCATGCCGAATCCCACGCCGGCCGCCATCACTTCCGGAGTCATGCGGAGACTGAAGGAAATTTCGCTGAACGTCACAAAGCTGCCGATACGCGTCTGGAAATTATTCAGCGGCAGCGCGAGCAGGCATCCGGCCGCGCCGCCCAGTACGGAAAGAATGAGCGATTCCACCAGGAAGCTCGCCAGAATTCCAACTCGCGAAAAACCGAGCACGCGCAGCATCCCGATATCGGCGCTGCGCCGCGCCACGGCCGCATACATCGTATTCATCGCTGCGAAGCTGCTGCCCACCGCCATAATGGTGCACACCAGCAGGCCCATGAACCGGACCGGTATTGCAGAAACCATCTGCGATTCGTAATATTCCCGCTCGCTCTGCGTTGCGATGTTGAACCGCGGGTCCCCTTCCAGGCTGTTGCGCAGCGCCTGCATCGCCACCGGATCCACGGCCCGGATCAGGGCGGCGCTTAGGTACTCCGTCCGGCTATAATCCGCGCTGATCTGGTTGAGGTCGGCGTACATCTCGCTGCTGGCGCTGGAACGGCCGCCATCCATAACTCCCACCACGTCCCAATACCCGCGTCCGAACCGCACGCGCGATCCGAGGCTGGCCTTGGGATAACGCGCCACTATGTTCTTGCCTACAACCAGTTCTCTTTTCCCTGGCGTGAAGAATCGTCCGGCAATCAGATGTACTTGGTCGCGCATCTCGATCCCCACCGGGGTGAGGCCGCGCACATTGATATTCATGCCTTCGGCGGCTTTGCCGTTCCCCAGATTGTTGATCATGGTCACCATCTCGAGCGAAGCCATCGGCTCGCCGTTCCGGTTACATGCGATCCCCGGTTTGAATTTCATCACCTGAAAATCGGAGCGCGTCACCACGCTCATCAATTCCGCCGTCGAACCTTTACGCATCACCAGCACGTTGAGCGGGCGTCCGCTGGCCTCAAACGCAGAGCGCAGTCCCTCTACCAGTGCCAGCACGGCCACCAGCACGGCGACGGTCAAGGCGATCCCGCCCACCGTCAAAACCGTGGTCGTCTTGCGCACCAGTAGATTGCGCAGATTGTAACTGAGGGGAATCGCCATTGTATTTAATCCGTGAACCGCAAGCAGGTCGTGATCGGCCGCCGCGATGCGTTCCAGGCCGGGAAGAACGAGCTCGCCACTCCTACCGCCATCGCTAACACAAGGCACCCTCCCAGCACCCAGGAGGGAACCGCCAGATTTTTCAAGCTGACAAACATGACCGGGACGTGCCGCATCGCCGAAACAATCGCCGCGGCAATCCCCAAGCCGAGAATGCCGCCAGTAAGGGCGATCAACACCGATTCAGTCAGCATGATTCCCAGAACCGCTTGCGGCGTATATCCGAGCGTCTTGAGAATCCCGACTTCTCGGACCCGCTCGCGAACCGACATCGCCATGGTGTTGGCCGAAACCAGCAGAATGGTGAAAGTCAGGGCCCCGCAAACGCTGAGGAGCATCATCTTTACGTCGCCCAGATATGACAAAAAGCCCAGCGAGAACGCTTTTTCCGTCTCGGTCTTTGTCTCCGACGGCGAGTTCGCGAACATCTCATCAATCGTCTCGATCACCCGCGGCACCGCTTCCGGGCTTTCGGCCCTCAATATAAACATCCCCACCTGGTCCAGTTGCCGGCTGAACTTCTGCGCCATGCTCTCGCGTAGATACTCGTAATTGAAGAGGAGCCCGCCATCGTCATTCGGATTCTCGTAGATCCCGCGAACCGTGAATTCCAGCGTCACCGGAAAGATGTCGCCGACCAGCGTGATACGGTCACCCACGTGGACATTCAACCGCTGGGCAACTCCCAGCCCGACCACACACGCTGCCCGCTCCGTTATGAAAGCTTTCAACTGATCCTTCGGAATACGGTAGTGCGGGGATACGGCAAAAAACTTCGCGGGCTCAACCGCGAAGCGCGCGAAGTAATTTCTCATATCGCGGGAATCTTTATAGATTCCACCGAAGTACTGGAAGACCGTGACGTCTTCGACCCCCTTCACTTGCCGTATTCGCCCCTCGTAAGAGGCCGGCATCACATTTGTAATGGAAATGCGGTTTCGGACGATCAATCGCAGCGCCTGATCCGGGCTGGGCTGATTCACAAAGAAAATGTGGTACATCGACATCAGCACGCCAAGCAGACAAAACGACGCGGCCACACTCAGCACCGTCAGCAGGCTGCGCCGCCGGTTTCGCAAGGCATTCTTCACCACCAGCGGCCAATAACGGAGCATTTTGATTCCGGACGCTGCACCTGGCATTCCGCACGCAAGTCACAAGCGAATCAGATTGTTGCAGTCCCAAAACTTCGGCGTGCGGCTGTGCGCAAATACCCAATAGGGTGTGTTGACCCATGTCGCGTATTCAGACACTCTTCTCCCAAAATCGGACATCGCGTCCCTGCCCTCTTCACGGAACTCGTTTATTCGCTGAAGATTACAATCGGGTTAAGGCGGAACTGGAATTGCGTCCACTCCGGCGGGTGATGCTGTGAAAAGCCTGCTCCAAGATTTTCGGTATGCCGCACGAATGCTCGCGAAAACGCCTGGTGTTACCGCCATAGCGGTGCTCGCCCTGGCATTGGGCATCGGCGTCAACGCCTCCTGTTTCTTGTGGCTGAATGCCCTGGTTCTGCACCCTCTGCCGTTCCCTCAAATCGAGCGCGTTATGACGCTTTGGGAAACCATTCCCAAGCTCCGCGCCGAGCGCGATGCCGTGGCTCCCGCGAACTTTTTGGACTGGCTCAGCCAGAGCCATTCCTTCGAGCGGATGGCGGCTTACCGTGGCTGGGACGCCACCCTCACCGGCGTCGACGATCCTGAGCGCGTCCAGGCATTCCTGGTCACGCCGAGCTTCTTTCCGCTTCTGGGAATGAAACCAGTGTTGGGTCGGACTTTTTCGAGCGACGAAGCCGAGCCGGGCCATGACGCGGTCGTCGTAGTGAGCCACAGTTTCTGGCAGCAGCGCCTCGGGGCGGCGCCCGACGCCATTGGACGGAAAATCTCGCTCATCGGCCGAACCTACACCGTGGTCGGCGTGATGCCGGACGATTTCGATTTTCCGCTGGCCACCGAACTGTGGGCGCCCTTAGCCCTGACCCGCGAGGAGCGAACCCAGCGAGCCGCTCATTCCTTGCTGGTGGTCGGCCGCCTCAAACCAGAGATACCCGTGGCGCAGGCCCGTGCCGAGATGGAAACCATCGCCAGGCGGCTCGAGCAGCAATACCCGCAGACCAACGAAGCCCGGGAAATCAAGGTCGTGCCGATACGTGAGCTCACGAATATCGGGACCGACCGGTTCGTGATGACCCTCGTAGGTTCCGCATTATTCGTGCTGCTGCTCGCCTGCGCCAATGTCGCCAACCTGCAACTGGCTCGCGCCGCCGGCCGGCAGAAAGAGATGGCGGTCCGGGCGGCGCTGGGCGCCAGCGGATTCCGCATCACACGCCAACTGCTCATCGAAAACATCCTGCTCGCGCTGATAGGCGGGAGCCTCGGGCTTGTGCTGGCTGACTGGAACCAGGACTTGTCGAGGTCGACCATTCCGGCCGAGGTCTACCGTTGGGTCGCCGGCATGAGAACCATACATTTCGACACAACTGACTTCGTCTTCACGCTGATTGCATCGCTGGTCGCCGGCGTTTTGTGCGGGCTTCCAGCCATCGTTCAAACCCTCCGGCTGCGAGCGTCGTTCGGCGAGGCTCTCAAGGAAGGTGGCCGTACGTCCAGTGCCGGTCCTGCCCGGAGCCGGCTGCGCGGGGCGCTGGTAGTTGCCGAAGTGGCGCTGGCTCTCGTGCTCCTCGTGGGCGCCGGCTTGATGGTCAAGACCTTCCGCCGCATGCTTACGATTAATGCTGGATTCAATCCCATTAACCTGCTGACAATGGAGATCGCTTTGCCCCCGGTGAATTATCGCGAAGATGCTCAGATCACGGCATTCTATGATCGTGTGCTGCGTGGCCTCGAAAACACGCCACAAGTGAAGGCCGCGGGCGCCGCAGGCATCTTGGGAATCGCGGAAGGTCTCTACATTGAGGGAAAGCCCGAGCCACGGCCCGGCGAGCCGCGCCCGAGTGTCCGCGCGGTCAGCGAGCATTACACCGAAGCCATGGGAATCCCCATCCTGCACGGGCGCGCGATCTCCGCCGCCGATGGAGCGGACTCCCCGCGTGTCGCGGTGATCAGCGAATCCGTGGCTCGCCATTACTGGCCCGATGCGGACCCGATCGGCCATCGCATCAAGTTGGGCAATGCGCAGTCGCCCTGGTTTACGGTGGTCGGCGTCAGTGGCGACGTCAAAGACTGGTTTTCCGGCGAGCCCATACCGAGAGCGGTCATTCCTTACCGCCAGGCGCCGCAGCGCTCGATGACTCTATACATCCGCACCGCCGGCGACCCCTTGCAAGCAGTCAAAGGCGCTCGCGCCGAGGTCCGCATCGCCGACGCGAATCAGGCAGTTTACGACGTCAAAAGCATGGAGCAGGAAATCGCAGACGAAACGTCGGGCGTGCGAGCCTCCGCGCGAACCATGAGCATGTATGCGGTCATCGCCCTGCTGCTGGCGGCTACCGGCATCTACGCCGTGATCTCCTATTCCGTGGTTCAACGCACGCACGAAATCGGCGTCCGCCTCGCCTTGGGCGCCGGGCAGAGCAACATCGTCAGGATGGTGGTGGGGCAGGCCGTGCGGCTGGCAGCATTGGGCCTCGCCATCGGTGTGCCGGTAGCCTACATGCTCGCCCGCCTCATGTCGAGCGCGCTGTACAACACCGTAGCGCTCGATGCCTTCACTTTCGCGGCGTTCACCGGCGTGCTGGGCTTATCCGCTCTTCTCGCCGGCTACATCCCCGCGCGCCGCGCCACTCGAGTCGACCCCACAGTCGCGCTGCATCACGAATAGACGGCTTGGCTGAGATGGAAGCCGCGACCGAAGGAAGCGGTACTAACGTCCTCCTCCAGAACAGGGTGCAGCCCCTCACGCGCCTGCCCCAGCGCTCAAAGCGCGAGCCGTCTGCGCGGCCGGTTCGGCAAGGTCCGAGACAGCGAGCCTCCGCAGCATAGCGCGCTTCTTCGTCTGATGGCGCTGCATGCGGCGCAGCACATCATCGAGGAACCGGACCGCCTCCACCACATGCGGGCCCTTGTTCAGCATGACGCACTCCGCGCGGCCGCTCATGGCCGCATCGGTTACCTCCGCACGCGAGGGTCTTCCGGTATGCGCCAGCGTCTCCAGGACCTGGGTGGCCCACACCACGGGGACATGAGCCGCCTCGCAGAGCCACAGAATCTCTTCCTGCACTTCGGCCAGGCGCTCAAATCCCATTTCGACCGCGAGATCCCCCCGGGCCACCACGACACCGAGCGGCGGCGATTCGAGGCCGGCCAGCAGCATGCGCGGCAGATGCTCGAATGCCATGCGATTTTCGATCTTCAGCAGCACACCCAGGTTCGCCGCGCCGCGCTGTTGGAGCTGGCGAACCAGGCGCCGCACATGCTCCGGTTTGCGCAGAAAGGAGAGACCCACCATATCGGCGTGGCGCGCGGCAAACTCCAGATCGGCAAGGTCCTTCTGCGTGAAGGCCGATAAATTCAGTTTTGTATCGGGCAAGTTGATTCCCTTGTCCGAGCGGAGTTTTGCACCACCCGTGCCGGTCCGCGTGATCTCGACGCGAAGGCGCGTGCGGCCCGTTCGCCGGATGATGCCCTCGATTTTGCCGTCATCGAAAAAGATCCGCTCCCCTGCGCGCGCGTCCCGGAATACCTCAGGCAGCGTGCAGCCAATGTGTGCGGGCCGCAGCAGCTCGCCTTTGGCGTTCCGCAGAGCGGGTGCGCCAGCCTCTTCCTCGCGAGTGAGGATCAGAGTGTCGCCCTCATGGAGGTGAATCGCCTCTTCGACCGCGGGCAGTTTTCCGACGCGGCCTTCTCCCGGCTTTCGGCCGCGAACGACGAGTTCCACCTTTGTTCCCTGCTCCAGGTAGGCGCTCTGCACAGCCTCGGCCCAGAAGCCGCCTTTGCCCAGGCGAATCACTTTGAGGCTGCGCAGTTTATCGCGGCAGTCTCGGAATCGCAGCGTCATTCCTCTTTGCAGGCGCGCGAGCGCCTGTTCTTCAACGGGTAGGATTACGGAGGCTCTGCGACGCGACGGGTTGGAGTGTTTTCGATCCCCGGTGATCCAGATCCTCGCCGGAGCGATCACGCGCCCTCGCACGTCACGCACAGGCTTCCAGCGCACCCGGTGACAGACTTCGCCGATCGGCCCTGTGCGCAGCTTCGGCCCGCCGAGGTCCATCAAAACCCGGCAACGGCGGCCGGTCTCCTGCTTCGCGCGCCGAAGGTTTGCGATCATGCGCTGCCAGGCTGCCGGATCGTCATGCACGCAGTTGATGCGCATCACGTCCATGCCCGCTTTCAACAGATCGCGAACAAGGCCATAGTTCGCCGCCGCTTCTGACGGCATGGTGACCATGATACGTACCGCGCGGCTGTGCGGCGCGCGTCCCAGCAACTCCTCGGTGTGGCTGTTCAAAATGGCCGGCCCGGTGGCGAAATCCACCTGCGGAACCGCTTCGGGCCGGCGCTCCGTGTTGTGTCCCGCCAGCTTGTGCAAGGCCGCCAGCACCGCATCCAGGCCGGCCAGCGTGTGGGCTTCCATGCGCCCAAGTGAAGACAACCCGCGGCAAGCAAGCTCCGCCTGGATGTCGCCGAGGTCATGCTGGCGCAGCGCCAGGTAGTGGAGCAGATTCCGCGCGCTGATGCGGTACTCGGGATCAACCCGCTCGATCTCCCTGGCAAACCTGCGCTCCATCGACAGGCATTGATCACGAACCTCCGTGAGCACGCGCGCCAACCGGAACAAGACGGGCAGAGTGAAACGGGTCATGATAGGGGAAACTCCGGAGGATTGTAGGTGGCAGCTTTAGGACCAAAAATCGTGCTGGCGCAACTCCCACTCGATCAATGACATGAGGAGTGCGTATGGGTCTACTGGGTCCTAGCGAACTGCGTTTATGAACGCAACTGTGGCATTCGTATGCAGTTCGTCATCGGATTGTAACAATTCGCCGCAACGCCTCAATAAAACTGCGGTCTCCTGACTGGACCCGGTTTTCGCGGCCACGGAAAGGACCCGAGCGCGGCCAGCAGCGATCCAACGGTGAGCCAGACCGCCGTCCTGAACGAAACCGGGCCGGAAAAAACATAAAAGCTCACAAAAAAACCCTTCAGCAACAACACCAACACCACCGTGTTCCAAAGGAAAAACAGGACTCGCACTTTGCCGCCCATAGCGAGCAGTAACGCCAGCAGTCCAAACAAAGCCAATCCGAGCAGCCAGTAAGTGAGGGAGGGGCCACTCCACGGCAGGAAAGCAAAATTCAGCGGGCTCCCGTTCGCGAGCGCCACGGTACAGACTGCCGTCACAAAAAGAGCCAGCAGGCCTCCGAAAAGATAGCTAAAAGTGCGCAGCAGGGCCTTGATCACGCCCACTCCAGCCTCCAGATTTCAAATGTAGATCCGTCATTCTATCAGGGATCGGTGTGACGGGCGGTCTCCGAAACGCGTAATGCAAAGCCGCTATGATGGGGCGTATGAAGCACATCTTGTGCGGTGTCCTGCTGGCTGCAAGTGCGTGTGCCGCGACTTTTTCGGGCTCGGCGGCGCTGGATGACGCCATCGAACAGGCCATTCGGGAAAATCGTATGCCAGGAGCCGTGCTGCTGGTGGGACACAACGGACAGGTGGTCTACGAGAAGGCGTACGGGAAGCGTGCCGTGGTTCCATCGCCCGAGCCCATGACCACCGACACAATCTTCGATTGCGCGTCGCTCACCAAAGTTGTGGCCACCACCTCCGCGCTGATGAAGCTTTTCGAGGAGGGCAGGATTCGGCTCAACGACCGCGTGACGCAATATCTCCCCGAATTTCAAGGCGGAAAAAGCGAAATCACGATCCGGAATCTGATGACGCACTTCTCCGGTCTGCGCCCGGATCTGGATCTCGAACCCGAGTGGAGCGGCTACGAAACCGGCATCCACCGCGCGCTCATCGACAGGCCGGCAGGACCTCCCGGTATCCATTTTGTGTACAGCGATATCAATTTCATCCTTTTGGGCGAGATCGTTCGCCGGCTGAGCGGTGAGACGCTGCCCGATTTTGGCGGCAAAGTGGTGTTCCAGCCTCTGGGGATGCAGGACACGATGTTCTTGCCGCCGGACGCGTTGCGGCCCCGCATTGCTCCCACTGAACTGCTGGAGAAGAACCACCTGCTCTTGCGGGGGGTGGTGCACGACCCCACGGCTCGAAACATGGGTGGCGTGGCCGGGCACGCCGGCCTGTTTTCGACGGCCGGTGATCTCGGACGCTTCTGCCAGATGCTGCTCGACAAGGGAGCATGGCAGGGCAAGCGGATCTTCAGTCCGCTGACGATCGAGAAATTCACGACGCCGCAGAGCCCGCCCGATCAGCCCATCTTGCGGGGGCTGGGGTGGGACATTGATTCGCCGTATTCTGGCGAGCGCGGGGATCTGTTCCCGATCGGCTCATTCGGACACACGGGATTCACAGGAACGTCGCTATGGCTTGACCAGACGTCGGGCACTTATGTGATCCTGCTGACTAACGCCGTCCACCCGCATCTGCGACCGGCTATTACGTCGCTCCGCGGCAGGGTGGCGACTATTGTGGCCGCCTCGCTGGGCATCGAAGCGCCGCGAGTGAGCCTCACGGGATACAACGAGACATTGAACGGCGCAGGCCTGCATCGCGAAGTGGCGCGAAACGCCCAGGTGGAAACAGGCCTGGACGTCTGGGAGGCGGAAGGCTTTCGTGCCCTGAAAGGGAAACGCGTGGGGCTGATCACCAATCAAACCGGCATCGATCGCCAGGGACGCAGGAATGTGGACGTCATGCTTGCAGCCGGTGTCCACGTGGCGGCGCTGTTTTCCCCGGAGCATGGTTTTGTAGGCAAAGAGGACCGCGAAGGCATCGGCCACACGACCGATGCCAGGACCGGCATAAAAGTTTGGAGCTTGTTTGCCGACCAAAGCCGCCGGCCCACCGCCGAAATGCTGCGCGGCATCGACGTGATGGTGTTCGATATTCAGGATATCGGCGCGCGTTTTTACACTTACGTGTCAACCATGGCTTATGCGATGGAAGAATGCGCCAAAGCGCGCATTCCGTTTTTCGTGCTGGACCGGCCTAATCCGATTACCGGCGTGCATGTGGAGCCGCCGCTGCTGGATCGCGACAAGCTGTCTTTTGTCGCCTATTTTCCGCTGCCTCTGCGGCACGGGCTGACGATTGGCGAGCTGGCTGGGTTGTTCAACGCCGAAAATCATATCGGCGCCGATCTGTCGGTCGTGCGCATGAAGGGCTGGGAACGCGGCGACTGGTTTGACTCCACCGGCCTGCCCTGGGTCAATCCGTCGCCGAACATACGAAGCTTGACCGCAGCGCTGTTGTATCCGGGGGTGGCGATGCTGGAGTATTCGCCGGATTATTCGGTGGGGCGCGGGACGGATGCGCCGTTCGAAATGATCGGCGCAGCATTTATTCGTGGCGCAGAACTCGCCAATTATTTGAACGGGAGATGGATTCCGGGCGTGCGCTTCTATCCGGTGCGATTTCAGCCCTCGTCCTCCAACCTGGCTGCACGCGAGGTTGAGGGCATCCGTTTTGTGGTGACGAACCGGGAATCCTTCGACTCTTCGCGGCTCGGATTCGAGATCGCCTCCGCGCTGCTCACGCTCTACGCCGGCAAAATCTCGTTGGAGCCGAATGGGAAGCTCATCGGCAACGAACAAGTGATGCGGGGGCTGGCGGCGGGTGAAGATCCCGAATCCATTCGACAACAGCAGCAAGACGCGCTACAGGGATTCCTGCGGTTGCGCGACAAGTACCTGCTTTATCGCTAGATTCTCAGACCGTGCCCATCGCCTTTTGCACGGTCGGAGCCTTGTTCTTGCTGCCTGGCGGGCGGCCGCGTTTCTTGTCCAACTCCGCCATCCAGGCCGGCGGCCGACCGCGCCGGCGGCCGCGGCCTCTGGCCAGGCGCTCCAAACTCAAGATCGCTTCTTCAATCTGTTCACGTTCCTGGCGTAGTTCCGTCAGGATCTTCGTTACATCCATTTTGCCCCCCGGTAAGAGGATTTCGACATGCTGGCAGGCGATACTGTTCTGATAGCAGAACAAGAATGGCGCTTCACCATATGTACGTACCTTGTTTTTATCGCAGGCGTGTTAACAATTCAAGCGTTTTGTTCTGAATTCAGAACACAATTAGCCGGTACGGGGAATCCTGGTATGGCCAGGACGTTGTGGATTAGATCCGTGCGCGCTGTTTTCTCCAATGAAAATAAAAGGGTAAACCGGCAAAAATCAACAACAGGCCCAACAGAGACTCGCGCGGGGAGTTGTAGAGCGAGGAGATCACGATCGCTGTGGCCATGATGACAAACAGTACTGGTATTACTGGGTAACCGATCGTTTTGTATGGTCGCACGAGGTCCGGCCGCTTGCGACGCAAAACCAGAACCGTGGCGGTGGTCATCCCGTACAGAATCCAACTGGCGAAGATTACGTAATCGAGCAATTGATCGTAGGTTCCCGAAAGTACAACGATCATGCCCCACAGGCTCAAGCCCATGATGGCGACACCGGGTGTGTGATGCGCGGCGTTGACTCGCGCCACGGGAGAAAAAAAGTAACCGCCTCGCGCCATGGCAAACGGAACGCGCGCGCCGGAGAGAATGGAACCATTCAGAGCGGCGAAGATGGAGATCATAGCCGCAACGGAAACCAGGTTCGCGCCACCCTGCCCCAGCACCTGCCTCATCATGGTCGCCGCCACGCGGTTGCTCTCCGCCACCTGCTGGGGCGACAGCACGTAAAAATACGCCATGTTGGCGAGCAGATAAATCGCGATCACCGCAGCCGTCCCCCACACCAGCGCGAGCGGCAAATTCCGTTGCGGCTTTCGGATCTCAGACGCCACCATACTGACGTTGTTCCACCCGTCATAGGCCCACAATGACTTGACCAGCGCGGCAAAAAATCCCAATACCGTGAGAGGCGCCAGTATGGATCGATGCGCGGCGGACGGATGCCCCCAGCCGAGCCCGGCAATCACAATCAGCAGGATCAGCGCGACTTTCAGGACGGTTACAGCCACTTGAACATCGCCGCCGATTTTCACGCCGAAATAATTCAGCACGGCCAGGCAAAAAATCAGCGCCATCGCGAACAATTGGCCGTAGCGGATATCGAGCGGCGCGCCGTGGGCGCCCAACGGAAGCGGCACGGTAAAAAAGACCCGCTCCAGCACGGGCGCGAAATTCGCAAGGTAATAAAAAAAGCCGGTCGCCAGGATGGCGATCGAACCGCTCTTCGCCACCCACATCTGGGTCCAACCATAAATGAATCCCCAGAGCGGGCCATATCCTTCTGTCAAGTACACATACTCACCGCCGGCTTCCGGCATGGCGGCCGCCAGTTCGGCGTAACTGAGCGCACCAGCCAGCGACAGGAATCCGCCCACGATCCAAACCACAAACACCATGGACGGCGATCCGACCAGTTTCACCATGGTCTGCGGAACGATGAAGATGCCGCTGCCGATGACCGTCCCTACCACAATGGCGACGGCGCTCCAGAGTCCGAGGTCGCGCTTTAGTTCGAGCGTCGCCGGCGCCGTTGAATCCCGTCCCTGTTCCGTGGAGAGTTTCATATACCGGACGCGCTCGCGCTGCGGCGCTGCAACCATGATGCAAAATATCCGGCGGCGAAGGTAGTGATGCTTCCGATCAAGACCCACCAGGTCCAGGCAATCGGCGTCAACCAGCGCACGTAGAGAATCGCCGCCAGACCCACGACTACGCCGAACGAGGCCGCGTTCTGCCCGACCCGTCTTGTCAGGACGCCAAGCAGAAATATGCCCAGCAGCAGACCCAACGTTACGGACGCAATCGAAAGCCCCGACTCGAGCACGGATCCCCAGTGCCGCGCCATGATCCCGATCGCCACCAGCACCACCGCCCATGCCATGGTCGCCCGTCTCGCCCAGCGGAGAAAATGTGCGTCATCGCCCGCTGCAGTCGAGCGCGCCAGCGGCCGGAAGAAGTCCATGACTGTAGTGGAGGCAAGGGAATTCAGAGCAGCGCTTAGGTTGGCCATGGCCGCCGCCACGATCGCCGCGATCACCAGGCCCGCAACGCCGGGCGGCAGGTGTTGCCAGACGAATTGGGGATAAATTTGATCGGTTTTCGCCGGGGCAGGCAGGTGCGCCTCGCTGTAATAGACGGAGAGCGCGATGCCGATCAGCAGAAACAGGCTGAACTGAAAGAAAATCACAAACCAGCTTGCCAGGAGCGCGGCCCGGCTTTGCCTTTCATCGCGAGCGCTCAGCAGGCGCTGCACGATCAACTGGTCCGTGCCATGGCTGGCGGTGGTGAGGAAGCATCCGCCGAGCAGCCCGGCCCAGAAGGTATAAGTTCGGGAGAAATATTGCATCGAGAAGCGGAAATCGAAATCAAACACGTGGAATTTGCCGGCAGGAGCGGCGACCGCCACCACGTGCGGCCAGCCTCCGGGGATATTATGCAGGATGACGAAGAAACTGACGATGGCGCCGGCGACGTACAGCGCCATCTGGATTACATCCGTCCAGATTACGGCCGTCATTCCACCCTCGAAGGTGTAAAACAAGGTCAGCGCGACAATAAGAAGGATGGATGGAACCTCCGGCACATCGAGCACGATCGAAACCACGATCGCGATGGCGAATACGCGAACCCCTTCGGCCAGCGAGCGCGTGACCAGGAATATGACCGCGGCCATCCTGCGCGTGCGCTCGCCAAAGCGCCGCCGCATCAGCTCGTAAGCGGTGTACATGTCGCCGCGAAAATAGTGCGGCAACAGCAGCAGTGAAATGACAATGCGCGCCAGCAGATAGCCGAAAATAAGCTGGAGGAACCCCAGGTTGCCGCTGAAAGAAAGGGCCGGCGTGCCCACGATGGTCAGCGTGCTGGTTTCGGCGGAGATTATGGAGAGGCTGATGGCCCACCAGGGGGCGGATCGGCCCCCCAGGAAGTAGTCTTTGAGGCTCTTCTGGGCCGTGCGGAATTGCGCTCCAAACCAGGTGATAGCGACGAGATAGATCAGGATGACCCCGAGGTCGAGGAAACGCATGCGGATGGGGAATTCTAGCACGCGCGTTGGAACATTTTGCCGGCCTCGGAGTCGGGACGGCGGGCCGTTCCGGCTGGAGCAACTCCTGTCGGAACTAATTCGCTTTCCGCGGCGTCCAACATGTTGCGCCACCTCCTAGGTTCGGCTATACTCCGCAAGTACCCATAGGCAGCAGCAAACCTTTTGGGACGGCTGTTACGGCCCATCAGTATCAAAACCAGGCGGAAATCATCAGGAGGCACCCAGTGCTCGATCGAGTTTCAAAAGCGTTATTGACCGTAGCCATTGTGGCGGGATTTGGTGTCGTGTCCCTGCCTGGCCAGAGTCAGCAGGGCCAAGCCGGTCAACCGGCGCAGGGCGCGCAGAAGAACTGGAAGGATCGCGCCGAGTACGACCTTTATAACGCGATCGCCAAGGAGTCGGATCCGAGCAAACGTGTGGCATTGCTCAACACCTGGAAAGAGAAATATCCCACCAGTGACTATGCCCTCCAACGGCAGGACATCTATTGTCAGACCTACGCTGCGATGAATCAACCCGCCAAGGTCATCGAGGCCGGTAAAGAGGCGCTGCAAATCGACCCCAAGGATCTGACCGTTCTCTTCCTGATGGCGCAGAACGTTTTGGGGCTTACCAAGCCGACCCCCGATGACCTCGATGCCGGCGAGAAAGCCGCCAACGGTCTGCTATCCAATCTGGACAGCTTCTTCGACGCCAGCAAAAAACCGGCGACCACCAGTGATGCCGACTGGACCAAAGCCAAGAATCAAACGGAGACCCTGGCGCATACGGCTCTCGGCTGGATCGCCCTCCAGAAGAAGGACAACGACACGGCGGAAAAAGAATTAACTAAATCGTTACAGTTGACTCCCAACAATGCCCAGGTTTCGTACTGGCTGGGTACGGCCATTGTCCAGCAGAAGAAACCGGAAAAGCAGCCCGCGGCCCTTTTCCACTTCGCGCGTGCAGCATCCCTCGATCAGGCGCAGGGTGGTTTCCCTGCGGCGGCGCGCCAGCAAATCAACACGTACTTCGTGAACGCTTTCAACCGGTATCACGGCCAGGATCCGCAGGAATTGCAGAAAGTCCAGGAGTTAGCTAAAACGACGGCCTTCCCGCCGGACGGCTTTACTATCCAGGACGTGAATACGGCAAACGCTGAAAAGGAAGAAAAGGCCCGCAAGGAGAATCCATCGCTCGCATTATGGAACACCCTGAAGCAGGCGCTCACCGCTGCTGACGGCGAGCAGTACTTCACAAACAATATGAAGGGTGCGGAAGTTCCTGGCGGAGCGGGTGGTGTGCAGAGCTTCAAGGGCAAGCTGATTTCCAGCAAGCCCGCGCTGCGCCCCAAGGAACTCGTGCTCTCCGTGGGCGACGGCACCACGCCGGACGCCACACTGGTACTTGACGCTCCATTGCCCGGCAAAGCGGAGCCGGGAGTTATGATCGAGTTCTCGGGCGTACCAAGCGCCTTTACGAAAGAGCCATACAACGTGACCTTCGATGTAGAGAAGAAGAAGATCAGCGGCTGGCCCGGCAAGGAAGCGCCGCCGGTTCGGCACCACACTGCTGCCAAGAAAACCAAGGAATAATTCTTAGAGCTGTTTCGACTGAGCGCGCTGGGGACGCACGGTCCGCTCCCCAGGTCCGGTTTCTATAAGAAGCACGCTGAAAATGAACTTCTCCACCGGGTTGACGCGGGCGCCCGCAGCTTCGAATCCCTCGAAATACCTGTGAAATTCTGAACGGCAGTAGGCGTGTCCCGCCTGGGTCTGGAGGAAGCCACCCAGAACGATCACGGCAACTATCGTCGCCGCCCGGATCCGGTTGTGGAACAAACGCCGCATGTCTACCGATAAGACGCGGAAACCGGCTACGGAGTTAGCTGGCAAAGAGTAAAAACTCCGCCGAATCCATGTATGTGACGGCACCGCCGTCACTTCGTGTCGCGGTTTACCATGGGAACAGGAGGTTGAGGGTGCCCCTGGTCCCGCCGTATATCGCGTCCTTGCGGCCTTACGAACCGGGCCGAAGCGCGGAGGAGATCCAACGCGCATACGGCGTGGCGCACGCCGTCAAATTAGCTTCGAACGAGAATCCTCTGGGGCCGTCGCCACGTGCGCTCGAATCTCTGGCGCAGTGCTCAGCGCGGCTCCATCTCTATCCCAACGGCGGCCTCGATCTGCGCCAGGTGCTGGCGCGCGAGTTCGACGTGAAAGTGGAGAACGTCATCGCCGGCAGCGGATCGGAAGGCATCATGTCCAACATCATCCGCGCATTCCTGTGCGATGAGGACGAGGTGCTCACTACCGACGCCGCGTTCATTGGGTTCCAGGTGCTCGCGAAGTCTCGCGGCGTTAAATACCGAACGGTGCCGTACAAGGACTGGCACTACGATCTTGCGGCCCTCGCGTCCCAAATCAATGAGCACACCAAGATCATCTATCTGGCGAATCCCAACAATCCGACGGGAACCATCTTTACGCGGCATGAGTTTGACGAGTTCTACCGGCACGTGCCCGAGCGCGTGTTGATTATTCTGGACGAGGCCTATTTCGAATACGCCAAGGATAACCCGCGCTATCCCGATTCGATGCACTACCGTTACGACAACGTGATTACCTTGCGGACATTTTCCAAAATCTACGGGCTGGCGGGTGTGCGAATCGGTTATGGTTTCGCACACGAGGAGTTGATCGCCAACCTGCTGAAGGTCAAGCTGCCGTTTGAGCCCAGCACGCTGGCGCAGGCCGCCGGGATTGCCGCGCTGGCCGACAAAGAATTTCTGCACCATTCGCTGGAATTGAACGCGCGCGGGTTGCGGCTGCTCTCGGCTTCTTTGCGGGAAATGGGCCTGGCCGTGGTGCCGTCGGAGGCCAACTTCGTGATGGTCGAGTTTGCGGATGGCGCGCAGGCGGGCCGCGTGGTCGAGGACCTGTTGGCGCAGGGGGTCATCGTGCGGCCGCTCGGAGCATTCGGGCTTCCGCAGTGCATTCGCATCTCGACCGGAACCGGTGAGGATAACGAACGATGCCTGGCCGCCATGCAGAAGGCGGTTCTGGCGGCAAGAGTTTAGGAGATCGCTATGCAGCAACTCGCGGAGAAATCTTCGGCGCCAGGCGTCGATTTCCTGCCGCTGAACGGAACCGATTACATGGAATTCTACGTAGGTAATGCGCGGCAGGCAGCGTACTACTATCGCTCGGCGTTCGGCATGAAACTCGTGGCTTACGCCGGCCCGGAAACGGGCCACCGCGAGCGCGCGTCTTACGTGCTCCAGCAGAACAAAATTCGTTTTGTGCTGACGACACCGCTCCAGCCGGGCGATGCCGTCTCGCAGCACATTCAGCGGCACGGCGATGGCGTGCGGGACATCGCGCTGTGGGTGGACGACGCGGAATCCGCTTACCGCGAAACCACTGCGCGCGGAGCCAAAGGCATACGGCAACCCGAAGTGCTGCGTGACGAGCATGGCGAGACTCGGATCTCCGCCATCGCGGCCTATGGCGATACCATCCACTCCTTCGTCGAGCGGCGCAATTACCGCGGTGTTTTTCTGCCGGGTTATGTCACGGTGAACTCACCCGACGTTGTCGCGCGTCCCGTGGGATTGAAACACATCGATCATATGGTGGGCAATGTCGGCTGGGGCGAGATGAACCGCTGGGTGGAGTTTTACCAGAACGTGATGGGGTTTCGGCTCTATCAGCATTTCGATGACAAAGACATCAGCACGGAATACTCCGCGCTCATGTCCAAGGTGATGGCTAACGGAAACGATCGTGTGAAGTTTCCGATCAACGAACCGGCGGCAGGGCGGAAAAAATCGCAGATCGAGGAGTATCTGGAATTCTACAATGGGCCGGGCGTACAGCATATCGCCATGGCCACGGACGACATTGTCGATACGGTCTCAAAGCTGCGCAATCAGGGCGTGGAATTCCTGCGCGTTCCGGGCACGTACTATCAGGATCTCGAGAAACGAGTGGGCAAGATCGACGAGCCGGTAGAGAATCTCGAACGCCTGGGCATCCTGGTGGACCGCGATGACGAAGGGTACATGCTGCAGATCTTCACTCGCCCGGTAGAGGACCGGCCGACGTTGTTTTATGAGGTGATCCAGCGCAAAGGCAGCCGCAGTTTCGGCAAAGGCAATTTCAAGGCTCTGTTCGAGGCGATCGAACGCGAACAAGCGCTGCGGGGGAATCTGTGAGATTTTCTGTCGCGTGATCAACAAAATCGGTAGCGCAGGGCCACGCCGCCTTTGCGGGGACCTGCGCTTTTCGCCGATGTCCAGGTTACGCCGCATCGAGCTGCATTCACGTCACTTCTTCATAACGTGCAATTTGCGAAAAGGAGTACAGCCATTCGGCGATCAAGAGTTCGGACTGCTAACTCAAGCGTTTATTACCGTCCGCAAACGTACCCAGTTTTCTCTCTGCGCTTACTGTTTCCTGCCCGATCACTGGCACGCCATTCTGCTGCCGGAGGAGAACACCTCTATCTCGGACGTCATGATGCGCATCAAGATCGCAGCCTATCGACGAATCAGCAAGGCGCGTGAATGCCCTCAGCCAATCTGGCAAAACCGTTTTTACGACCACATCATCAGAACTCGCACCGAGTTCGATCACACGGTCGAGTACATTCATCAGAATCCCGTTGAAAAAGGGCTCGTGAAAATCCAGCTGATTGGACGTGGTCCAGCGCGGCTTGGTATGCCATTGGCACCGGTCCGATTGAAATAGATGAGGTTCGCCTGCCGCTGAACCCGCTGGATAAAATTTGAGCAAAAAGCCGCAGGTCCCCGCAAAGGCGGCGTGGCCCTGCGCTACGCCCGGTCACGCGGCCGGAACAAATGCATTTGTCTTGTTAAAGCCACACCGGCAGCCGGGATCACACCGACGCGGCAAAACAAAAATTGCACAACAAAGCCATTGGTTATCCCCGCTGCAAGAAGCTCTTGAGATCGCGCTCGTTTACTTCCGGTTCGCCGGGGGCCACGTTGTTCAACTTGCCGTCGCGCATCCATTGGTCTAGCTGGTCCACCAGGCTGAACAGGTGGTCGAAGGAATCCACGATGAACAGAAGCGGCTGGTAGTGGTTGATCTCAAAGGCCTGGTTGATGGCCCACTCGAGGTGGATGGGATAGCGCTGGACTTCCGGGGAAACGAGCGAATGCTCGATCTCGCCGAATGAGCTCAGCAAGCCGCTGCCGTAAACGCGCAGCCCGTCTTTGGAGCGCATCAACCCGAATTCGACGGTGAACCAGAAGAAGCGCGCCATGGCTTTGATGATGCTGGTGAGCCACCGCACCTGCTCGGCTTCGTCGCGGATGCCGTTCGCCAGTTCGGCTGCCGTGTGCGCGCATTCGCCGAAGCGCACCAGCGTTTCCGCAAACGCTGGATCGGTGTGCATGGGCACGTGGCCGGCGACATCGTGGAAAATGTCGGGTTCGGGCAGATAGTCGAGCTGGTCGGACGGTCGGATCGTGATCGTGGTCGGGAATGAACGGTTGCGCAGGCAGTCGAAAAACAAAAATGCCGGAACGTAGCCGCTCACGGCCCTCGCTTGAAACCCGGTCAGCGGCCGCAGAAATCGGTTGACATTCTCCAGCTTAGGGACGCGCATCGGGTCAAGGCGAAGCGAGTGAACCCCTTTGAGGAAATGCCCGTTGGCGTAGCGCTCCCAGCGCGGCCTCATGCGCGCAAAAAGACGCCGCCAGGCTTCGTGATTTTCTTCGGTATATAGTTCGTAGGGCTGCTGGATGTAGATCTGGCCGTCGTGGCGTGCGTGCTCGACGAAAGGCGCGTGATTCGTGGTCAAACCGGGAGACTCGACAACTGAGTTCTCGCGAGGCATACTCAAATCAGCCACTTTCATGATACCACCACCTAACTGTGGTGAATAGTACAAGGAGGCTGCATGTATCCGCTCAAGAAGGGCAAGACCGCGGCACAGGCGCACGTCGGGCTTCCCAATGGCACGTTCGAAGAGGAGCACGGGCGCAAAGGCTTCTACGGCAAGTCGGCGCACCTCTATCATGCGCACCCGCCCACGGGCTGGATTCGCTTTGAAGGCAAGCTGCGGCCGCATTGTTTCGATCTGAACCGGCTGGCACCGTCCGACGAGCGGAATCCCGAAGGCATGCCGGTGGCGTTCCTCGGGAACCACGATGTGACGCTCTGTGTCTCGCGCCGAACCGAGCCGATGCCGTTCTACTATCGCAATGCAGATGGCGACGAACTGCTCTTCGTGCATCGCGGCGAGGGAGCGATCGAAACCGATTTTGGTCCGCTCGAATTCGAGAAGGGCGACTACATCAACATCCCACGCGCAGTCACCTACCGGCTGATTCCGCGCACGCACGACAATTTCTTTCTGATCGTGCAATCGAAAACGGAATTTAATCAGCCGGAGAAGGGGCTGATCGGGCAGCACGCGCTGTACGATCCCGCCGTCATTGTGACGCCGGAGCCCGCGCCCAAGCTTGACGACAACCGGGAATGGGAAGTGCGGATCAAAGTAGACGACGAGATCTCGAAGGTGGTCTACCCTTTTAATCCGATGGACGTCGTGGGCTGGAAAGGCGATCTGACGGTTTGGAAGATCAACATGCGCGACATCCGGCCGATCATGAGCCATCGGGCGCACTTGCCACCGAGCGCGCACACCACCTTCGTCACGGAAGGCGCCGTGGTGTGCAGCTTCCTGCCGCGCCCGCTCGAACAGGACGAAGATGCGCTTCGTGTGCCCTTCTTCCACCGCAACACCGACTACGACGAGTTCATTTTCTATCACGACGGGGATTTTTTCAGTAAGGACAACATCAAGCCCGGCTGGGCGACTCTGCATCCGCGCGGCATCCATCACGGGCCGCACCCCAAGGCGCTCGCCAACCAGAAGAGGAAGACGCACACCGACGAGTACGCCGTGATGCTCGACGGGCTCGACCCGATCCATGTGCTGCCGGCGGGAGAATCGGTCGAGTGGAAGGAATACTGGATGAGCTGGATGGAACCGGCTCCGGCGGCGCGCTGACCCGTGATCATCAACCCTGCGGACCACGATTACCGCAACGTCTACAAACTGATGGTGGGCGTGATTGTGCCGCGGCCCATCGCGTTCGTCTCGACGGTCAGCGCGGACGGCATCCGCAACCTCGCTCCTTTCAGTTTTTTCACCGGTATCAGCGCAAACCCTCCGGTGATCTGTTTCTCCCCGATGATCCGCGCCTCCGACGGCTCGCGCAAGGACACGCTCCGCAACATTGAAGCCGTCAAAGAATTCGTGGTGAACGTGGTGTCGGAGGAGTTCGCCGAGAAGATGAACATCTGTTCGGCCGAATTTCCGCCGGAGGTGGACGAGTTCGCCATGTCCGGCCTCACGCCCGTCCCGAGCGACCTGGTGAAGCCGCCGCGCGTGAAGGAGTCTCACATCAATATGGAGTGCCGCCTCGTCCAGGTTGTTGACGTGAGCGCCAAACCGCTGGGCGGCAGCCTGGTGCTGGGCGAGGTGCTGCGCTTCCATATTGATGATGCGCTGTTTGACGATTTCAAGATCGATCCCGACAGACTTCATCCTATCGGCCGCATGGGCGGCCCCACCTACACACGCACCACGGACCGCTTCAACATGGCGCGTCCGACGACCGTCGAAGTGAAGCCGTAACCTTACCAAGCGACTCTAGCGCGCTGATAACCTTTTTCAGCATTTCCAATGGGTTTTCGGCGGGCTTATCATCGGGCCTGAGAAGGCGTCTTTCTTCGGATCGGGAGACGTGTGACGCGTTTGAGACAGCCACTGGATATCCAGCAGACCGGGAAAGAGGCTTCCGAGCTTCAAGCCAGCCTTCACAAGCGCATCGTCGGCCAGGACCACGCGATCCAACAGATCGTCAGCGTCTATCAAACGTACGTCGCCGGAATGAACAGCCCGGGGCGCCCGATCGGGAGCTTCCTGTTTCTGGGGCCCACGGGCACGGGAAAAACCCGGCTGGTCGAAGCCATGGCGGAGAGCCTAGTGGGGGACGCGCGCGCCATGGTGAAAGTCGACTGCGCGGAGTTCCAGCACAGCCACGAGATCGCCAAGCTAGTGGGATCGCCTCCCGGTTAC
>Ga0335077_10002062_pt1 | contig 24016 bp, 27 predicted proteins | sample Lox_Sample_31_FD_207151 | JGI IMG/M metagenome (GOLD analysis project Ga0335077, IMG submission 207151) | Soil microbial communities from Loxahatchee National Wildlife Refuge, Florida, United States - Lox_Sample_3.1 | ecosystem: Environmental > Terrestrial > Soil > Wetlands | place: USA... | reverse complement strand
GCGGAGAGACGGTCAGCCTGCCGATGCAGATCATCATTATGATGACTCTGCTGACGCTGCTGCCGGCGGTGGTGATGTCGATCACGCCATTCTTGCGAATTGCCATCGTGCTTCATTTTCTGCGGCAGGCGTTGGGAACGCAATCGACCCCGTCCAATCAAGTACTGGTTGGGATCGCGCTGTTCTTGACCATCCTCGTCATCCAGCCGGTGGCCATGGATATGTATCACCAGGGATGGGAGCCATTGCAGAATAACCAAATCACCTCGGCGCAGGCGTTCGACGCCGGCGCTAAACCTCTCAAGGCGTTTCTGGCGCGGTTCGCGCGCGAAAAGGACGTCAAGTTGTTTCTGGAAATGTCCCACTCGCCAGCTCCGCGCACACCTGCCGACCTGAGCCTCAGCGTCCTCATCCCGGCCTACATCATTTCCGAGTTGAAGGCGGGTTTCCAAATCGGTGCAGTATTGTTTCTTCCGTTCCTGGTCATCGATCTCGTGGTAGCTTCCGTGACGCTTTCGATTGGTATGGTGCAACTGCCTCCGGTGATGATTTCGGCGCCCTTCAAGATACTGCTGTTCGTGCTGGTGGATGGCTGGAACCTGGTGCTGGGCTCGCTCTTGAAAGGATTCTACGCATGACTCCCGACTCCGTAATTCCCATTCTGCGGCAAGCCCTGATGGTGGCCTTCTGGTTAAGCGCACCGCTGCTGATCGTGGGCTTCGTCGCCGGGATTGTGGTGAGCCTGGTTCAGATCGTCACTTCCATCCAGGATGCCGGCTTCAGCACCATCCCCCGCCTCGGCGCCTTTCTGGGAACTCTCCTGATCGCCTTGCCCTGGATGTTGACCAAGATTACCGGCTACACGATCTTGCTCTTGGGAGACCTGAGCCGCTATGGGCGGTGAGCTGGTCCTTTCGACCGCCACTCTGCTCGGCTTTCTGTTGACTCTGGCGCGGGTGGCCGGGGTATTCGTTTTCGTTCCCCTACCCGGTTTGACATCCGGTTTTGCGATCGCGCGCACGCTCCTCGCGCTCAGCATGACGATGGCGCTCTATCCTTACTGGCCTCATGTTCCCGGCGAGCTCTCGGCGGGACTGCTTTTCGTCTGGATGATATCGGAAGCTGCGCTGGGCATTGGGATCGGCCTCACCGTGGCCTTTGTTACCGAAGCGATCAACGTGGCCGCGCAGGTGATGGGTCTGCAGGCAGGTTATGCGTACGCCTCCACGGTCGACCCCAACACCCAGGCGGATTCGACCGTACTGGTGCTGATGGCGCAGCTGGCCACCGGCCTTCTGTTCTTCAGCATGGGCCTCGATCGGGAGGTGATCCGCATTTTCGTGCACAGCATGGAGGTGGCGCCGCCCGGTTCCTTTGTGCTTTCGCCAGGCTTAGGCCGGCAGCTCCTGTCCATGGGCAGCGTGATGTTTTCCACCGGTGTCCGCCTGGCTTTACCGGTGGTTGCCATTCTTCTGCTGGTGGATATTTCCCTGGCGCTGCTGGGGCGCGTGAACTCGCAATTGCAACTACTCACGGTGGCGTTTTCCGTGAAGATGATGCTGGCGCTGGCGGTGTTCGGTTGGCTCATGCTGCTGCTGCCAACGCTTCTTCGGAGCGGCGCGGCGGAAGCCTTTTCCATGAGCCGGGCGTTGCTGGCACGGTGAGCCATGGCGGACCACCACCAGAAAACGGAACAGGCGACCCAGCGGCGCGTCAAAAAAGCGCGCGATGAAGGCAACTTTCCATCGGCACGGGTCTTTATCGGCGCTATTCAATTCCTGGCATTTGTGGCGATGGTGCATTCCTGGGGCCCCGCGTGGGTAACCACGGTGCACAGGAGCATGGCGGGATTGCTGACTCACGCGCTGGAACCGCGGCTTGACTCGGTCTTCCTTTTTACCCTGTGTCTCGAACTGGTCAAGACAACCCTGCTGCCGCTGGCAATCATGGGTGGCGGGCTCCTGGTAGTAACTCTTGCGGCGCAGTTTCTCGTCACTCGGTTCGGCGTCAGCCTACACAAGATCGCACCCGATTTTTCGCGATTGAGCCCCTTGGCCCGTCTTCGGGAACTGCCAAGGCAGAATATACCGGCAGTGTTGCAGGCGATGGTCATGCTCCCGGTGTTCAGCGCGTCTGTCTACTTCCTGGTTCGCGACAACTTCACCCTGTTCTTGACTCTGCCGTTGACGAGCGTGTTGACTGGCGCGGTTCAGGTGGGCCGTGCCCTTGAATCGCTGCTGTGGAAGGCGTCAGCTCTCTTTTTGATTTTTGGCCTTGTCGACCTGTTCCGCCAAAAGCGCCGCTATCAACAGGATCTGCGCATGAGCAAACAGGAAGTGCGCGACGAGCTGCGTGAGGTCGAGGGCAGCCAGGTCATGAAGGCACGTATCCGGCGCATCCGGCGCGATATGGCACGCCGGCGCATGATGCACGAGGTGCCCAAAGCAACCGCGGTCATCGTCAATCCGACCCACTACGCAGTGGCGCTGAAATACGAAATGAGCGGGCAAGGCGCGCCGCTGGTGGTGGCGAAAGGCAAGAACTACCTGGCGTTGCGCATCCGCCAAAAGGCTATTGAGGCGCAGGTGCCGTTGATCGAGAATCCACCGCTGGCGCAGGCCTTGTATAAGTCGGTCGACGTCGGGCAGGAAATTCCGACGCAGTTCTACCGCGCGGTGGCGGAGATTTTGGCTTACGTGTATCGGCTGATGAACGGAAGGTAAGGAAGGCAAGACTCAACGGTGGGGCAGACGCCGGTTACGGCCCGTTCCGGGATCGATTTTTGTCGTGTGTCACCTTGAGACGCGGCAGACCACAACCTGCGATGGTCTGCCCTACAAAAATTAGGAGCAGAAACAGTGGCAGATAGTAAAGCAGTAGCGGCTCTGAAACAATTTCCCGGCTTCGGCCTGATCAATTGGCGCGATATCAGCGTGCCTTTGGCGGTGCTGGGTGTCGTGATCGCGCTGATCACGCCCATGCCGCGTTTCCTGCTAGACATCCTGATCGTGACGGACATCATGATGTCGGTGGTGGTGATGATGGTGGCGATGTACATTCGCAAACCGGTTGAATTCAGCGTCTTTCCCACCACGCTCCTGCTGCTAACGTTGTTCCGGCTCTCACTCAACATCTCTTCCACCCGGCTGATTCTGATGAACGGAAACACGGGCACCTCCGCCGCCGGAGATGTGATCCAGGCATTCGGAAACTTCGTGGTGGGTGGCAACTACATCATCGGCGCCGTGATCTTCCTGGTTTTGATCGCCATTCAGTATGTAGTGATCAACCACGGCGCGGTGCGCATTTCCGAAGTGACGGCGCGCTTCACTCTCGACGCGTTGCCTGGCAAACAGATGTCCATCGATTCCGATCTGAGTTCAGGACTGATCGATGAACATGCAGCCCGCGCGCGCCGGAAAGAGCTCACGAGCGAAGCCGAGTTCTACGGCGCCATGGACGGCGCCTCGCGCTTTACGCAGCGCGACGCCATTGCCAGCATCATCATCACCGGCATCAATATCGTCGCGGGATTCTTGATCGGCGTTTTGCAGCATGGCATGGACTTGAGCCGCGCGATCGAAACATACACAGTCTTGACTATTGGCGACGGGCTGGTGACTGTCATTCCGGCTTTGATGATCTCGATTTCGGGCGGTTTGATCGTGACGCGCGCCAGTTCCGACGAGCGGCTCGGAACCGACTTTGGGCTGCAGGTCTTCGGAAATCCGCAGCCATTGCTTCTCGCCAGCGGCGTGTTACTGGTGCTGGCACTGTTTCCCGGCCTGCCCACGGTGCCGTTCCTGGCCATGGGCGGAGGGCTCGGCGTGGTTGCCTGGAACATGCGCAAGAAGGAGGTGGCCGCAGCTAAGCAGGCTAACGAAGTGGCCAAGCCGGCCGCAGCCAAGGAAAACCTGGAAGGGCTGCTGCGCGTGGAGCCGCTGGCCATCGAAATGGGATTGGGAGTCGTTAAATATGTGGCCGGAGGACAGGAATCGCCGCTCATCAAGCGGATCTCCGGAATCCGGCGGCAACTTGCAAGTGAGTTAGGATTCTTGCTCGGGCCGGTTCGCATCATCGACAACATCGCGTTGAAGGCCCACGAGTACGTGATTCAACTCAAGGGCGCGGAAGTGGGCCGCTACGAGCTGGCCGCGGGCTGCGAGTTGGCCATTCCGGTGGGAGCCGTCGACAATCCGCCGGAAGGCAAGCAGACGCACGATCCGGCTTTCGGCATGACCGGCTGGTGGGTGCCCTCCGACGCTGTGGACCGCGCGCGGCGCGCCGGCTTCACCGTCGTCGATCCCGTCAGTGTTATCGGAACGCATCTCACCGAAGTTATCCGCCGCCACGCCCATGAGCTGCTATCGCGCCAGGACAGCAAAAAGATCCTCGACCGCATCGCCGTGGATCATCCCAAAGTGGTCGAGGATTTGGTACCCAAACTGCTATCCCTCGCGTCGGTGCAACGGGTGTTCCAGAATTTGCTGCGCGAACGTGTCTCGATTCGTGACTCCGTAACCATTCTGGAAGCGCTGGGCGAGGTCGCGGCCACCACGCGCAATCCCATCCTGCTCACCGAGTATGTGCGGCAATCCATCCGGCGCATCGTGGCCAAGCCATTCCTCAACGCGAACGGCGAATTGCCGGCGTATCTGCTGGACGCCTCTCTCGAGCAGATGGTGGAGTCGGCCGTGGAGCACGGCGAACAGGTAAGCCATTTGACGCTGAATCCGAACTCATTGCGCGAAGTGCTGCGCCGGCTGGGACAGAAACTCGGCAATCCGGAAACGCCGGTGGCCGTCATTGCCAGCGCGGGTTCGCGCTATTTCTTCCGGCAGATTGTCGAAACGTCCATGCGCAATGTCTTTTTCTTGTCGCATAACGAAGTGCCGAGTGAAATCAAGATAACTTCCCTGGGGGTGATCCAGTAACATGCTTGTGAATGACGCCAGCCCTAAGCTTTTCGTGAAATCGTTTTTCGCTTCGTCGATGGAAGAAGCCATCGAGCAGGCGCACGCCGAGATGGGCCCGGACGCCCTCCTACTGAACTCACGCGAAGCGCCTCCCGAAGCCCGGCAGCTAGGCGCATATGAGGTGGTATTCGGCTCACGCCCCACATCCCAGCCGCTCGCTTTGTGTCCCGCCGATAGCGTGGAGGATCTGCGCAAGCGCCTGGAGGAACTGCGGGACATGGTATCGCGCATCGGCGCAACGCGTCATCCGGCGCTGGCCGGCGCGGTTTCCGATGGATTGCTCGAAGCTGGTGTCGATTCAACTCTGGCGGTGGAGATCGAAGCGTCCGTGCAGCAGCGGCTCCGCGCCGATGGCGTGATCCCGATGGGGCGCGGAAAGCCCTCGCCGGACTGGGACCAGGGACTCGTCCGGCATCACACTGTGGCTGAGATCGAAGCGCGCTTTGAGGTGGATCCCACACTCGGGCGGATTGCCGCTCTAGTAGGCCCGCCGGGTTCGGGTAAAACGACGTGCCTGATCAAGCTCGCGGTGGTCCACGGGCTCGCCCGGCGGCGGCCGGTGCGTTTGATTTCCATCGACAACTACCGCATCGCAGCAGCGGCGCAACTGCAGACGTACGCCGAGGTCTTGGGCGCGCCCTTCACGCTGGCGGAGACGCCCACGGCTTTGGCGCACGCGATCGACAATGCTCCGCCGGAGGCACTCGTTCTCATCGACACTCCGGGGTACGCGGCCGCAGCCGTCGAAGAGTCCGGCGGGGAGCTGGCCCGCTTCTTCGCCAGCCGTCAAGATATTGACGTCCACCTGATTTTGACAGCTTCGATGCGCCTGGCGGATCTTCGCCGCGCCGTCGATCGCTACGAACGGTTTCGCCCGGGCAAGCTGCTATTTACGCACCTGGATGAGACAGACTCGTCCGCGGCAATGTTTTCCGAGGCGGTGCGCACCGCGAAGCCGCTGTCATTTCTTGCGACCGGCCAGCTCGTGCCGGAACATTTGGAACCTGCTGCCAAGGAGCGTATAACCCGCCTGTTGGTACCGCAATTGCCTCAAGCTTGCGAAGCAGTCGCGTAAACATGCATGGCAGCTACTCCGGCCGATTATCGTCCGGCATACGACGAGGCGACCACTCTACGCAGGGAAGCGCTGGTGATGCAGCACTTGCCACAGGTGCGCCTGATCGCCCGCCGCATCCATGAGCGCCTGCCGTCATACATCAGCCTCGATGACTTGATTTCTACCGGCGTGATTGGATTACTGGCCGCCATCGATAATTTTGACGAGTCACTCAACGTTCAACTCAAGACTTATGCGGAGCGCCGCATTCGCGGAGCCATTATGGACAGCCTGCGAGAGCTGGACTGGGCCCCGCGCGAAACCCGCAAAAAATCGAAAGTCATCGAAGCCGCCATTCACAAAAGCAAGCAACGCTACGGCAGAGAGCCCTCCGAAGAAGAGATTGCCGCCGAGTTGGGGATCGATCCGGAGGAGTATCAGCGGTGGCTTAGCGAGATCCAGGCGATCGACCTCCAGGCACTGGAATATGTCAACCATGACGGCGGCAAGTCCGATCTGTTGCGCGTGGTTCCCGATCCCGAGGAGAACTGGCCTTCGCATGTTGTGGAGCGTTCGGAACTCGAGCGGATTCTGGCGTTGGCCATCGAACGCATGCCAAAACTCGAGCGCACGGTCCTAAACCTGTACTACTTCGAAGAGCTGAGCCTGGCGGAAATTTCCAAAATCGTGAAGCTGCATCTGTCGCGAGTGGCGCAATTGCGCGTGCAGGGCGTGTTACGGCTGCGCAGCCATTTGCAGCGCGTGTGGACCGGGGCACCGCGGAGGAAACAGTGACCATGCCGTCATCCGGCCCTGCCGGCGCCCTCGATCTCCTGATGGACATGGAGATTCCCATCCAAGTCAGGTTCGGACGGACGGAGATGGTTCTGGGCGACGTGCTGGCCCTGGAGAACGGCGCGGTTGTGGAGTTCCACCGAATGCCGGACGAGCCGGTGGATATCCTGGTAAACGGACGCGTGGTGGCGCGCGGTAGCATCATCGCGATTCAGGGCAATTACGGCGTGCGGATTACCGAAGTCGCCAACGCCCCGCAGGGACCAAAAGAGGGAGAAGAGAACCCATGAGTTTCGAATGGATCCTGAATCCGCTGACCATCTACGCGGTCGTGGCGGTCGCGCTATTGGCCTGTTTGGCGTTGAGCCTGGGAACGAAACTGGAACTGATCCGCGTGAAGCGCGCAGCCCAGGAATCGCAAAAAGAAGCGGCCAAGAAGATCGAGGAGATGGAACGGTCCATGGTCAAGCTGGCCGATCAAGCGGCCCAGTCACAACCCGGGGGGACCATCCGCCATTCCATCAACCTCACGAAACGCGCACAGGCGCTCCGCATGAGCCGGCGCGGTGAAACGCCCGAGAGCATTACGGCCGCACTGGCGGTGCCTAAGAACGAAGTTGACCTGCTGCTGAAGGTGCACGGGATGGTCGAAGCGGGGAAGTGAGTTTCCGCTCCATCGCGGTCACTCAACCACTCGATATTCTGAGAAACCTCCCATACATCGGCAGCCCGGTCGCTAACCGACCGGATCTATGACAACTTGTCCATACTCCAATAGTCATTTATTACCGTGTTCACGTAGATCGCAAGACCATTGAAATACTTCACTTCTGGCATCCCGCTAGAAACGGTCCCTGGAGCTAGACCCGAGATTCTCGGCAGTTGGTGATGAGCATCGCGATAATAGGCACCATCAGGATATTCCGACGCGATCGTCAGTGGGTTTTCCGGAGCGTGCATGCCGCGCAGCTATGCAATCAGCGCGGCTCGCCTGAGTCAGAAGTTCCGCGCGGAGCGAGTGGCGGCTCTACAGACTCCCACCGCTCCCCAGAATAACCCTCTCGCGATTCCATGGGCAGAGCTGTACGGTGTACCAAGTGAGCCCCAGCGCGCCTTGCCTTTGGATTACACAGACAGTCTCGCCTACTTGAAGTGCGTCAAGTAATTGACTCGGTACGCTAGCTGCGTAAGAGAAGTCGAGGCTTCGAGCGGGCGGGTTTGTACCCCACGGCTTCAAGTTCAACTGTGATGACCGGCTGCCATTCGATTTATGGGACACCACTGTTTGGTAGACTGTCACCGGGGAATGATCCAGCAGGCAGTTCAATTGGACGACTGACCCATAGCCATAGAGGATGGATAGAGGTAATGCCACCACGGCAAGAATGGGCTTACCATCGGCACGTACCTCGGCGATCATCGCCGCAACGAACAGGACGATCCCGGGAATGCATGCCAGTTCAGCCGGCCGCAGTAGGTGCAGCGTCTTCGTGTAGCAGCAGGCTCCCAAGGGGAAGAATGCAGCGAAGAACAAAACTCCGCCGAGAAATGGACGCCTGTCGAACCGCCCACCGCCGAACAATGTGAACCGCCCTGGAAAGCACCACACGGCACCAACCGCGAGCCAGGGCGGCGCTAGCTCGAGTAACATGGTCCAAACCGACGGCTTCGGATAAAAGGGAGTAGCCAGCAGCAAAAAACCCGCGAACATCAGGACCAGGTTCGCGATCAGTATGAGCTCGATGCGTAGCTTCGTCGGCCGCTTTCTTTCGATTGTGCCGTCAACGTCAAGACCCGCGACGATTTCCGGCCGTATCATCCGAATATTACGAAACCATCGTCAGCGAAGCCCCGCTAGCCTGCATGCCCCGCAGCTTCATAATGAGCGTGGTTCGCTTGAGCCCCAGAAGTTCCGCGGCGGCGGTCTTATTGCCACCGGTCTTAGCCAGCGCTCCTTCCAGAATGGCCCGCTCGAATTGACTGACGGCCGTGGCAAAATCCATTTCTTCGGGAAGTGCGGTGGGTGTAGAAGCGGGTTCGGCCGCGACTAACCGCTGCGAATCAGCCAAGCCGAAATCGGCGGCATGTAAGATGCCCCGCGGGCCGCTCATGGCGATAGCCTTTTCCACCGCGTTTTCCAATTGCCGCACGTTGCCCGGCCAAGGCAGAGATGAGAGCCGCTGGAGCGTCTTGGGAGTCACTTGTTTGGGTGGAATACCCTCGCCGCCGCAAACCTTGTGGACGAAGTGTTCGACGAGCAACGGGATGTCCGTCGCGCGCTTGCGAAGCGGAGGCATTTCGAGCGGAACCACATTGAGCCGGTAGTACAGGTCTTCGCGGAATTTGCCTTGCCGCACCAGATCTGGGAGATTGGCGTTGCTGGCCGCGATCACGCGGACGTCGATCTTGATCGTGTCGGAACTGCCCAAACGCTGCAACTCGCGCTCCTGCAGCACTCGCAACAGCTTGGCTTGCAGCTCGATCGGCATGTCGCCGATTTCATCCAGAAAGATCGTGCTACGGTGTGCCTGCTCGAACCGGCCAACGCGCTGATTGGTGGCGCCGGTAAAAGCGCCCTTCACATGCCCGAATAGTTCTGCTTCGAGAAGGCTTTCGGGAACCGCGCTGCAATTAACAGCGACCATCGGCAGGGACGCGCGCGGGCTGGCGCTGTGCAGAGCACGGGCAGCCATCTCCTTGCCGGTTCCTGTTCCCCCAGTAATCAGCACGGTACATCGAAACGGTCCCACCAGGCGGATGGTATTGGCTACATCTTCCATGGCGGAGCTGGTCCCGACCAGTTCACGCCTCCAAGGCTCACCGGCCTGATCCGGCGTGGAGCGCCGGCTCTGTCTTTCCGCGCAAGCCTGATTCAGCGACGCGACGACATTCGTCCAACTGTCACGGTCTCCATGACACGTGTACGCGCCTTCGCGCACCAGGTCCACCGCCTCGCGCGCGGAGAGTTCCCGATGCCAAAAGATAACCGGCAGGCTGGCGTCTTCCGCAAATAGCGTGGCCAACGCGGCTTCCCGATCCATGGCCGACTCCGTGGATACCAGGACGCAATCGACGGATCCCGAGCGAACCTCCACCGCGGTCTGGGTTAATTCCGTTACGCGAGTGATCTCGAAATCCAAGTGATCGAGTCCAAGGCTGTCCCCGGCATCGGAATCTTCGTTAGCGAACCACAGCACACGTTGAGGAGGCATAGATGGGAACGCGAGAACTTTCTGCTCTTCAGTTTCTAGCGAACGGACCGGCGAGGATTCTAGACTTTATTTGGAGAACACTAACCCGTACCCGGTTCGTACTATTCTCATAACTCCAGTTATCGCCGGATTACTCACCCATTTAGGGTATTGTGCGGAGCGGCGCGTGATGGCATGCTTTGGGTGGCGAACGTCTGCCCGAATTATGAAGATTCAAAATGAAGATTCAAAATAATGGTTCGTCGGGATCTGCGCCACTCGATAATACGCGGCTGCAGCCGGCGTCGCCCGACTCGGCGAACAATCGAGGCCAATCGATCTCGGGGCTTGATGGCGATTCGGTGGCGATCTCCAGCATGTCCGCGCGAGTCTCACAAGCGAACTCGGCCGACAGCCAGCAGCGGGCAGACCGCGTTGCGGAACTGGCCGCGTTGCACGCGCGCGGCGGCTACCAGGTGAACGCCGCTAACCTGAGCAGCGCGCTCGTTTCGCAGGCGCTCGGGCCGGGCGGTGAGGCGTGAAACAAAGCCCTCGTCTGATGTCGCACCTCCAGCGGGCCGAAGACCATGTACAGAACGCGCAAGAGTCATGGGACGCGACGGATCTCTCGCGGTGCGCCGAGTGCGTTGAGTACTTGCGGCACGCCGCCGACGAACTACTGCTAGCCCAACAGTTCACGGGGGAAAGCGACGTTCCGTCTGCCGAGATGGCTGCCAAAGCAAAGGACCGTCTCCAGCGGCTCCACAGCTCGGTAAACCGATTAAGTCGCTTGGTGGATGCGGCCATGGGTTTCCATCGGCGCCTGGCGCTCGACACGGGGATGGAAGAGGCCGTCACTTCCGAGAGCAATGGGTAGGTTGCCATGTCGAATCTCATGTCAGTTCTCACCGGGGCGGGGAATGCACTCGACGCCTACCAGAAGGCCATGGACGTTGTCCAGAACAACATCACGAATGCCAACACGCCCGGTTATGCTTCGCAGTCAATCAATCTGGTCCCGCAACCGTTCGAACTCAGCGGCGGTCTGGTAGGTGGTGTTGCCGCAAAAGGTCTGATCAGCGCCCGCGACGATTCCGCGGATGCCGCGGTTCAACAACAATTACAGCTACTCGGCAAGTATCAAATGCAGGCGCAGGACACCGCGAGTCTGTCCAATTTCTTCGACGCCACCGGCAATACTGGTGTTTCGGCAGATCTGAACCAACTCTTCCAGGCGTTCTCGGCATGGAGCGTAACACCCAACGCCACCACCGCCCAGCAAGGCGTGCTGGACGCCGCCCAATCCTTTGCCACGGACGTGAATGAGCTGGCCGGCTCGCTGGCCCAAACCGGGCAGGCGATCCAGGGACAAATCAGCTCCAACGTACAGCAAATCAACCAGCTCGCGACGCAGATCCAGCAATACAACATCCAACGCGACAATACGGCGACACCCGATCCGAATCTGGACGCGCAACTTCATTCCGAACTCGAACAGCTCTCGCAACTGGTGAACTTCAGCCAGATTACCCAGGCGAATGGAACCGTCACCCTGGTACTCAGCGGCGGGGCGCCCTTAGTAGTCGGCACCGAGCAGTACAACATTTCGGCGGTGGCGCAGGTCCCGGCCGGAGCGGCCAATCCCAATTCCACCCCATCCGCCCGTATCCTGGATTCCAACGGCAACGACATCACGTCGCAGATTACCGGCGGCCAACTCGGAGGTGAACTGGATACGCACAATCGCGTGTTGGCTTCCTTGCTGGGTGACGCGACCCAGGCCGGTTCCCTGAATACCTTCGCCAAATCCGTTGCCGACACGATCAATAACATTCTTGAGTCAGGCACCGTAGGAGTGCAGGCCGGAGCGGCCAACGGTATAGCGCTATTCACCTATAACAACGCCGACGCCACTACGCCGGCAGCCAGTCTGGCGCTCAATCCGAACATCACTCCGGCCACGCTCGCGCCCGTAGACAGTTCGGGCAATGCCAACGGAAACGCTCTGCAACTGGCTTCTCTCGCCACCTCGACCGCCAACGGGAGCATCAACGGCAAGACGTTCGGCGACTATTTCTCCGGACTGATGTCCGCGCTCGGCGGCGAGAATTCGGTGGCGACCGCCAATCAGCAAACGCAACAACAGGTGGCCGACCAGACCAAAACTCAGCGCGACCAAATATCCGGTGTTTCTCTGGATCAACAGGCGCTGATGATGCTTCAGTTTCAGAACAGCTATCAAGCGGCCGCCAAGATGGTCACTGTGCTCGACGAGTTGGCTCAGAGCACGATCAACATGATGCCGTTATATTGAGGTAACCCGTGCTGCCACCGATCTCCGGCTCGACTCAAAGCTATCTGGACCAACTCAGCCAGATGCAAACGCAGATGGAAACTCTGCAACAGCAGGTGACTTCCGGTTACCGCCTGCAGAATCCCGGAGACGATCCGTCCGCAGTCGGCGCCATAGGCAGCGTGCAGACACTCATCGGCCAACTGGTCCAGAACAACACCAACCTGGGGCAGCTGCAGACCGAGTTGCAAACGGGCGACGGCGCGCTGCAACAGGCTATTCAGGCCATCGACTCCGCAGCATCGCTGGCGAGTCAAAGCTCCAGCCTGATGTCCAACCCGGCGCAACAGGCCGCTCTGCTGCAGCAGGCGCAAGGTATCCTGCAAACGCTGGTTAATATCAGCGCTACCACTGCCGACGGGCGCTACATCTTCAGCGGAGACCTGGATCAGCAAGCTCTCTATCAGGTGGATTCTACGCAGCCCACGGGGGTCATGCAGCTGGCAACCGCGACATCCACGCGCACCGTGACCGACGCCGCCGGCTCGCCCATTTGGACGGCCAAAACGGCAACCGACATTTTTGACGCACGCAATCCTGATGGGACGCCGGCTCCGCAAAACGTCTTCGCGGCTGTAAATTCCCTGATAACTGCTCTCCAAGCCAATGACATCACTGGCGCCGTGAATAGCATCAGCTCAATCAAAGCCGCTGGTGATTACCTCAACCAACAGCTCGGTCAATACGGGATTGCAGAAAGCCGTGTGACCGACACCCTCAGTAAGCAAAACACGTTGCTGGTCAGCGAGCAGGCACAGCTCAGCGGCTTGCGCGACACCGACGTTGCGAGCGCAGCGCTGCAACTCAACCAGCTGCAAGTGCAGCAACAGGCCGCATTGACGTCCAAAGCCAAAATGAGCCAGATCAGTTTGTTTGATTTCTTAGCGTAGGTTCGAGTCAGAAAACCATCGAGTCGAGGAATCCAGTGCTGCCGGTCTGGGCCAGATGCCGCAGCAGGTACAGGCAGCGCTGTAGCTTGGGGTCTTCCAGTGTGAGTGGGTCAGGGGCATCCTGTATGCCTTCCGTGACCGCTCGCAGGAGTTGCAAACGCTCTTCCTGAATCGCCAGGGCAGGCTGCGCGAAAGAAATCTCCAGGCTTCTCCGTAATTCTTCGTGGAGACCCGTAGCATTCTGCGACGTCCATGCCGCCAGAATGCGGGCGGCTTGGTCAGCGGGAGTCAAGGAGGCGGGTTCTGGCGAGATTATCATCAGAACCGCTTATCGTCAGATTTCAATCAAATTTCCTAGAATTTTACGATTTAAATTCGATGTGATCGAAAGAGGCCACGGATGATTCATCTAACACGGCTGAACCATACAGCAGTCGTGTTGAATTGCGACCTGATCGAACACGTGGAGACGACGCCGGACACTGTCATCAGTCTGACGACCGGCCAGAAACTGATGGTGTTGGAATCGGCGGAGGAGATTATCGAACGCGTAGTGCAATTTCGGCGCTCAATCTATTCGGGCGAGTCGTTGAACTCGGGGCCGCAATCCAATGGCTGACGAAAAGCCCTCGGCTGACGCCAAGGCAAAAAAAGCGAAAGCGGGAGGCCCCCGGCCCGATTTAGCAAGTATCGGGGGCCTGGTGCTGGCTTTGGGCGGCATTCTGGTCGGCCTGATGATGGACGGCGGCAAGATGAAAGACGTCCAGCAGTTCTCGGCCGCACTCATCGTCTTAGGTGGAACCATCGGCGCGGTCATGGTCACCACGCCTCTGAAAGTGCTCTTGGGCGCGGCAGGCCGCCTTGGTTCAGTCTTTCTTGAGTCGGCTCATTCCGCTGAAGCATTGATTGAAGAGATCATCGGTTACGCCACACAAGCCCGTAAACAAGGCATCGTGTCGCTTGAGCAGCAAGCGGCTTCCATTGCCGATCCGTTTCTCAAGAAAGCCTTAAATCTGGCTATCGACGGGATCGATCTCAACCAGCTCCGCAGCATCATGGAACTGGAGATTGGGCTTCAGGAGCATCACGGAGAGGCGGAAGCCAAGGTATTTGAAGCCGCAGGTGGGTACGCCCCGACCGTTGGCATCATCGGCGCCGTCTTGGGTCTAATGCAGGTAATGAAGAACCTGGCCAATATCGAAGAGGTCGGTCACGGCATTGCCACCGCCTTCGTCGCTACGGTTTACGGCGTAGCGATCGCTAATCTTTTCTTTCTTCCTGCGGCAAATAAGTTAAAAGCTCGAGTGAAAGAGCAGGTACAACTTCGTGAGCTGGCGCTCGAGGGAGTGCTGTCACTCGTGGAAGGTCTGAACCCCAAGCTGATCCGCACGAAATTGGAAGCCTACGCGCCCCATAAGGCAGCTCCGAAGAAGGCGAAAGCACAATCGGCTCCCGCCGCCAAGCCCGCTGCGGCGGAGGGCTAGAAATGGCGCGCAAGAAGCCGCACGCCGAGCACGAGAACCACGAACGTTGGCTTGTGTCCTATGCCGACTTCATTACGCTTTTGTTCGCCTTCTTCGTCGTAATGTTTGCTTCCTCGCAGACCGATAAAGCCAAAGCTAAGCAGGTATCGGAATCAGTCAAGGAGGCGCTCGAAAACGGAGGAATCAAGGCCACCGTCAAAGAAATTCTTGGCGGCACCGTGGATGACAAGGGCAAAGGTAACGCGCAAATGAGGGGGCCCGGCGGCGCGCAGAAATCGACCAAGGACCCACAGCCGGTGGTTACCGAACTCTTGCCCTCGATGCAATATCTCGACGGAAAACTCGCGGATGAAATCAAGCAAGGCAAGCTGGAAGTGCACCTGGAGTCTCGCGGACTAGTGATCAGCTTGCGCCAAAAAGCGTTCTTTCCGTCCGGAGAAGATAGCATCCCTTCGGATACCTACCCGGTGGTGCAAAAGATTGCTGACTTGATCGGACAATTGCCCAACCCCGTCCGCCTCGAGGGCCACACTGACTCGATTCCGATTCATACGGCGCGATTCGACAGCAATTGGGATCTATCTGCGAAACGCGCCATCGCCATGCTCAAGTTGTTGTCTGGGGAATTCGGGTTGGATCGCAGCCGCTTCGGGGTTGCCGGGTATGCCGACACCGCACCGGTGGACACCAACGACACCGAAGAAGGGCGCAGTCATAACCGGCGTGTGGATATCGTGATTCTGGATGAAAGAGCGCTAATGAACGAGACACCGGGCAAGGTAGAAAAAGCGGTAGCCTCTGCCAAGCCACCAGAAAAAGCCGGCAGCAAATAAACGGGCTTCGAATTGCAAATGTGATGCGGTTAACATGCCGACACTCACCACACTCTACTTCGACCAGCTAGAATATTCGGACGACGCGGCCTTTCAGTTCGCAGCCGGCATTCCGGGATTCGAAGAGCATACCGCGTTCCTGTTTATTCAACAACCTCACACCAATCCGCTGGTTTTTATGCAGAGCCTGCAGGATCCGGCGGTGTGTTTCATCGGATTACCGGCGAAAGTAGTCGACTCCGATTACCATTTGGAGCTATCTCCGGAGGAAGCCATCGCTCTCGGGATGCCTGCCGGGGAAACATCCAGGATCGAGGCGAACCTGCTCTCACTGGTCTTATTGACTTTTGCTGAGAATACAGAGCCGGTTGCCAATCTCATGTCGCCGATTGTGTTGAACCTGCAAACTCACCGTGGAATTCAGGCGATTCAACTCGGTTCGAGCTACTCGTTACGCCATCCATTGGTGCTCGAACAGGCTGCGGCATGCTCGTAATGCGGCGGCGCGCCGGGGAAAGCCTGCTCCTCGGCAACGAAATAGAAATTGAGATTCTGGAGGTTGGCCCCACGCGAGTCAAGCTCGGAATCGTTGCTCCTCCTCATCTGGCCATCGTCCGTAAGGAAGTGCTCTTGACTCGGGCCGAAAACCTGACTGCATCGCAAAATCAAGATCCGAGAGTGATTGCGTGGTTAAGCCGCAAACTGGCGCCGCGCCATACAGGCACTGTCAATTCCTTGACACCCTTAACTAATCCTCCCAAGAATTTCTTAGATTCTTTTTGAAAAAATACTAGAAGTACCTAAGTACTTTCCCGATATGCAGTGAGAAGATACTTTCGGGTATCCCAAGCCGGAGAACCCGAACCCGAGCAGGACGCCCGGGAACGTATCACACAACAGGACGTTATCAATGGGAATCTCACTACAGACGAACATCGCCTCCTTAATCGCACAGAACAATCTGTCGATGAACAGCCAGTTCCAGTTGAAGACCATTACGGCTTTGACTTCGGGCTACCGCATCAACTCCTCTGCGGACGATGCTGCTGGTCTCGCCGTAGCGAATGAGTATCGGAGCAATGTTGCCGAGCTGACTCAAGGCGTTCAGAATGCCAACGACGGCATCAGCGCGCTGCAAATCGTGGACGGCGGTCTGAACAACATTTCACTCATGCTCGATCGATTACAGACGTTGGCTACTCAATCAGCCAGCGCCACGTTTACCGGCGACCGCAACACGCTGAACACTGAGTACCAGGCCCTTCTGGGGGAAATTACGCAGCAGGCCAGCAACATCGGTCTGGCTGCGGGCGGCCAGTATAACGTTGTCAACACCGTCTTCCTCGGCGGCGGCAACAACCTCGCCAACTCGCAGATCAGCATCAACCTGAGCGGAACATCGAACCAGGTGGACGCGAACGGTCTGGGCATCGCCACCACCAGCGTTGGGTCCGGCGGCACTAGCCTGACGGGCAATACGGTACGGATTGACGCCCCCGGGGGAACGTTCCTCGCGGCCGCGGCGCAGACGTTTACCTTCAACATCTATTCCAGTAACGGCGGGGCGCAGACCCAGACGATCAGCGTAGGAGGCGCTGGCGCGCTCACTCAGCAGCAAGTCCTGCAAAGCCTGAATAGTTCTTTATCACCGTACGGCATCGAGGCATCCGTTGGCAGCAACGGGCAATTGACATTCGGCGGCGCAACGCCGTTCACCGTTTCCACGACCACTGCGGCAGCGGACGCCATCGCTACCAACGCTTCGACTGCCACCAACCAGGGCGTTTATTCGAGCAACAACCCGGTTGTTTACGCACCTGGAGCACAGACCCTGACCTTCCAGAATGGGCAAGGCACAGCTACCGTATCGCTGCTGGCCGGCGACAACCTGGCTTCGGCGTTATCGAAGATTAACGCCCAGACAGCAACACTCGGAATCTACGCAGTCGAGGATGCCGCGGGCACTGGTATCTCCGTCCAGAGCGCCAACAACTTCACCGCCTCGGCGAGCGCCGCCGGCACGTTCTCGGCCGGGGGCGCGCAGACCATCAACGCGCCGTCCTCGTCCGGCACTCTTACCGGAAACGCCCAGGCCGCGATCACGGCCATTAATAATGCGATTCAAACCCTCGGCCTGGTGCAAGGCCGCGTCGGCGCAGGCGAAAACATGCTGAACTACGGGGTCAGTTTGGCGAACTCCCAGATCACAAACTTCTCGGCCGCCGAATCGCGCATCCGCGATGCCGACATGGCGCAGGAAGCCGCTAACCTGACCAAGGGCCAGGTTCTGGAGCAGGCTTCCATCGCGGCCCTGGCTCAGGCTAATGCCGCTCCGCAAGCCGTGCTTGCGCTCTTGAAGAGCTAACACAGCCTAAACGCAGTCTAGAGGTGGGCCAGCCCTAACCGGGGTTTGGCCCACTTCGTGCATCGCCTCCAGCAAACATGTCGACCAGCCCAATTCCGCCGCCGGCTTTTTCGGGTGTTAGCACTTACTCCAACGATTTCCAGCAGGTCCTCACTCGCGCCGTCGCCATTGCATCCTTACCCATGCAGCAGATGGAAAATGAGGTGGTAACACTGACGGGGCAGGAGACGACGCTGTCCGGGTTGCAGTCGACATTCAGCTCGCTCCAGACCGCGATCCAAAACCTCGGGACGGCCCAGAGTGCGATGTCGGCCACAGTATCGGATCCATCGACCGTATCGGCCACTGCTTCCTCGAGCGCGCTGCCCGGTACTTACTCGATTCAAGTGACTAGCCTGGGATCCGCCACCACCACGCTCAGTAACGCCGGAACGCCCCCGGTAACCGACCCCACTTCGCAAGATATCAGCAGCTCGAACAGCTTTACCCTGACGATCAACGGAACTGCGACCACCATTACGCCATCGGGGAGCTCGCTTGACGACCTCGCCAACGCGATCAATAGCTCCGGCCTGGCCGTGCAGGCAACCATTGTCAATGTGGGCTCTAATGCGAGCCCGGATTATCGTCTGTCCATCGTCAGTAACAACCTGGCCGCCGACACGATTCAACTCAACGATGGCACGAGCGATTTGCTCACTACGTTATCGACGGGAGCGCCCGCGACCTATCAGGTAGACGGTCTGAGCACTACCATCCAGAGCAATTCTCAGCAGGTCACGTTATCTCCGGGGCTGACTGTTAACCTGCTAAACACCAACGTAGGCGCGTGGGACACAATTACGGTAGCTCCGGATACTAACTCTTTAAGTTCGGGTCTCTCCAATTTGGTCACGGCTTACAACGCCGTAGTGGATGCGCTGAATCAACAGCACGGTCAAAACGCCGGCGCCCTGGCGGGAAGCAGTTTGATCAACTCGCTAGGTGAGGCGCTGCAATCCATTTCTCTGTACACCAGCGGCTCCGGGTCGGTGTCTTCGATTGCCAATCTCGGACTGACGCTAGACGAGACTGGCCATCTCTCTTTCGATCCAACCCAGTTAGCCAGCGTGAACGCCGCAGCCATTCAGCAGTTTCTGGGAAGCTCGACTTCCGGGTTTCTGGGAGCCGCAACCAACGCAATGACGGCAGTGGCGGACAGCACTTCCGGCCTGATCCAAAGCAACATCACCCAAGTACAAAGCGAGATTACCAACGAGAATACTCTCATCTCGCAGCAGCAGGATCAGATCACTACGCTACAGACGAATATGGAGCAGCAGTTGTCCGCAGCCGATGCCGCTATCGCCGTTCTGCAACAACAAGTAACGATGATGGCCGACCTGTTCACGGCGCAGTACGGCTCCAATGCAAACAGCAACACGACGTCGAGTCTTCCCGGAGGCTAAAAATGACACCTTTGGAAACTCTCGAAGCCCGACTTCGGAGCGCCGCCGAATCAAGACAATACCGCGAGGTGGAACAGCTCGTGGTGGAATATTGTAAGGCCGCCCGGTCTTATCTCATCTCTCTGGCGCCAGCTAGTGTTGCCGCACAGGAAGCTCAGAGGAAGGTCCACCATACACTGGAGTGGACTTGCCGGATGGTGCAGGCGGGACGCGAGTCGATTGTGCTCGAGCTGAACCGCCTGCCGCGAGTGAAGCGATACTTGCAGCGGCCGCCAGTTAACGGGAATAGTTGGCACGTCGAAGGTTGAAACGACGTCAAGACGTTGACACGTCACCCGGCTGACGTGGTGGACTGCCGGCACCCGGTGAGGCGGCCCAGCCTTTTCACCGATATCCTTCCCCGTCACTATGGAACCGCACTTGCTTCAGGCGTCATGCGGTGATAGACGGCCTTACTAACAGCCTCGAGCACTACATGGACTTACTGGCCGCCCGGCAAAAGGTGGTCGCGTCCAACATCGCCAACGCGGACACGCCTGGTTACCGAACGAAGGATCTGAATTTTCAAGCGGAGCTGCAAGCGGCTGACTCCTCCTTGCCTCCCAACGTCACGGAAATCGGCGGATTGCCGGTGAAGAACGATGGCAACGACGTCAGCCTCGATCGCGAAGCGCGCTTACTGGCGGAGAATGCCATGCGTTTCAACCTCGCCAGTAGCCTCATTCGTTCCCAGCTAGCCACCGTCAAAGAAGCCATTCAGGAAGGGAAGAGCTCATGAGCCTGCTGTCCGCTCTCTCAGTCAGCGCCTCCGGTATGGCTGCGCAGCGCACCCGCGCCGAAGTGCTGGTGGAGAACATCGCCAATTCGGAAACCACGCGGACGGCTGAAGGCGGACCGTATCGCCGCAAAGATGCAATCTTCTCGAGTCAGAACGTGCCCTCGGCGTTTCAGTCGGAGCTCGATTCGGAACTGAACGGCCTAACGGGAGTCTCCGTTACCGGTATCTCTGTCGACAGCCGCGAGCCGGAGCGGCGCTACATGCCCGGCCACCCCGATGCTGATCCGGACGGTTATGTTTCGATGCCTCGCATCAATCCGGCCGAAGATATGGTGGATCTGATGAGCGCCAGCCGCAGTTATGAGGCGAACGTCTCCGCGATTTCCGCGATCAAGGACATGATCCAACGGTCCATCGATTTATTGCGTTAAGAGAGAGTCAATGGGAAATCCGATAGCTCCTGTCACTTCCATCCCCGCTTTCGCGCCCATCACGGCGCCATCGGGCCAAAGCTCCCAGCCTGGCGCCTTTCAGAACGTGTTGCAGAGTGCTATCCAGAACATCGAGTCTGCCAATACCACCGCCTCCCAGAGCGTGCAGAAATTCTTGACTGGGGAAAATGAGGAACTGCATTCCGCGATTCTCGCGGTCCAACAGGCGTCGATCGCTTTCGATCTTGGTCTCCAGGTGCGCAACAAGGTTGTAGACGCGTACCAGGAAATCATGCGCATGCAGATGTAAGCCTTGACTCATGAATCAGCTTTCGCAAACCGTCAGCGGTCTCACGCTATCCCAAAAGATTTCGATTGCCGCCGCGGCCGTGATCACGGTTGCCGGTCTCTACTCGTTCACCCGCTGGAAACATGAGAACGATTTCCGGCCTCTGTACACTTCTATGGCCGCGGAGGACGCCGCCGCGGTAGTGCAGAAGCTGCGCGAGGGCGGTGTGGAGTATCGGCTCTCCGACAACGGCACTGCGGTGCTGGTGCCATCGACCAAGCTGGCTGAGTCAAGGCTATCCCTAGCCGCCGCCGGGCTGCCGAAGAGCGGCCGAATCGGGTTTGAGCTTTTCGATAAATCGAATTTCGGCACCACCGATTTTGTCGAACACATCAATTACAAGCGGGCGCTAGAAGGGGAACTGGAGCGTTCCATGATGTCGCTGGCCGAGGTGGAAGAGGCCCGCGTTCATCTGACCTTGCCGAAGGACTCGGTTTTCCTGGAACAACAGCAGCCGGCCAAAGCCAGCGTCGTATTGAAGCTGCGGCCTGGCGCGCAGGTCTCGGCGCAGAACGTCGCCGCCGTGACGAACCTGGTGGCCAGCGCAGTGGAGGGTCTGTCGCCGGAATCCGTTTCCGTGGTCGACATGCAGGGCAATCTGCTGAGCCGGCCGCGCCGGCTGGACGCCTCCGACGGATCTGAGGTGACCACGGAAGCTCTGGAAGTGCGCCAGCAACTCGAACGCGATTTGGTGGCGAAGATCCACGCCACTCTGGAGCCCTTGCTGGGCGCGGACCGTTTTCGTGCCGGAGCGTCCGTGGAATGCGACCTCTCAAGCGGCGACCAGCAGGAAGAGATCTACGATCCGACCCACTCGGTGATGGCCTCCTCGCAAAAGACCGAGGATGTGATGGAACGCGGAGGGTCTGCGTCGGGCGTGCCCGGAACGGCCTCGAATCTACCGCGCGGTGGCGCGGGGCCCACTCCCAACAACACAGGGGGAACATCACGCCGCACCGAGAGCATGACCTTTCAGACCAGCCGCGTGGTGAAGCATACACGCATTCCCCAGGGCATCATCAAGCGGATGTCGCTGGCCGTTCTGCTCGATCAGGCGGTGCATTGGGAAGGCACGGGCGCATCGCGGCAGCGCGTGTTCGACCCGCCCAAGCCGGAAATGATCCAAAGCCTGAAAGGGCTCATCGCGGCTGCCACTGGACTCAGTACGGAGCGCGGCGACCAGCTAATCATCGAGAGCCTGCCATTCGAATCCACGCAGAACGCGGAGCCCCCGGCGCCTCCCGCCAAGAAAGCGAAGCCGGTGGCTGCCGTCCCCGAACCCGCGTGGCAACAGTTCGTAAACAAGTATCGCGACCTGGCGGCCATGATCGCCATGAGCATTGCGGCGCTCACATTCGTACTACGCATGGTCACGGGCATGATGCGAGGCAAGGCGCCGCGAACAACCGGGGCTGCCCGCGAGTTGCCCGCGGGTGCTGCAGAACCAACCGCGTTTCCGATGGCGAACCGTGCGGCACCGCCGCATGGAGTGGCTCACGGGCCGACCCATGAGCTCGCGCCAGCTTCGCTACGCCCCGAAGACAATCTGGATGTGCCCGAACGGGTACGCGAACTGGCCCGCCGCGACACGGCCCTGGCGGCGAACGTGGTGCGCGCATGGCTTCAGGATGAAAAGGCCCGGGTATGAAACGGGCCCTCGCCCGCATCGTTCCCGAGTCTGAAGCTGATGTCCGTCCCCTGACGTGGCGTGGCGGCGGGGCGAGGGCGCGGAAGTCCGAAGCGCATCCGGTAGCCGTCACAGCCATCAGTCCCGAATTGGAAGCGCAGATCCAACAGCAGGTGAGAGTGGCATACGAATCGGGCCTGCGCGAGGGTGATGCGTCGGCCCGGCAAAAGCTGGAAGCCCAGGTGGGCGAGTCCACCCAGAATCTCGCGCAAGCGGTTGCGGATGTGGTCGCCGCGCGGGAAGAAGCCTTACGCCGCGCGGAAGCTGACATTGTGCGGTTGTCCATGGAAATTGCGCGCAGAATCATTCACCGGGAACTATCCGTGGATCCATCGGCCTTGGGCGGGCTGATCCGCGCAGCGCTGGAGAAGCTGGCCGCCCAGCAGGTGCAACGAGTGCGGATTCATCCAGACCAGGTGCCGGTGCTGCGCATGTGCCTGGAAGAGATCGGCAGGGACGCCGACATCGAAGTGGTCGCCGATCCTGCGCAGCCACGCGGCGGAGCGGTGTTCGAAAACAGCCGCGGATCGCTCGATGCATCAGTGGAAACGCAACTACGGGAAATTGAGCGCGGCCTTACCGACCAACTACAAAAACGCACATGACCACCCCCCTCTCGCTGGATCTCAACCGCTATTTCGATCAGGTGCGTAACACGGAGCTGCTGCCGTGGACCGGAGAGGTGGTAGAACTGGTCGGCATGCTGGTGGCCTCGCGCGGACCGGCCGTGGCTGTCGGCGATTTCTGCGAAGTCCGCACGTCGGCAGGCCGCCCGATCCGTACACAAGTGATCGGATTTCGAAACGGCCATGTCCTCTCGATGCCGCTGGAAGAAATCGACGGCATTCAACTGCACGACCAGATCTACGCGCGGCAGGATGATGCGCGGGTGGCTGTGGGGCCGGGGCTCGTGGGGCGGGTGCTCGACGGTTTCGGGCAGGCCATCGATCGCAAGCCGCCGCTCGATGCGCAAGCGTTCTACCGGTTGTATCAGCCTGCCAGTAGTCCGTTGGACCGGGAGCACATCACCCAACCGGTGGTCACGGGAATCCGCGCGATTGATGCCCTGGCGCTGTGCGGCAAGGGTCAACGCATGGGAATCCTCGGCGGCAGCGGTGTGGGAAAGAGCACCTTGCTTGGCTCGATGGCGCGCCACAATTCCGCAGATGTCACCGTGATCGCGCTCATCGGCGAGAGGAACCGTGAAGTACGCGCGTTTTTAGAACACGACATGGGTCCGGAAGGCGCGGACCGCTCGGTGGTGGTGTGCGCCACATCGGATCAACCGGCGCCCTTGCGCGTGCGGGCCTGTTTCGTAGCGATTGCGATTGCGGAGTACTTCCGCGATCAAGGGGCCGACGTGCTGTTCATCATGGATT
>Ga0335077_10002060_pt1 | contig 24025 bp, 22 predicted proteins | sample Lox_Sample_31_FD_207151 | JGI IMG/M metagenome (GOLD analysis project Ga0335077, IMG submission 207151) | Soil microbial communities from Loxahatchee National Wildlife Refuge, Florida, United States - Lox_Sample_3.1 | ecosystem: Environmental > Terrestrial > Soil > Wetlands | place: USA... | reverse complement strand
CGGCGCGCTGATGTTGAACGTGCCGGTCTGCGTCAGCGCCGGCGCGTTCGGCGCCGAGCCGTTCGCCAGGTTCGCCTCGTTCACCGCCGCATCCCCGCCCTGCGCCTCAGGCGTCAGGTTGGTGATGGTCACGCCATGATCGGAACCGAACACCGAAACCGTCAGGGTCGCGGAGCTGGCATCGCCATCCCCGTCCGTGATCGTATAGTTGAAGGTGTCGGTGAGCGAAGTGCCGTTGGGCAGTGCCGCAACCGCGGCATCGCCGCTGTTGACCGCATAGGTGTAATCGCCATTGACGCCGACCGTCAGCGTGCCATGGGTGCCGGCAACAACGCCGCCGACTTCGCCGGCCCACGAAATCGAGCCGAAGCCGTCGGCGCCGAGCGTATCCGCGACATCCGCGAAAGTACCTGACGGCGCGCCATTGTGCGTCAGATCAGCGAGCACATTGCCCACCGCATTTATACCGTTCTGCGCCCAGTCGGTGTCGGCAGCGCCCGCCGGAGCGTCATCGAGGAAACGGATCTCCCCGCCGATATCCACGCTGTTGGTGGCGATGTCGCCATCGCCATCGGTTACGGTGACAACGGCGTTGATTTTGCCGGAAAGATCGACCGCATCATTCGGGTTATTCGGATCGTTCTGATGCAACGCCTGATACTGAGCGAGCGTCACCTGGCCGGCATCATTGATCGACAGTGCGAAGGCCACATCGCCCGAACCATCCACGCGGCCCTCGACGATCCCGCTAACAAGGAACAGATGGATCGCGGTGCCGTCGGTCGTGGTCAGGCCGGAATCCGCACCGTCACCGCCAGCGACCTCAAGCGAGAGATGGGTCGATGAACCGAGGCCGTCCGCGCCAGCATTGCTGCCCGCGATCGAAACCAGCGTCGTGGTCGCAACGCCAAGCGGCGTGCCGATTGAAAACGGATCAGCGCCCTCGTCGCCGCTCGGAACCGTCTCGTCGACAGTAACAGTGGCTTCGACCGCATCGGCGATGTGCGCCACAGGGGTATCGTCGATGACATCGACGGTGAACATGCCGGCATCAAGCGCAATCTGATGGCCGCCGCTGTCATGACCGCTGATGATCGAGCTCAAATCCAGCGTCAGCGTCTCTTCCAGCGAACCATTTGAGGTCGAACCGATGTCGACGCTATGCGTGGGATGATCGATCTGGTCATTGAGGGTGAAGCGGAAGGTGCCCGTCGTCGCATCGATGATCTCGAGCGTGAAGATCAGCCGGCCGTTGGCAACGCCCTCGATCAATGTCGCGTTGGCAAAGGTGAAGGTGACTGGCGCGCCGAATGACGTCACCGGATGGCCATCGCTGTCCACGACTTGCGTACCATCGGCGGCGTTGTTGAGCGCGAACGTGAACGGGGAAGTGCCGCCCGATACCAGTCCGGCGAGCGAGATATTGATCACGTGGCCGGTAATCGAGTGATCGCTGGCCGTGTCGTGATCGTTACCCGAAGCAGAATTCTGGTCTTCGTTGCCATTGCCGGCATCCGTAGGCTGCACGATATTCTGCTGATTGAGATCTTCCTCTTCCACCACGCCGCCGGCATGGCCCGCAATCGTGAGTGGCGGGCTTTCGATGGTCTGCGTGAAACCGGCAGGCCCAAAAACCGGCGAAGTGACCCAGTTCGGCAGTTCCTCCTGCCCAAGCAACGGCAGCGGCTGTGGCAATTCCAGCGGATCGACGGACGAACCATGGAAATCGCCGCCCGAAGAGGGTGTGCCGGCGGCGGCCGAGACGCCGGCCGCGGTCAGTATCGATTGATCGGTGGTGATCGGAAATGCCGAGGCGAATTCAGCGCCAGTGAAATCATGCCCGCCCGCTTCGACCACGATGTTCGCCAGCGGCGTGTTCATTGAATCGAAGAACGGCTCGACCGTCACCGTCGATTTGTTGTCGAACAGAATGATCAGCTTCTCGCCGATATGAACGAGCGTGATCTTTTCGTTGGCGATCCCCGAGAAATCGAGCTTATAGTTCTGCTCGTATCCCAGCTGGACAACGACCGCCTGATCGCCTTGGGGTTTGGAGAGTTTGATCGTCCGCAGGGGTCGCGTAGCGGCCGCCGAACCGCCAATATTGGCTTGAGCGACAACGTTGGGTCCGTTCATGTTTTATTAGCTTTCACTTAAGTTTTGCCAGGGAAACTACGCAAACTACTGGGCAACTATCCCGGTCTGCGGTTAAGCCATTCTTAGGCTTGCCGGATCATGAAGGAATCGAGTTCAACTTTGAATGAGATTTCCCTTTTCTGGTTAAACGGAATTTAAGCGGCGCCGTGCCGTTCGAGGACGAAAATGGTAGGATTTACCGGAGGATAACGGGGATGAACCGGCGAGGCGCGCTTGTCGGCCTCAGCCGCGATCTGATATTAGTACTAATCGAGCAGACCTCATTAGTATTAATGGAAATACTTGCTACTTAGGAGGATAACCATGAATACTGCTATCAGGCTCTCAGTTTTAACTATGAGCATTCTCTGCGGCTGTGCCGTCGTCGGCCCGAATCCGGCCACAGCGCGCGGACTGCCGGCATCGCCAAGCCTTTGGCTTTCCTGCGAAAACGGCTCCGAATACACGATCCGACCGCTCGCCGTCAGCATCGAAGGCGATTTGGTTACTGCTCAACTGGTTCGCCGGCGCGGCGGCGCCGTGCACGTTCGGCTGATGCCCATGGGCTTTGGTTACCGCTATGCGGGGCTCGGCGTGTGGTTTGATGGTCAGCGGGAAAGCGTGTATCTCTATCTGAGCAAGTACCATCCGATCGCTTGCACTGTGCGGGGGCCAGAGCAGAGCTAGGGGTGAAGAATTCTCATTCACCCGAATTTCTGCGTCTGGAACAGCTTTGCAGGCGTCGCAACGTCTCGATGAGTGCTTGCGGGGAGATGCGGTAACATTGTTGGGTTGAGTGGGGCCCATATGGACCGCGCGTTGTCTGCTGTTATTGCCACAGCATTTATTTTTATTTCTTCATCGGCCATCGCACAAAATTCCCAACCGGCTACCAGCACCGATGCCGCGCCTGCGGCCATGCGCTTTGAATGGGTGCGCGAGGGACCGGCGGACAAATGCGGCAATCAGTGCCGCGAGTGGATTTCCGCAACCGGCGCCATCGTCGACAGCACCGTTACCGATTTTGAGGCCTTCGCGCGCGCGCGCGACATTCGCGGAGCGACACTCGTTCTCAATTCGCCCGGCGGCAACGTGGTGCAGGGTTTGGCTCTCGGCAGAGAGATACGGCGGCTGGAAATTTCGACCAGCGTCGGGGTGACCGTGAAACTTGCGTCTGCCGGCGGCGAGCAGCGTGCGACGCTCTCTCCTCGTGCGACTTGCAGCTCCATGTGTGTTTACGTGCTCTTGGGCGGCGTGCAGCGCAGCGTCCCGGACGAGGCACGCATCATGGTGCATCAGATATGGCCGTCGAGCAAACGCAACGACGCCAACGCCGCGACTTATTCGGCCGGCAATGTCGTGGCGATCCAGCGCGTGAATGGCGACATCGGGCGGTACATCGTCGATATGGGCGCCGACATCGAGCTGTTCGAGATTTCCTCACGCATTCCGCCATGGGAGGAAATGCGGCGGCTGTCGCACGATGAGCTGCGACGCATGAAGGTCCACACCACCGACGATCCGTTCCTCTCCGCCCCCGTCACTGTGACTGCGGTGCCGATTGTCAAAACGCCAGCTCCTGCGGTTGTCGTACCGGCCAATACGCTCGGCTGGATGTTCGTCAATCGTGGCGGCCAACGTGCGTTGGTTCGCCATCATCCGCTCACGATCGAAGGCCAGGAAATCGGCACGTTCGAAATATCGTTCACCTGCAGCGACAAGAGCGACACCTTCCGGGTGCACTACCAGGAAAGGCGCATTCTGCAGAATTCGCCGATTGTCGCGACCGATCGTCTCGAAGCCGTGGGAATCTCAATCCGGCAGGACAACTCGTTCTTGCGTACGCTGCTGACGCTCGAGGATTCGGTTCCGGGAAAGGCACCAGCGGAACTTCTGTCCCACGCCCATGGCACGATCGCCGCGTCATACCTGGAGACGGCAGCAGCAGCCGGCTCTAGCGACGCCGTTGCCTCCTCAAGTCAGCAGGGCTTGATTGTCGCCACCACCACGATCGACAAGGTCCGCACGGTGATCCGGATCGGTCATACCGGACTGGCGGAAGGCTTGCGACAACTCGCGAACAACTGCGAAGACAACTTCCCGAACTGAGAACGGCGGGTCATTCCGCAAGCAGCACCCGCGACTCGTCCGCGGCTGGCGATCAATATGGCGCCGGATAGTAGGGGCCCGGATAGTACGGCCTTGGATACGGACCCCAATAGCGCGGCGGCGGCGGCGGATAAACAGGCTCGGCGACCACCACAGGCGGACCCCCGATGCGATTGCCGCGCGCTGCCATGCAGTTCGCGTAAACCGAGTCATATCGATACTGCAGCGATCCTGCGGCCGCGCGCGCATTGTTCGCGCCGACCACGCTGCCGGCAACTAATCCCGTGCCCGCGCCGATGGCGGCGCCTGCGCCCACACGGCCCGTGGCCGAACCAATCAGTGCGCCGGCGCCAGCGCCGAGCAATGTTCCGGCCACCGCGCTCCCCGCCGCTGCTTCATTTGCGGCGCCGCCGGGGGTTTGTCCGCCGACTGCGTTTTGCGCGGACATCTGGCAGGACGCGTCGTCGCGTTGGAACGCCGCTGGTGATTTTCCTCGCCCCGGATACGCATCGACCATCGGACCCGTCGGCACGGTCGAAGCGCAGGCTGCAAGCAAGCTCGCCAAAGCGAGCAGCGCAAGAATTGTCGATGGGCTGCGAAGGGCCGACATCGGAGAAACCTCCTAAGGCATTTGCGAAACTGATGCTCACGAATGCGCGATAGTTGTTTTGCGTTTCGGTTGGGTCAAGTGACAATAAATTAATGTCGGAAGTTTGAAGTTACGCCACAATTGTCGGCACAATTGTCTACGCGAAACCGGCCGCACAGCATCGGTGGTCGGTCATTACGCCTTTTTCGCCCACACGCCCACGTGTCCGAGATTGAAGTAGCCGACCACGCCGCCTTCTGGCGCGTCGGCGATCAGTCGCTGTTCCAGCGTCTCGACATCGATTTCGCGTTCTGTGGCGGCTCCGCTCGCCATGATCGCCGGGAGTTGCGAGCGAACGAGCGCGGTGATGATGTTGAACAGATCGCCGTCCGGGCCTTGCCGGATCGGCGTCAGCATTTCGATCTCGGTCGACGGATTCAAGCCAGCCGCGCGCATCATGCCAAACAGCCGCAGTCCCATTCGCGCGTGAACGCCGGCATGCTTGAATCCGGCCCGGAACCATTCGACTGCCTTGGCGGCGAGACAATTTGGCGGTTCGACGAATACCGGACCGTCGTAATCGATGATCGATTCCTGCAATGCAACGACGCCACCCGCTCGCAGATTGCGCAGGACCCGCCGCAAGGCATCGATCGGATTTGCCGCATACATGAGCACCAGACGGCCGACGATTGCATCGACGTTATCGTCCAACGTCACATCCTGAAATTCCTTCGCCATGAATTGGACATTGGTCAGTCCTTCCGCTTTGGCGCGCTGCTCGGCAAACGCGACTTGCGCCGGATCGCGGTCGACGCCAATGACGCGACCTGTCGGTCCGACAAGTCGGGAAACCAGAAACGAAACGTCACCTGACCCCGATCCGATATCGAGTACCCGCATTCCCGCAGCAATGCCTGCACGTTCGAGCAGACGCCGCGTCAACGGAGCCACCAGCCGGTCCTGCGCGATAAGTCTTTGCCGTTCGGCGTCTCGGCTCTGGAACGGATAGTACGAACTCACACTCGGTTCCCCGCGCCCCAACTCCAGAAGTCGCGTCCTTCCTCGCGCAGGAAGCGCGAGAACACCATTTTGTGGACTTCCGATGCGCCGTCGACCAGCCGCGCCGCGCGCGCCGCGCGATAGATCCATTCCAGTACCGTGTCCTTGGAATATCCGCGCGCGCCGTTGAGCTGGATCGCCACGTCCGCCGCCTGATGCAGCGTATCGGCGACCTGCACCTTGGCCATCGACACTTCCTTGCGCGCGCGGTCGCCCTGATCGAGCTTCCATGCCGCATGCATGGTGAGCAGCCGGCCGATCTGGATATTGTGCGCGACCTCGCCGAGCTTGATCTGCACGCTCTCGCGGTCGGCAAGCTTGATGCCGAATCCTTCGCGCCGCCCGACGTACTCCTGCGCGATTTCGAGGCAGCGTTTCGACCACCCGAGCCAGCGCATGCAATGGGTGAGCCGCGCCGGCCCGAGCCGGATCTGCGTGCATCTCAGTCCGTCACCGACGTTGAGCAGCACGTTCTCCTGCGGCACTTCGAGCCCGTCGAACTCAAGCTCGCAGTGGCCGCCGTGTTCCTCCGGTCCCATGATCTCGATGCGCCGGACGATGTTCCATCCCGGCTGATTGCGATGATAGAGAAATGCCGTAAGGCCTTTCCGTGCATCGTCCGACGTACGCGCGATCAGGATGAAATGCTCAGCGCCGTCGGCGCCTGTGATGAACCACTTGCGCCCCCGGATGATCCATTTGTCGCCCTTTTTCTCCGCGCGGGTTTTTATCATGGCGGGATCGGAGCCGCCGCCCGGCGCGGGCTCGGTCATCGCAAAGGCCGAGCGAACTTTTCCCTCAACGATGGGACGCAGCCATTTTTCTTTCTGCGCCGGCGTGCCGGCCCGGTTGAGCAGATTCATGTTGCCGTCGTCGGGCGCCATGCAGTTGAGCGCGAGCGGTCCGAACAGCGAGCGCGCCGCCTCTTCGTACATGACCGCCCATGCCACGATCGGCAGCTCCATGCCGCCGTACTGCTTGGGTGATTGCGGCGCCCACAGCCCCGCCGCCTGCGCCTTCGCCCGCACCGGGGCGAGCCGCTCGTCGGGGATGTTCTCGTGCTCGGAGAAATTGTTCGGGTCGGCCTCCAGCGGCAATACGTGCTCTTCGATGAAACTGCGCGTACGCTTGCGCAAATCTTCGATCTCGGGCGATAGCGAGAAGTCCATGGCGGGTTTTCCAATTGTATTTTATATGCCTATGCCATATCTCGCGTCGCAAGGCATGCAGTAAACTGCACTTCCTCGGTTTTACCAAAGCGAGACCATGACGGACTTCACCCCCATTCCGGCGCTGATCGGCGGCGCATTGATCGGCCTGTCCGCCGCACTGCTGATGCTGCTGACCGGCCGAATCGCGGGAATCAGCGGCATATTCGGCGGCTGTTTCGTGGTTGGCGCCGGCGATCGCGGATGGCGGCTTGCCTTCGTTGCTGGCCTGATCGCCGCACCGTTGATCGGTGCGATCGCAGACCATCCGCTCGCCCCACCTGCATTGCCGGCGAGCTGGATCGTTATTGTTCTGGCGGGATTGCTGATCGGATTCGGGACGCGCCTCGGCGGCGGCTGCACGTCAGGTCACGGCATCTGCGGCATGGCGCGCTTGTCGGCACGCTCGATCGTGGCGACGGCGATCTTCATGGTCTCCGCCATCGTTGTCGTATTCCTGATGCGTCACGTACTGGGAAGCTGAATCATGACCACGCTCGCTGCCTTTCTCTGTGGTCTCCTATTCGGTGCAGGACTGCTGATCTCCGGCATGGCGCAACCGGCCAAAGTGCTCAATTTCCTGGATCTGTTCGGAACCTGGGATGCGAGCCTGGCGTTCGTGATGGCCGGCGGGCTAGCCGTCTCGAGCGCAGGCTACGCATTGGCCAAACGCCGCGCGCGTCCGTTCCTCGCGCCGCAAAGCCTCTGGCCGACCAAATCCGACATCGACTCGCCACTCGTGTACGGATCGATCCTGTTCGGCATTGGCTGGGGATTGGTTGGCCTCTGTCCAGGACCGGCGCTGGTCAATCTCGCCACGCTGTCGCCGCAGATTATCGTATTTGTCGCCGCAATGGCGGCCGGCATGATCCTGCACGATCAATGGACCGCACGCCGCATTGCTCGCGCCGCATTGGCGACGGTGGACGGTTGACGTTCACCCGCGCAATGTGACCGTCTGCCCGCCATCCACCACGATCGTCGATCCGGCCATATAGGCACCGGCGTCCGACGCAAGCAGCAGCAGCGCACCATCGAGATCGCCTTCTTCTCCGAAGCGGCCCATTGGAATTTCGCGCTTCATGGCTTGTCCGGCGTCGCTCGTCAGATAACTGCGATTGATGTCGGTCACGAACCAGCCCGGCGCGATGGCGTTGACCCGCACGCCTTTGAAAGCGAGTTCGAGTGCCATCGCCTTGGTGAGCTGGATCACTCCGGCCTTGGCGGTCGCATAAGCGGCGATGCCTTTCGACACCCCAAGCCCCGCCACCGATGCGATATTGATGATGATGCCCTTCTTGTTGGCGGCAAGCATGCGCTTGGCCGCTTCCTGCGCCCAGAAGAACACCGCATCGAGATCGATGCTCAGAATACGACGCCATTCGTCTTCGGTGATATCCACCGCGCGCGTGGCGTGCGCGATGCCGGCATTGTTGACCAGGATCGTGACCGTGCCGAATGCTTTCTCCGCCTGATAGAAGGCATGGCCCATCGCCTTGCGGTCGAGTACATCCGCCTCGATCGCGATGGCGCGGCCGCCGGCCTTTGCAATCCGATCCTGCAGCGCTTTGAGCCGATCCGCGCGCCGCGCCACCAAGGCAACCGAAGCGCCGTTTTCCGCCAAGACCTGCGAAAAGCGCTCGCCGAGCCCGCTCGACGCGCCGGTGATCAGCGCGACCCGGCCTTTGAGATCGAAGATTTCCGATGCCTTCATGCCGCCCTCACCCGCCATAAAGCGCATGTGGCAATGCGGTCGCAAGGGCCGGCAGATACCACAGCACAACGAGCGCGAACAATTGGATCAGGACGAACGGGATGATGCCCCAGTAGATGTCGCGTGTCGTGATCTCCGGTGGCGCCACCCCGCGCAGGAAGAACAGCGTCGGCCCAAGCGGCGGATGCATGTATGAAGTCTGCAGGTTGAGCGCCATCATGACGCCGAGCCAGACCGGGTCGACGCCGGGCATCTGCAATAGCACCGGCGCCACGATCGGCACCACCACGAAAATGATTTCGAATGCGTCCATCACGAAGCCGAGCACGAACAGCGCGACCATCACCACCAGAATCGCCCCCGCCACCCCGCCGGGCAGATCCGACAGCACGCGATGCACCATGTCGTCGCCGCCGAGCCCGCGAAACACCAGGCTGAACATGGTCGCGCCGATCAGGATCACGAAAATCATGCTGGTGATCTGCGCCGTACGGCGCACCACTGGGCCAAGGACCTGCGCCAGACGCGCCCGCCGCGCCGCCAGCAATGCCGCGCCCACCGCACCGATCGATGCCGCTTCGGTCGGCGTGGCGACGCCGCCCAGTATCGAACCGAGCACGACAAGAATGAGCAGAAGCGGCGCCACCAACACTTCGATGACGCGCCACGCCAGCGCAAAACCCTTCGGCGCAGTCGGATCGGGCGGAATCGCCGGCGAGCTTTTCGGGAAAAACACCGCCATGAAAATCAGATAGAGAATGTAGAGCGCGACCAGGGCGAACCCCGGCACGATCGCGCCGGCGAACAGGTCGCTCACCGTCACCGAAGCCAGTGCGAACTTACCCTGCGCCAATTGGGCCGCCTGATAGGCGTTGGACAGCTGATCGCCGAGCAGCACCAGCACGGTGGCCGGCGGAAAGATTTGCGCGAGCGTCGCGGTTGCCGCCACCGTGCCGGCCGCAAGCCGCTTGTCGTAGCCGTGCCGCAGCATGACCGGCAGCGTGATCAGGCCCATGGTCACCGTGGTCGCGCCCACCACGCCCTTGGCGGCGGCGAGCAGCGTTCCGACCAGCGCAACGGAAATGCCCAAGCCGCCCGGCAGCGAGCCGAACAACCGGCCCATGGTTTCCAGAAGTTCTTCGGCAATGCGCGAGCGCTCGAGCATCACGCCCATGAACACGAACAGCGGGATCGCCAGCAGCACCTCGTTGGTCATAACGCCGAAGACGCGCGCCGGCAGTGCACCGATCAGCGTGAAATTCATCGCGCCGGTGAGGTGTCCGATGATGGCGAAGAACAGCGACATTCCGCCGAGCGTGAGCGCCACCGGATAGCCGAACATCAGAAACGCGATGACGGCGATCACCAAGGCGATGGCGAGGATTTCGGGAAACGCCATGCGATCCTCAGCGGGCGCCGCCAGAGCGATTGTCCGCCAGCACTTGCGCCGCCCGGATCGCCTGCGAGACGCCCTGCAATGCGAGCAGGATTGCGAATGCCGGGATCAGCGTCTTGAGCAGGAACACGGCTGGAATCCCGCTCGTCTCACGCGAGCGTTCCAGAATGTCCCAAGCGCGCGCCGCATAGGGCACCGCAAATGCCGTCAGCACCAGCATGAATGGAATTAGCAACAGCAACGCACCGGCGAGATCAATCATCGCTTTGGTGCGCGCGGACGCCTCCGAATAGAATATGTCCACCCGGACATGCCCATTCTCGCGGAGCGTCCAGGCGGCCGCCAGCATGAACAGCGTAGCGTGGCCATAGATGATCGACTCGGTCAACCAGATCGATCCGATGCCGAAGACATAGCGCAGAACCACGACGACGAACTGCACGACCACGACGAACGCGACCGCCCATGCGGCGCCGCGCCCAATCGCCGCATTGCAGCGATCGATACAGTCGGCGACCACGACCATTCTGGACAAATCTGCCATGCCAACAGTTCCGGATGCTCTTTCCCGAGCGGCCTCGACTTCGCCGCCGGTGCGGAGGATACTGGATCATCCGCTTTCGCGGGGCTTGGTACAATGAGGCGCAAAGGCGCTTGCTCGAATGACCCACAAGGACGACGACCACCATCACGGCGACCACGAGCATCACCACGATCACGGTTCGGAACTCTCCGAAATGCAGCTGCGCGTACGCGCGCTGGAGACAATTTTGACCGAGAAGGGCTATGTCGAGCCGGCCGCGCTCGACGCCATCATCGAGGCCTACGAGACAAAGATCGGGCCGCATAATGGCGCCCGCGTCGTCGCCAAGGCCTGGACCGATCCCAAGTTCAAACAAGCCCTGCTCGCGGATGCATCCAAGGCCGTCGCCACGCTCGGCCATGTCAGCCGGGTCGGCGATCATCTGGTCGCGGTCGAGAATACGCCTACGCAGCACAACATGGTCGTCTGTACCCTCTGCTCCTGCTACCCGTGGGAAATGCTTGGTCTTCCGCCGGTCTGGTACAAGTCCGCGCCCTATCGCTCGCGCACGGTGAAAGACCCGCGCGGCGTGTTGAAGGATTTCGGCGTCACACTGCCGAAGGACACCCAGATTCGCGTGTGGGATTCGACCGCGGAGACGCGCTTTCTGGTGCTGCCGATGCGGCCCGCGGGCACCGAGGGCTGGAGCGAGGACAAACTCGCCGAACTCGTCACCCGCGATTCCATGATCGGCACCGGTATGCCGAAGAACCCGAGCGAGATCGCCTGATGGACGGCGTGCACGACATGGGCGGCATGGACGGTTTCGGCAAGGTCGAGCCCGCGGCCAACGAGCCGGTGTTCCACGAGCCCTGGGAAGGCCGGGTGCTCGCGATGAACCGCACCATGGGCGCGACCGGCGCGTGGAACATCGACATGTCGCGCCACTCGCGCGAGGTGCTGCCGCCGCACATCTACCTCGCCGCGACCTACTATCAGAAATGGTTTCTCGGCCTGCGCCAGATGCTGCTCGATCGCGGACTGATCGACGCCGACGAGGTCGCTTCCGGTCACGCGCTGCGTCCCGGCAAGCCGCTCAAACGCGGGCCGTTCACCCTGAAGGACGTGGCGCGCGTGCTGACTCGCGGCAAGTTCGGCCGCCCGACCAATACCGAGGCGAAATTCAAGATCGGCGACCGCGTGCGCTGCAAGAACATCCATCCACTCGGCCACACCCGGCTGCCGCGTTATGTGCGCGGGCATGTCGGCGTGGTCGAGCTCAACCACGGCACGCAGGTCTTCCCTGACTCCGCCGCGATCGACGGCACGGAGAATCCGCAATGGCTCTACACCGTGGTGTTCGAGAGTCGCCAGCTTTGGGGCGCCGACGCCGATCCGACGATCAAAATTTCGGTCGATGCCTTCGAACCCTATCTGGAGCCCGCGTGACATGGCCGCGATCGACCAGGCCGCCGCGCGCCGCGCGACCGAGGCCGTGCCCGGCATCCCTTGCGATGCGGAAGGCCCGGTATTTTGTGAGCCGTGGGAGGCTCAAGCCTTTGCCATGACGCTCGCGCTCCACGCGCGCGGCCTGTTCACTTGGCCGGAATGGGCCGCAACGCTTGGCGCCGAGATCAAGAAGGCTCAAGACCTCGGCGATCCCGATACCGGCGAGACCTACTATCGGCACTGGCTCAATGCGCTTGAGCGACTGGTCTCCGAGAAGGGCATAACCGACCGGGCGATGCTCGCGCGCTACCACGACGCCTGGGATCATGCTGCCGACCGTACGCCGCATGGCAAACCGATCGAATTGAGACCGGAAGACTTCCGAGTTTCCGTTGGATCAGGTCCGGCGAAATTCTAGAGGCAGGCGCCGCGCTCGGCCACCACATAGCCGAAAAGCAGCAGCGTGCCGAACAGCAGGACAACGACGGCTGCGCCGACCTCGATTCCGCGCATCGTCAGCATGCCGTAGCCGGCGCGTGAACGCGCCAACCGTCGCGCAACCGATTTTGCGCTGACCGCGAGTGTCGCAATCGCCGCAACCGTGATCGCGGTGCCAAACCCCATCACGAACGTCGATACCACGCCGACCCAGAACAGGCCCTGCGCCAGCGCGAAGACCAGTACCAGGATCGCGCCCGAACATGGCCGCAAACCCACCGCGATGATCGCGGAAAGCCCGCGCCGCCATCCGCCCGGCCCGGCCAATTCTTCCGGTTCCGGTCCGTGCGCATGGCCCCAGGCCGAAGCATGATCATCGTGGTCGTGGCCATGATGATGATCGTGGCCGTGGCGATGACCGTGTCCGTGGCGATGATGATGGTCGTGCCGACGCGGCGGCGTGACCGCCGCCCCGACCGCGCGCAGCGGGCTTTCAAGCTCGCGTAATGCGCTCATGAATTCGCGCCCCTTGACCCACAATAGCCGCGCACCAACCAAAGCGATCAATCCGTAACTCGCAATCTCGACCACACGCTCGGTGTCACACATTGTGCGGGTCGTGACTTGGAACGCCAGCATCGCCACGCCCACGAGCGCCACCGCGACGACCGCCTGCAGCAGCGCGGATGCAAAGGAAAGCACCACGCCGCGCCGCCACGTCTCCTCGTTGGCAACGAGATAGGATGAGATCACCGCCTTGCCGTGACCGGGTCCGGCGGCGTGAAAAATGCCGTAGAGAAATGACAGGACAAGCAGCGCCCAGACGGCGCTGCCGTCCGCCTTGGCCGCACGGATCATCGCCGAGATCGCGCGATAGAATTCCGCCTGCTTTGCCAACAGCCAGCCGACTAATCCGCCGGCCGGCGGCGCGCTGCGCGTACGCACCCCCGGGATCGTTGGCTGCGCCGGCACCGTTTCAACGATGGTCACCATGTTGGAGCATTCCACCACCGCCCGGTTGGCGAACTGCGCGCCGAAATTCATGGTATCGGGCTGGCCTGCCAACGCGTCCGGTAGGGTCTGCACGCCCTGGGCGCCGCCGCCATCCGGCCGGATCACTTTCAGTTTGCAGTCCACAGGCGCGCCTGCGAGCGCGACGGGATTCTTTTCGGCAAACTCGAAATCGATGAAATATTCCGGATCGTAAACATCCACGCTCAACTTTGCCGCTCGCACCGGTTTGGCGAACGGCAAGGTGAAATGAAGCGTGAGCAGCTGATCTTTATAGTCCTGCCAAGCGTCGACCGGTTTGCCGAACGTCAGCATCACGCCGTCCGCAACCACGTGGGTGAAATAGTCGAAGTCCTTGAGCGAGAGCATGTTCTCGTTGGTGAGGTCCTGCAGCTCCTCGCGCGTGAACTGGTCTTTCACTTTCGCATTGTTGATATCCTGCGTGGCGAAGGCGGAATATGTTTCGTCGAACGTCCAGGCGTGGCGCACGCCGGTCGCTGAACCATCGGGCGAATAGACGATCTCGCTCGTGAACGTCACCCACACGTGCGGATGCGCAGCCGCTGGCGCGCCGGCGGCGAGCAACCCCGCGAGCAGACCCAACATGGCTGCAGCAAATCGGTGGATCATAGGCGTTGGCACCATACCACGGACTGTGGCGCAGGTGAGGCTTGCTCTGGATAAATCTCTGAAGAATCGATGCAAGTTAATGTTATATCATTCGGCACTCATGCGCCTGCGGCCCCGCCATCGGCCCGCGGATCGTGCGCTCCCTCGCAAGTGCCATCGGGATGCAACACGACCATACCGGCATGACCGACGAGGTCCGAGTAGCGCTGCTCCAACACCTCAACATCGTGACCCGCAGACAACAGCCTGTCGATCAGATTGCCGTCGAAACGCTGCTCCATGCGCAGGCTGGTCACCGCCGATCCCCAGGTCCGGCCGAGCAGCCAGCGCGGCGCATCCATGGCCTTTTCCAGCGGCTGCCGATAGAGCACGTGGCGCGTGAACAGCATGGCCTGCGTCTGCGGCTGGCCATCGCCTCCCATGGTGCCGTAACCGAGCACGCGACCATCGGCGAGCACGGCGATTGCGGGGTTGAGCGTATGGAACGGCAGGCGACCCGGCGCGAGCGCATTGAGCGAATTCGCATCGAGCGAAAAACTCGCCCCGCGATTCTGCATCAGCACGCCGGTGCGCGGTAGCACGCAGCCGGAACCGAATTCCCAATAGAGCGATTGAATGTAGGAGACGACGAGGCCTGACGTGTCCGCGGCACCCATCCAGATCGTATCGCCCTCGCCGAAGCGCGCCGGCCATTTCGCCGCCTTGCGTCTGTCAATATTGACCACCTCGCCGTCGAGAAATTTCGTATCAAGATATCGATCGAGCGGATGCGGCACGCGCATCGGATCGGTGACGATCCGGTCACGCACGCGGAAGGCACGCTTGGTGGCTTCGACCAAGCCATGCACATGATCGAAACTTTCCGCATGCGCGACTCGCAAGCGCTCGAACAACGCAAGGATCATGAGCGAGGCAAGCCCCTGCGTCGGCGGCGGTGAGTTGTAAAGCGTGCCCGTGCGCAAGCCGACCGACAGCGGTTCGGTAACTGCCGCGCGATAGCGCGCGAGATCCGCGCGCGTCACTGGACTGCCGATGCGCTCCAGATCAGCCGCGATTTCACGACCCACGTCGCCGCGATAAAAATCGTCGAGCCCCGCATGGGCAAGTTGTTCGAGCGTCGCCGCGAGCGTCGTTTGTCGAAGCGTCTCGCCGATCTCGGGCGGCTTGCCGTCCACCAGAAACGTGGCAGAAAATCCCGGCACACTTTTCAGCTCTGAGAGCTTCTCTGTTGTCAGCCGCGCCTGGCTCCGGCAAACCGTGTATCCGTCGCTCGCAGCGCGCATGGCTGAGCCAAACAGCACGTCGAGCGGCATCCGACCGCCGTGCGCCTGCGCGAGTTCAAGCGCGAGCAGCCAGCCGCCGACCGCGCCCGGCACCGTCAGCGCCGCGAGTGGCCCGCGGGCCGGGATGGTTTCGTGCTCGCGGTAGAGCTCGGGCTTTGCATTTGCGCCGGCTGGCCCCGCAGCGATGATCGCACGCACGCGGCCCTTGGGCTCGCGCACGAGCCAGATGCCGTCGCCCCCGATATGATTCATATGCGGATAGACTGCGGCAATGCTCGCTGCCATCGCCACCATGGCTTCGAGAGCATTGCCGCCCTCGGCCAGGATCTGCCCGCCAGCGGCCACGGTCGCACCGTGCGGCGCAGCGACCACCCCCCGCCGATGCCCCGCGCTGTGCAGCTCGGTCATACGCCTACGCCGTCACGGCAAAGCCGCGCTTCTTTAACAGCGCGTCGGGCGTCGGCAGCCGCCCGCGGAACGCGATGTACAGCGTCTCCGGATCGCGCGTGCCGCCGGCCGAATAGATGTGATCCTTCAGCTTCCGCGCCGTGGCGGGATCGAAAATGTCACCTGTCTCCTCGAAGGCGTTGAAGGCGTCGGCGTCGAGCACTTCCGACCACAGGTAGCTGTAATAGGCACTGGCATAACCGCCGCCGGAGAAAACATGCGCGAAATGCGGCGGCCGATGCCGCATGGTAATTTCCGCCGGCATGCCGAGACGCGCAAGTTCCGCCTGCTCGAAGGATTTCGCCTCAATGGGCTTGGCAAAATTTTGCGCAGAGGCAGCGTGCAGATCGAGATCGAAGAAGGCCGAACCGAGATACTCCAGAGTCTCGCGCGCGCGGTCGAACGTGCGAGCAGCAATCAGTTTCTGTAGCAGCCCCTCCGGGATCGGCTCGCCTGTATTCACGTGCTTGGCGAATCGGCGCAGCACCTGTGGCTGCTCCAGCCAATGCTCGTAAAGTTGCGACGGCAGCTCGACAAAATCCGTCAGCACGCTCGTGCCCGATACCATCGGATAGGTGACATCGGACAACAGCCCGTGCAATGCGTGTCCGAACTCGTGAAACAGTGTGCGCGCATCCTCGATACTGAGCAGCGTCGGCTCACCCTTGTTGAAGTTCATCACGTTGACGATCAGCGGGCGGATGTCGCCGTCAAGCTTGCGCTGGCGCCGCAACGCCGTCATCCAGGCGCCGCTATGTTTCGACGGACGCGCGAAATAGTCGCCGAAGAACAGGCCGACGTGTCGTCCGCTCGTGTCTCGCACTTCCCACGCGCGCACATCCGGATGCCAGACCGGCACGTCCACACGCGCGAAGCGCAAGCCGAACAGTCGCTGCGCGCAATCGAATGCCGCCGCGATCATCTGCTCGAGCTGCAGATACGGCTTGATCGCCGCTTCATCGAGATCGCAGCGGCGCTTGCGCAATTTCTCGGCATAGTAACGCCAGTCCCAGGGCGCCAGCCTGAAATTTCCGCCCTCCTCCGCGACCAGCGCCTGCAGATCGTCGCGATCGACCAGCGCGCGTTGTTGCGCCGGCGCCCAGACGCGTTCGAGCAGCCCGCGTACCGCAGTTGGCGTCTTGGCCATGGCGTCGTCCAGTCGGTAGTGCGCGAATGTCGAATAGCCGAGCAGCTTGGCCCGCTCCTCGCGCAGCCGCACGGTTTCCGCGATGATTGCCGCATTATCGGTTTTTCCACCGCTCTCACCGCGCGCCATCCAGGCACGAAAAATCTTCTCGCGCAGATCGCGCCGCGAGGAAAATTGCAGGAACGGCTCGACGCTCGAACGCGATGTCGTGATGGCGTGCTTGCCCGCATGTCCCCGCTGATCGGCCGCCGCCCGCGCCGCCGCACGCACGAAATCCGGCAATCCGGCAAGTTCCTCCTCGCGCTCCAGCACCAGTGCAAACGCCTGTTCGTCGGCCAGCACATTCTGGCTGAATGCCGTGCCAAGCGTTGCGAGCCGCTCGGTAAGCGCAGCCAGCTTCTGTTTGTCGGCGGCATCGAGCGCCGCACCGCTGCGCCGGAAGCTCGTATGATAGCGTTCGAGCACGCGTGCCTGCTCGGGAGTCAGCCCAAGCTTGTCGTGCCCCCGAAACAGCACCTCGATCCGCGCGAACAGCGCCGGATTCATCCGGATGGCATTCCAATGCTTCGCCATGCGCGGCAAAAGCTCGCGCTCGATCGCGAGCAGTGCATCATTGGTGTCCGCGCCCGCCAGCACATGGAACACGTCGTTCACGCGCGAGAGCGCCCGCCCGCTCAACTCAAGCGCGGCAATGGTATTCTCGAACGACGGCGGCGCGGGATTTCCCGCAATCGTCTTGATCTCAGCCTCATGTTCGGCGAACGCGCGCGCGAAGGCCGGCCGGAAATGCTCCGGCTTGATCGCGTCAAATGGCGGCACGCCGAACGCCGCCGACCAATCGGCAAAGAAGGGATTTTCTGAGGTGGCGGCTGCCTGTTGGTCTGCCATGCAATCTCCTATCTACGTCCCCGCCGATTGCCGTTCCAGTCCTGATATAGTGGTGTTGACCGGAACTTGGAGCAATTCATGACCGCCATCACCCTCGAGCAGGCCAACCGCATCATCGCCGCGATCCTCAAGCGCGGCGCCAAGCTCGATTGCCGGCCTCTCTCGGTGATCGTGGTCGAGCCCGGCTGCAAGGTGAAAGCATTCCAGAAGGAAGATGGCTCCTCGATGATCCGTTTCGAAATGGCTTACGGCAAGGCCTATGCCGCGCTCGCGCTCGGCCGCACGTCCAAGCTCGTACGCGTCCGCGCCGAGGAAAAACCCGTCTTCATGAAATATCTGAGCGCGGCGAGTGGCGAGCAAATCTTCCCCGAAGGCGGCGGCATGCAGATCCGCGACAAGGATGGCGAGGTCATCGGCGCGGTCGGCGTCACCGGCGACACCGAGGATCGCGACGAGGAGCTTGCCGCTTATGGCATCCATGCGGCAGGCTTGAAAACCGATGAAGACTGCAAGCACCTGGGCCGCCGCGGCGGCGTTCGGCTGACAAAATAGCGTGATCGGAAACCGGACCATCAGTCATGAAACGAAGATCCTTGCTGCGATTATACTTTTGTCTCGCGCTGACCGCTTCAGCCCTGCCCGTATCCCGGCCGGCCGCGGCACAGACCTATCCTTCCCGTCGCATCACGATTGTCGTGCCGTTTTCGCCTGCGACCGCATTTGACACGATCGCGCGCGTGGCTGGCCAGAAGCTGCAGGACCGCTGGGGGCAGCCGGTCATCGTGGACAATAAGCCGGGCGCTGCCGGCACGCTGGGCACGGAGCTGGTCGCCACCTCGCCGCCCGACGGCTACACGATCGTAACCTGCGGTGCGCCGCAGACCGTCCATCCGTCGACCATCAAGAACCTGCGTTACGACCCGATTGCGAATTTCACGCCGCTCGGTGTGCTCGCGACCAACACCGTCGTGCTCGTGGTCAACCCCACCGTGTTTCCCGTCAACTCGCTCGATGAATTGATTGCCGCCGTGAAAGCCAAGCCCGGCTATTACAACTACTCCTCGCCCGGCGTCGGAACGCTGCAGCAATTGGGCATGGAGCTGTTCAAGCAGCAGCTCGGCCTCGACATCCAGCACGTGCCATACCGTGGACAGGCGCAGGCCATAACCGATTTCCTCGGCGGCCAGGTTCACATGACCTACATCCCGGTCAATTCGGTCCTGGCGCATGTGCGCGCCGGCAAATTGCGCATCATCGCGGCCGCCGGCTCGCAGCGTTCGACCATCGTGCCGGACATTCCCACGCTCACGGAACTCGGGCACCCCAGCCTCGATTTCAATCTGTGGTTCGGCTTCATGGCGCCCGCCAACACGCCGCAGCCGATCGTGAGCATGTGGGAACAGGAACTTGCCGCCGTCAGCAAGATGCCCGATGTGCAAGCGGCCCTCGATCGGCAGGGCCTGACACCGGCTTACATGAACTCCGCCGCGACCAGCGCGCTGATGAAATCCGAAGTCGCGCGCTGGCGCGACGTGGTCCAGAAGGCGGGCATCAAGCCGGAGTGAATGATCACGCTGGCAGATCAAATCCGGCGGTCTGCCAGACCGGCCGCGTTGCAGGCGCCGTCAACGCTGCGATGAAAGCCAGCGCCACCGGGCGCTCCTTGCTCGCCACTGCAACCGCGGCGCAATAGGTGGTGTCGTTGCCGAGCGGTGGCGGCAACGGCCCGGCGATTGTCACGCCCGCAATCGGAACGATCTCACCGATCAGCGTGAGACCGATTTCGGCCTTGCCTTCCGCGACCCGCCGCGCCACTTCGGCGCCCGACTGCTGCGGCATGCCCTTTTCCTTGATCGCGGCGCTCAGCCCCATGCGCTCGAACAATCCCGCGAGATAGACTCCGGCTGATCCTCCGACCGCCGCGTCGCTGAACGCGACCGCCTGCGCATTGAGTAGCAAACGTTTGAACGCCTCCGCCGTCGCGATATCGGGAACGACCGCGCCCGCACGCACCGCAACCCCGATCGATGTGCGTGCAACGTTTGCTTGCGTGCCGGCATCGATCAAACCCGCCGCTTTCAATTTTCCGATCGCCGGCAGTGAAAGGATCATCACGTCGGCGATTTCGCCCGCCGCGATCTTTCCCTCGAGCGCCCCCACGGTCCCAAAATCGAGCGCGACCTCATGACCGGTTCGCTTGTCGAATTCTCCGGTAAGAGTTTCGACCGCCTTATGCATCGAGCGCGCGCACATCACCCTAATTTTTGCCACCAGAGCCTCCAAACTGCATATTGCCTGTGATATCATGACTATGCGTCAAGAGGCGCGGGGTGCGTTGATCATGCCGACAATGGTAAGGGATGAGGTGCAGGCGCGGGTCGTCGCGCCAAATCCCGACATCGATCTCGCTCGCGTGGCCTATCGCCTCACGGTGGATTTGGCGAAACCGAATGCCGCCATCTACTGGACCGATCTGATGCTGAGCGCCGCCATCGGCTACGGCGCCTTCGCCGTCTGGTTCGTCGCCGGGATGACGTTGATCGGGTTTTTGGCCGCCGTCATCTCCGTGCTCGCGCTGTATCGCTGCATATTGTTCATCCACGAGCTGACGCATTTGAGAAAACGCACGCCACGGGGATTTTGGACCGCTTGGCATGTGTTGGTCGGTGTTCCGCTCCTGCTGCCGTCGTTCCTCTACGACGGTGTGCACAATCTGCATCACTCCAAGGCGCATTACGGGACCGTCGAGGATCCCGAATATCTCCAATTCGGCCGCGGCCGTCCGTTGCACATCGCCTTGATGTTCCCGATCTCGGCCGCCGAACCGCTGTTGCTTGTGTTGCGATTTCTCCTGGTGACGCCGGTTGCGGCGGTGTTTCCGCCGGCGCGCGGCTTCGTGGTCGAGCGCATGTCGGCCATGGTGATGAACGCGGCTTTCCGCCGCTGCGAGCCTCCGCCGTTTCGCACCTCGTGGCTGATGCTCGAAACCGTGACCACGATTTACGCCTGGACCGTCGTGATCCTGGTCCTGACCGGCCTCGTTCCCGTTAAATTCGTGCTGATGTGGCTCGCGGCCTGGTCCGCCATGAGTGTCATCAATATGCTCCGGACGCTCGCGGCCCATCATTATGAAAACGACGGCGAACCTATCGACGTGGTGGCGCAGCTCCTGGATACGGTGAACGTCCCACCCCCCGCCATGCTTCCCATGCTTTGGGCGCCCGTCGGCTTGCGCTATCACGCCTTGCATCATCTCCTGCCCAATCTGCCCTATCACAGTCTCGGACAGGCCCATCGCCGCCTGCTCGAACATCTCCCCGCCGACAATCCCTACCGGCAGACGATCAACCGCCGCTTCTCTGAAGTGATCGTGCGGATGCTGCGCAGCCAGGCTTACCATCGTCGGGCGGCCGAACGCGCGACATCCGGCGAAAAGATCATGGCGACGTTTCACTGAATGAGACTGGAGCCTGGCTTGGCGACATTTCGCGATTTGATCGCCGGCAACCAGCTGATCGTTGCGCCGGTCGCGCTCAATCCCCTCATGGCGCGGCTTGCCGCTGATGCCGGCTTCAAGGCGCTCTACCTGAGCGGCGGCTCGCTCGGCTGGCTCAAATGCGTAACCGAGGCCAATCTCTCGCTATCCGAGTTGATCGAGGTTGCCCTCGACATGCGCGCCGCCTGTCCGCTGCCGGTCGTGCTCGACGTCGGCGGCGGCTTCGGCGATCCCGTGCACCTGCATCGCACCGTCGCGCTCTCGGAAGCCGCCGGCATCGCCGCGCTCGAGCTCGAAGACCAGCTACTGCCGCGCCGCGTCGAACACCATGCCGGCATCGACCATCTGGTGCCGACCGAGCTGATGGTCGACAAGATCAAGGAAGCCCTTGCCGCCCGCACCGGCGGCGATCTGGTCATCATCGCCCGCACCAACGCCCGGCGTATTTCCACGCTCGACGAAGCATTACGCCGCGCCGAGGCCTTCAAGCAGGCCGGCGCCGACATGCTGTTCGTGCACACCCGCAATGCCGACGAAATCCGCACCGTCGGCGAGCGCCTGCCGCCGCCGCTCATGACCTTCGCGCCGGTCGACGGCTTCGCCGGCTTCCCTTATTCGCCCACCGATCTGGCCAAGCTCGGCTATCGCCTCGCCGCCTCCTCCGGCACCGCCTTTGCCGCCATGGTGAAGGCCGTCCGGCAGTCCTACGAATGCCTCGCCCAAGGCAAGATCGACCCTTTCCTCGGCCCCGGCGGCGCCGACCATGAGATGAAGGCCGCCCAGGAGACCTGCGAGCTGCCGCGCCTGCTGCAGATCGAACGCCGCACCATGAAGGGCCGATAGGCGTTGGTGCTTGCAACGCTTGATCCGGTCGCCGGTTTCGAGGAGAGTGCCGCCGCAGAGGACCGACCCATGGACCAGACCGTCCAAAAACGCCGACGCGTCGTTTGGGTTCACATGCTCACCGTGCTCAGCGCCGCCATCCTGATCGGCGCTGAAGTGTTCGGCGCCGCCTTTGCCGGCGGCTGGGCGTTCGAGAATCTGACGGGATTTGGCCATATTCTGGTCGGCGCGGCGCATTTCACTCTGTCGCTCGTCGGGTTCGACTTCCAAGTCTCCGACCAGGCTGGCGTACGCACTCTGCAAGGTATCTTCTTCCTTGTGGGCGTCGCCGTCATCGCCCAGTTCATCCGCGCCGCGCGCCGAATCGAGCCGTTCACTTCCGAGTAAGCGACACGACTGCGCTGTCATGTTGCTCGGCGCGCGCCTTAACGTGCGTTTAATGCACCACACGTAAACCATTCGTCGGGGGTCATCGCGTTTTGCGACCATTTCTCTTGCGAAGCGTTTGTGAATCGCGTATTTGACCCTTGCCCAACTTCGCACGTGCCTGTGGCCGTGTGTCGATCGGTGGGGTCCGGACAAGAGGCCGGGCAGCCGCCTACGGAAGAGCAAGTCTCTCTTCCTTGCTAGGTGTCCAAAGGGACGTGTCCCGATGTGACGCCGACGTGATCGACAGCCGGAGGCGAAACCGGCGCACCCCGCGCTCAACGGGGGACGCGGCTTAAAGCAACGACGGAAGGGCTTTTTTGGGTACTGCCGGCGCCAATGCCGGGGACACCGAAGAGGCTTGTCCATCTTTGCCAGCAGTGCGGAACGGGATCTCCCTCATCCGGACTTAAGGCAGCCATCGCGTGGTGTTCGAGTCCTGCCCTGGCAGGACCGCGAAACATCACAGGAGGTTCACCTGCAAGGCGACGTCAGTCGCCGAGACCGGATAGAGGAGCTAGGTCGAAATGACCGCACGCATTCGCGAATTTTTGAAACACCGCAAAGCCGACGGACCATGTCTCGTGGTCGACCTCGATGTCGTCCGCGACAACTATCTGTCCTTCGCCAAGGCACTGCCGGACAGCAAGGTTTTCTACGCCGTCAAGGCCAATCCGGCCCCTGAAATTCTCAAGATGCTGGCGGCGCTCGGCTCATGCTTCGACGTCGCATCCGTGGCCGAGACCGAGGCCGTGCTGGCCGCTGGCGCGACCGCCGACCACATCTCTTACGGCAACACCATCAAGAAAGAGAGCGAGATCGCGGCCGCCACCAAGCTCGGCGTCAGCATGTTCACCGTGGACTGCGAGGCCGAGGTGGAAAAGCTCGCCCGCGTCGCGCCTGGCACGCGCGTGGTGTGCCGCATCCATTGCGACGGAACCGGCGCCGAATGGCCGCTTTCGCGCAAGTTCGGCTGCGAGCCCGACTACGCGGTCGACATCCTCGAACACGCCCACAAGCTCGGCCTCGTCCCACACGGCATCTCCTTCCATGTCGGCTCCCAGCAGCATAACGTCGAAGCCTGGGACCGCGCGCTGGCATCCGCGGCCGCCATCTTCCGCTCCTGCGCCGAGCGCGGGATCTTCCTGCAGATGGTCAACCTGGGCGGCGGCTTCCCGGCCAAATATGTGCGCAAGACGCCCAAGCTCGAATCCTACGGCAAGGCGATCT
>Ga0335077_10002059_pt1 | contig 24026 bp, 25 predicted proteins | sample Lox_Sample_31_FD_207151 | JGI IMG/M metagenome (GOLD analysis project Ga0335077, IMG submission 207151) | Soil microbial communities from Loxahatchee National Wildlife Refuge, Florida, United States - Lox_Sample_3.1 | ecosystem: Environmental > Terrestrial > Soil > Wetlands | place: USA... | reverse complement strand
AGCTTCGCGAGCCCCTGGAGCATGGGCCCGATGCTCACCACGTTGGCGCTCCGCTGAACTGCCTTGTAGGTCACGTTGCCGGTGTTCAGGTCCGGGAAGATGAAGACCGTGGCCTTCCCGGCCACCGCCGACTTGGGCGCCTTCTGCCGCGCCACGTCCGGCATGATGGCGGCGTCGTACTGGAGGGGGCCGTCGACGACCAGGTCGGGCCGCTGCTTGCGGGCGAGCTCGGTAGCCTTGCGCACCTTCTCCACGTCCTCGCCGCCTCCGCTCGCCCCGGTGGAGTAGGAGAGCATGGCGACCCGGGGGTCGATCCCGAAGGCCTTGGCAGAGTCGGCGCTCTGGACGGCGATGTCCGCGAGCTGCTCGGCGGTCGGGTTCGGGTTCACGGCGCAGTCGCCGAAGACCAGGACCTGCTCCGGCAGACACATGAAGAAGACGCTCGACACCAGGTTGCACCCGGGAACGGTCTTGATGATCTGCAGGGCCGGGCGGATGGTGTGGGCGGTAGTGTGCACCGCGCCCGACACCAGGCCGTCGACCTCGTCGAGCGCCATCATCATCGTCCCGACCATGATGCTGTCGCCGAGCTCGCCGGCCGCGATCTCGGGCGTCATGCCCTTGTCCTTGCGTCGCTCGACCAGGGCGTCGATGTAGCGCGGAGCTACTTTCGCCGGGTCGATGATCTCGACCGAGGGGGGGAGCGAGACCCCCTGCTTCCTCGCGACCTCGTAGACCTCGTCGGGATTTCCGAGGAGCACGCAGCGGGCCACGCCGCGCTCGTGGATGATGCTCGCGGCCGACACCGTTCGGGGCTCGGTGCCCTCTGGAAGGACGATGCGCTTGTCGGCGGCCCGTGCCGCCTCCGCCAGGCGGTGGCGGAAGGCCGGGGGGGAGAGGCGCGGAACCCGGCCCGTGTCGCCGAGCGCCTTCAGCCAGCTCGGGTCGACGCGGTCGGCCACGGCCGTCATCACCCGGTCCACGCGCTCCGAGTCGTCCGGCGGGATCTGCAGGTTCATCCCGGCGACGGCGCTGGCCGCGGCGTAGCTGCCCTCGCGGACGGCGAGGATGGGGAGGCCGGTCTTGAGCGCTCCGTCGCACATGGCGAACACGTGGTCCTCGGGTTCCACCCCGCCGGTGAGCAGGAGCCCCGCGAGCGGCATCCCGTTCAGGACGGCCAGGGCGGCGGCCAGGACGATGTCGCTGCGGTCGCCGGGGGTGATGAGGAAGGTCCCCGGGTGGAAGACCTTGATGGAGCCGGGAACCGCCATGGCGCAGAGGGCCACGTTGCGGATCCGGCGGTGCTCGTAGTCCCCGGCCCGGAGCACCTTCGCGCCGAGGGCCCGCGCCAGGTCCTTCACCCGAGGAGCGGCGAGGGAGCTGTGGGACGGAACGATCCCGATGGGGCGCAGTCCCTCGGCCTCGATGGCGGCGGAGTAGGCGCGGCTCTCCTCGGCCGGGAGCTCCGCCTCCTCGAGGGACGCGTCCATCCAGTGGGTTCGGGTCTCCGCGAGCCGCCCGGCCAGGGATCTCGGGGCGACGCGGTTCAGGAGGCAGCCCACCGGCCGCCCCTCGACGAGCCCCCCGAGCCCGCGGGCGGCGATGGCGACCGCGCTCGCCAGGTCGGGGGCGGTCTCGCCCCGGGGGGAGGCCACGAGCACGAGCTCCGCGTCGAGGGCCCGGAGCATGAGGGCGTTCACGCGCGTGCTGTAGACGATGCCCGGCTCGGGCCACATCCCTTCCACGACGAGCACGTCGGAGCCCTCCGCGGCGCGGCCGCAGAGCTCGACGACGCGCTCCATCAGGGTCTGGTCGTCCCCGTTCGCCAGGAGGTCCTCCGCCGTGCCCCGGGGGATGGGATCCGGCACCAGGAGGTTGGCGCCGAGCTTCATGAGCGCCACCGAGTTGTCCTCTCCGCGCGCAGCGATGGGCTTCGCGAAGGAGACGCGAACGCCCTGGCGATCCAGGGCGCGGACCAGTCCCAGGCAGGCAGTGGTGAGGCCGACCTGGCGGCCGGCGGGGGCAACGAGAAGGGTGTGGGGCATAGGTGGACTTCCTCGGCCAGGGAGGGAATGCGACGTGGGGGAGGACCGCGAAGCGCTCTTCAGGCCGCCGCGCTCTTGCTCGCGGCGATGATGCTCGCGGTGTCCATGGCGATCATGAGCTCCTCGTTGGTGGCGATGACCGCCCCCTGCGGAGCCCGGCTGGTGGTGATGCACCCGTTGTGACCCTTGCCATTGCGCTCGTTCGCGGCCGGGTCGAGCTTCAGGCCCAAAAAGCCGAGGAGTTCGATGATCTTGCCACGGACCTTCACCGCGTTCTCCCCGATCCCGCCGGTGAAGACGAGCGCGTCGATGCGGCCGAGCGAGACCACCATGCCGGCCGCGGCCTTGGCGACCGAATGGCAGAACTTCTCGATGGCGAGCGCTGCGCGCTCGTGCCCCTCGTCCGCCGCCTCCTGCAGCGTCCGCATGTCGTTGCTCAGGCCCGAGATCCCGAGCAGCCCGGAGCGCTTGTTGAGCGCGTCCATGACATCGTCGGCCGAGCGGTGGAGGGCCCGCTTCATGTGGGCGATGATCGACGGGTCGATGGAGCCGCTGCGGGTCCCCATGACCACGCCGTCGAGCGGCGTGAGGCCCATGGTGGTGTCCATGCTCTTCCCGTTGCGGACGGCGGCCAGCGAGCAGCCGTTGCCGAGGTGCGCGGTCACCAGGGCATGGTCGTTCGGGTCGAGGCCCAGCTGGCCCACCGCCTGGCCGGAGACGTAGCGGTGGCTCGTCCCGTGGAACCCGTAGCGCCGGACCTCGTACTTCTCGAACCACTCGTAGGGCACGGCGTAGAGGTAGGTCTGCGGCGGCATGGTCTGGTGAAAGGCCGTGTCGAAGACCGCCACCTGCGGAAGTTCGGGGAAGAGCTCCTGCGCGATCTGGATCCCGAGCAGGTTCGGGGGATTGTGCAGGGGCCCGAGGGGGATGCACTCCCGGATCTTGTCCACGACCTCGGGCGTGATGGGGATGGATCCGGAGAAGCGCGCTCCGCCGTGGACGACCCGGTGACCGACCCCGGCGAGGTCGGCCGCGAGGCCCAGGCTTCTTAGGAGCTCGACCACGGCGTGGAGGGCCTGCTCGTGTTCGGCGTGGTGCAGATCCCTCCGGTGCGCGGCGCCGTCGAACTTCCAGTCGACGGTGGCGTGGGCCGATCCCAGCCGCTGCGCGATGCCGGAGATGGCCTCTCTGCCGTTGCTGGCGTCGATGACCGCGAACTTGGCCGACGAGCTACCGCAGTTGAGGACGAGGACGTTCATTGCCACTCCTGGTACGACGACCGACCTGCGATTGCGCTTCGCCCGCCTGCGTCCCGTCTTGCGGCACGCATCCTTCTCCCGACCTCCCGACGAAATCGCCGCCGAAGCCGGGGAGAAGCCGGATTCGGAACGCCCAGACTCCCACTTCGGACGTTCGCCTCGCAAGAGGGGGCGTCCCCGGACGCTCCCGAGATGTGTCCCGGTCTCGGGGAGTTGCGGTCGGTGCCCCGTCCTCTCTGCGTATGCGCACCCCTCGGCCGGATGAGCCCAGGTCAGCGAATTCCTTGGCACTTTGCGAACGGGGACGGGCAGGCCGGTCGCGGGGCCGATCCTCGCGGACAGGGACGATCACCCGGCGTCGAGGGCGAGGGCGCGCCGCGCCCTCCCGATTGCCCTCGATCAAGAGGCCCACTCCCGGGAGGGTCTCCTCGGTGGTCTCGCTCCGCGGGCCCGCCCCCCCCTGGGACTCTGCGCCCCGCGCCTGAATCACTCTCCGAGAAGCGACTTCTGCAGCCTCTCGAGGCCCTCGTCCGCGGGGCTCGGGCCGAGCCAGGTGCGGAAAAGGGCGTCCGCGAAGTGCTTGCCGTCGACGGTGACGGGCTCGCCGCCCTCCGCCGCCAGGGTGCTGCCGCGGCCCGGGACGTACCTGACCGAAATGGACTGCCCCTCCTTGAGCGTCTCCGGCAAGGCCGGGGCGAGGAGCCTCAGCTTGGGGAGGACGTCGGCGAGGTGCTCCGGAGAGTTCGACTCGAAGCCGACCTTGAAAATCCCGAGGACCGTCGACCGATCGAGGTCCCGCAGGAAGGTGAGCCGGACCGCCTTGGGTTCGTCGAGCGCCACGATGGCGGCTGCGTCCGACATCTTCTTCGGAAGGTAGAGGGCCCCCACGTAGACCTTCACGGCGTTCAGCCAGGCCGTCCTCGAACCCCGGTTCGCGGCCTTCGACCCCCGGTTCGCGAGCACCATCTTGGTCCGGAGCCCGGCGCCGTTGAGCCGGAGGGTGGAGCCGCCGACGACGGAGGACGGCGACGCTCACCCTCTCCACCTCCGCGCCGAGCGCTCCTGTGGAGGCGAGGAGGAGGAGCGCGGCGAGCCCGCCGGCGGGGACCGAGAGGTGGCGGGGAGCGAGTCGATGAAGGCGCGAACGGGGCTTCGCAGCGGACGCCACGGAACCTCCAGGCCCTCCGGACCGCGCGGCGGGAAGGCCGGCGATGAAGCGATCCTAAGCCGCCCGGCGAGGCGGAGCGGGCGAGAGTCCTTGACCGGGCCGCGCCTGTACCGCTAGTGTGTACCACTGGTACACACTCCATGCCCCTCGCCCGATTCGGCCGTCTCGATCCCGCCCGGCGCCGGCAGCTCCTCGACGCCGCCGCGGCCGAGTTCGCTGGCAAGGGCTACGAGGGGGCCTCGCTGAACGTCATCCTCGCCCGGGCCGGCCTGGGAAAGAGCTCCTACTACTACTACTTCGCGGACAAGGAGGACCTGTACGCCACCGTCTTTGAGGACTTCCTCGCGCGGATGGAGGCCGAATGCCCGCCGCCGGTCTTCGGGGAGCTCGACCAGCGGGGCTTCTGGCCCGCCATCGAGGCCTGGTCGGATGCTTCCGCCCGGTCCCTCTTGCGACACCCCCACGTGCTCGCGATGGCGCGACACCTCCAGCTCGTCTGGCGGGACCCGCCCCCGAGGTTCCGGACGCTCGTCGGTCGCTATCAGGCGATGACCCGCGCCCTGCTCGAGGCGGGACGGAGGATCGGCTGCGTCCGCGACGACATCGACCTCGACCTCCTCCTCTCGGTCGCCGCCGCGGCCGACGTGGCGGTCGACGAGCGCCTCCTCGGGAGGAGCTCACTCAGCGCCTGGGACATCCGGGAACACGCGCGCATTGCCCGCGACACCTTTCGGCGCCTGGTGGAGCCCGAGGTCACCCGCCGCCCCCGCCGCCCCCGCCCGCATGCCGCCCGACGCCGCTAGCTCTCCCGTCGTCCTGAGCGGCCGCGGGCTCGCGAAGAGCTACGCCATGGGGGACGTGCGGGTTCAGGCGTTGCGGGACGTCGACTTCGACCTGCGCGCCCGCGAGCTCGTGGTCCTGCTCGGCCCCTCCGGGAGCGGGAAGTCGACCTTGCTCAACCTCCTCGGCGGCCTGGATCGGCCGAGCAGCGGCCGGGTCGCATACCGCGGCGAGGATCTCTCCGGCGCGGACGAGGCGCGGCTCACCCTCTATCGGCGCGCCCACGTGGGCTTCGTGTTCCAGTTCTACAACCTCATCCCCAGCCTTACGGCCCGGGAGAACGTGGCGCTGGTGGCGGACATCGCGCCGAAGTCCATGTCCCCGGAGGAGGCCTTGGAGCGCGTCGGCCTCGCGCACCGCATGGACCACTTCCCCTCCCAGCTGTCGGGGGGAGAGCAGCAGCGGATCGCCATCGCCCGGGCCGTCGTGAAGCGGCCCGAGATCCTCCTCTGCGACGAGCCGACCGGGGCGCTCGATGCCGAGACCGGGCGGCTCGTCCTCGAGGCCATCTTCCGGTTGAACCGGGAGCTCGGCACCGCGACCGCGGTCGTCACCCACAACGCCCCCATCGCGGCCATGGCCGACCGCGCCGTCTCGCTGCGGGACGGCCGCATCGTAGGCGACGTCTCGAACCCGCGCCCCCTCGCCCCCGAGGACGTCCGCTGGTGAGGGCGCTCGACCGAAAGCTCGCGAGGGACCTCTGGCGCCACCGGGGGCAGGTGGCGACCATCTCGCTCGTGGTCGCCTGCGGCATCTCGCAGCTCGTGGCCTTCGCGACCATGTACCGCTCCCTCGCTGCGAGCCGCGACGCCTACTACGCCGCGGCGCGGTTCGCCGACCTCTTCGTGCACCTCGAGCGGGCCCCGCGCTCGGTCCTCGGCCGGCTCGCCGAGGTGCCCGGGGTGGCACGCGTCGAGGGGCGGGCCGTCGGGGACTACCGCCTCTCGGTGCCGGGTTCCTCCGAGCCGGTGCTCGGCCACTTCGTCTCGCTGGAAGGCCCGCCGGGCGCGAGGCTGAACGAGGTCGTGGTCAAGGAAGGACGCGGGGTCGAGCCGGGCGCGCCCCGCGAGGTGGTGCTGAGCGAGCTCTTCGCTCGGGCGCGCGGGCTCCGGCCGGGCGACACCCTGGAGGCGGTGCTGGAGGGGCGCGAGGCGAGGCTAGAGGTCGTCGGTATCGGCTCCTCGCCCGAGTTCGTCTGGGCGCCAAACCCGCGCAGCGGCCTTCCGGACGCCGAGCACTTCGGCGTCGTCTGGATGGATGGGCGGGCGCTCTCCACGGCACTCGGCCTGTCGGGGGCCTTCAACGACGCGGTCCTGCAGCTCACCGGGTCGGCCCGTCCCGCCGAGGTGGCAGCCGCCGTTGAGCGCCTCCTCGAGCCCTACGGGGCGTTCGCAGTCCTGGACCGAGCCCACCAGGCCTCGAACCAGCTGCTCGCCAATAAGCTCGCCCAGTACCGGAGCCTGGCGGTGTTCGTGCCAGCGCTCTTTTTGGCGGTGGCCGCATTCCTCGTGAACCTGGTGATCTCCCGCCTGGTGGGGACCCAACGCGAGCAGATCGCCACCCTGAAAGCGCTCGGGTACGGCACCGGCGCGCTGGCGCGGCACTACCTCGGGTTCGCGCTCGCCATCTGCCTCGTCGGAGCGCTCTTGGGCGTGGGGGTGGGGGTGGTGGAAGGCGACGCCGGCGTCCGCTTCTTCTGCTCCTACTTCAACCTTCCTCCGCTCGCCTTTCGCCCGGACGCGAGCGGAGTGGCTGCTGGCGTGCTCGCGAGCGCGGCGGCGGCCACGATGGGCGCGACCTTCTCCGTGCTCCGCACGGTGCGCCTGCCTGCCGCCGAGGCGATGCAGCCCGAGCCGCCGGAGGAGTTCCGCCCCACGGTGGTGGAGCGCCTCCACCTCGACCGCCTCCTAGGCGTCGCCGCCCGGATGGTGCTCCGCGACATCGAGCGCCGCCCTCTGCGGACCGCTCTCTCGGCGCTGGCGGTGGCCCTCGCGACCGCCATCGTGCTCGTGGGCTACGCCCTGCTCGACTCCCTGGACCGGGCGGTGGAGGTGCAGTACACCCGGGTCGAGCGCGAGGACCTGGCGGCAGCGCTCGACCGGCCGAGGAGCGCGTCGGCGGTCCGCTCCATCGCCGGCCTCCCGGGAGTCGACTTCGCCGAGGCGCAGCGGGTCGTCCCCGTCCGATTGCGCGCGGGGCACCGGGAGCGGCAGCTCGCCCTCCTAGGCCTGCCTGCCGACCCCGTCCTCCGCCTTCCCCGCGACAACCGCGCCCGGGCCTTCCGGGTGGCACCCTCGGGCCTCACCCTCTCGAGCCCGCTCCAGGGCATCCTGGGGGTGCGCGTCGGCGACGAGGTCGAGGTCGAGGAGCTGGAGGCGGGCCGGCGCCGATTCACGGCTCCGGTGGCCAGCTTCGTCGACGACTTCGTCGGCCTGAACGCCTACATGGACCTCCGGGACTTGGAGCGGCGGCTCCGGGAGCCTCCCACCGTGACCGGGGTGCTCCTCTCCGTGGATCGCTCCCGCCTCGGCGAGGTGATGCGGCGCATGGAGCGCCTGCCCGCCGCCGCCAGCCTGAGCCGTCCCGACCTGGAAGCGCGCCAGTTCGTGGAGCAGGAGGCCGACGTCCTCCGGGCGATCCAGTCCGTGCTGGTGGCCATCGCCGTGATCGTCGCCGTGGGCATAATCTTCAACAATGCCCGCATCGCGCTCTCGGTCCGGAGCCGGGACCTCGCTACGCTGCGCATCCTGGGGTTCACGCGCGGAGAGGTGGCCGCGCTGCTCGTAGGGGAGCAGGCCGTCCAACTCGCGCTCGGAATCGCCGCCGGGGTTCCGCTCGGCCTCCTCTTCGGCTCCTGGGTCCTGGCGCTCGTGCCCCCGGACCTCTTCCGCCTCCCCATGGAGGCGGCGCCGGGGTCCGTGGGGCTCTCGGTGCTTGTGGTCCTGCTCGCCGGGCTCGCGAGCGCGCTGCTCGTGCGCCGCGAGGCGGACCGCCTGGACCTCGTTTCCGTGCTCAAGGCTCGCGACTGAGGGAGGCACCCGTGAAGAAGAAGCTCTGGCTCGCAGCAACGGCGGTGCTCCTCGTCGCCCTCATCGCCATCGCGGCCCGCCCCAAGCCGCTGCGGGTGGAAGTGGTGGCCGTGTCGCGGGGCCCGTTCCGTCAGACCGTGGAGGAGGACGGGAGGACCCGGGTGCGGGAGCGCTACACGGTGTCCGCTCCCGCGGCCGGATCGCTCGCCCGTGTCGAGCTCCGCGCCGGGGACCCTGTCGAGGCAGGCGGCGTGGTGGCGCGCCTCTTCCCGGCGACGAGCCCCCTCCTCGACCCGCGCTTGCGCAAGGTGGCCGAGGAGCGGCTCGCCTCGGCCCGGGACGCGCACCGCCAGGCGGTCGCCGTCGGGGCGAGGGCCGAAGCGGCGGCCTCCCTGGCTCGGAAGAACCTGGACCGCACCCGGAACCTGGCGTCGAGGCAGGCCGAGACGCTGCTCCGGCTCGAAGAGGCGGAGGCCGAGAGCCGGATGAAGGAGAGCGACCTCGAGTCGACGAGCTTCGCCGAGAAGGTCGCAGCCCACGCGGTCGAGGAAGCGCGCGCGGAGCTGGAGACCTTCGGCTCGAGACCTCGGGGCGGGGAGGAGATGAAGCTCACCTCCCCGGTCCGCGGGAAGGTGCTGCACGTGCTCCGAGAGAGCGCCGGCGTGGTGGCCGCAGGGGAAGCGATCGTCGAGGTGGGAGACCCCGCCTCCCTCGAGGTTGTGGTCCCGGTGCTCTCCCAGGACGCGGTGGCCGTTCGCCCGGGCATGGCCGCCACCTTCGGACACTGGGGCGGAAGGGACCTCCAGGGGCGGGTCCGGCGCGTCGAGCCGGCGGCCTTCACGAGGACCTCCGCCCTGGGGGTCGAGGAGCAGAGAGTGAACGTGGTTCTCGACGTCGACGGCGAGGGCGCGGAGCGCGCGTTCCTGGGAGACGGTTTCGCGCTGGAGGCGCGCATCCTCACCTGGGTGTCGGGCGACGTCGCCCAGGTCCCCACGAGCGCCCTCTTCCGCCAGGGGGACGGCTGGGCCCTCTTCGCGGTGGAGGGCGGCCGGGCGACGCTCCGGCGGGTGACGGTGGGTCACCGGGGGCCTCTCTCCGCCGAGGTGCTCGACGGAGTCGGCTTCGGCGACTCCGTCGTCGCCCACCCGCCTCCGACGCTCGCCCCGGGCGCGCGGGTGGCCCCCTACGAGGGGTGAGGAGGATCGACCGTGAGGATCTCTAGGAGCCTAATCGCCGGGGCCCTGCTCCCGGCCCTCTGCGCCCTCCCCCCGGCGCCCGCCCTCGCGGGCCCGGCCGGGCGCGTCCTGACGATGGAGCAGGCAGTGGAGGAGGCCCTGGCGCGGAACGCGGCGCTGCACGGCCGCCGCGCCGAATCGACGGCGGACCACGAGGAGGCCCGCTCGGCGAGGGGTCGCCTCCTGCCCTCCCTCTCCATCACCGCCCTCTACGCCGACCTCGGCTCTCCGGAGCAGGCGAACCTGGGCGGTCTCCTCGCAACCGGGGCGACCGGGAGCGCGCCCGTGCGGAACGTGTGGATCGGCGCCGGACTGGCCACGGCCTCCCAGCCGCTCCTCGGGCTCCTCCACGCCTCGCAAGACTACGCTGCCGCCTCGCGGCTCGCCGATGCCTCGGAGGCCGAGGTCCGCGCGGCCGAGAGCGAGCTCCGCGAGCAGGTGGAGTCGAGCTACCTGAGCCTCTTCGAGGAGCGCACCGTCCGAGATATCGCCCGGGCGAGCGCGGACGCCCTCCGGGCGCAGCTCCGATCGACGCAGGCGAAGCTCGACGAGGGGGCCGCCACCCGCGCGGACGTCCTCCGCGTCCGGGTCGCGGTTGCGAACGCGGACCAGGAACGCATCGAGGCGGAGGTCCGAGAGCGGGTGGCCCGCGCGTCGCTGCTGACCCTCGTCGGCCTGGCCCCGGACACCCCGGACGTGGACTTCGCCGAGCCGGCCGACGACTCCGCCGGAGCCGTGCTCGTGCGGTCGGAGGAGACGGAGGCCTTCGCGCTCGGCCACCGGTCGGAGGTGCGGGCCGCGGTCGAGCGGGTGGCTGCGGCGCACCACAGCCGGGTTGCGGCGGAGCTGCGGCTCCTGCCGGAGCTGAACGCCACCGCGGCCTACGTCCGCCTCCAGGGGCTGTCCTCGGGCATCCCCCCGGATTTCTTCGCCTTCGGGCTGAACCTCGACTGGAAGGTGTGGGACTTTGGCGCCACCTATTACGCGTCGCGCGCAGCGGGGGGGCGCGAGGAGGCGGCCGCCGCCGCGCTCGACGGGGTTCGGTCGCGGGTGGCCCTCGACGTCGTCCGCAGCCGGGAGGAGACGCGGGCGGCGGAGCACGCGCTCTCGGTGGCCCGGGACGCCATCGACCAGGCGGAAGAGGCCTTTCGGGTCACGGCCGAGCTCCTGGGCAGCGGGGCGGCGACCACGACCGACCTCCTCGACGCCCAGTCCTCCCTCTCCCGAGCGAAGCTGAACCTCGTTCGCGCAAGATACGGGGTGGAGCGGGCGCGCTCCGCGCTCCGGCGGGCCCTCGGGGCCTGAAGGTCGAGGCTTGCGGGGACGAGCGTCCTAGGCCGGCGAGTTCTCGCCCGGCGAGGCGGACGCGCCGATGACCCGGGCCGCGTCCAAGGCGATCACGAGCTCCTCGTTCGTGGGGATGACGATCGCCTGCGGCCTGAGGCTCGAGGTGACGCGGCCGTCGGGCGGCTTGCCGTGGAGCGCGTTCGCCTCCCCATCGAGCCGAAGTCCGAGGAAGCCCAAGAGCTCCACGATCTTCCCTCGCACCCTGGCGTTCTTCTCGCCGATGCCGCCGGTGAACACGAGGACGTCGCAGCGCCCGAGCGACACCACCATGCCCGCGGCCATCTTGGCAACCGAGTGGCAGAACTTCTCGATGGCGAGCGAGGCGCGGTGGTGGCCGCGCTCGGCGGCCGTCTGGAGGACCTGCATGTCGTCGCTCAGCCCGGAGATCCCGAGGAGGCCCGACTCCCGGTTGAGGATGTCCATCACCTCGTGGACGTCCTTGCCGAGCGCCTTCCGCATGTGGGTGATGATGGACGGGTCGATGGATCCGCTGCGGGTCCCCATGACCACGCCGTCCACGGGAGTGAGCCCCATGGTGGTGTCCGTACTCCTTCCGTTCCGGACGGCGGAAAGGGAGCACCCGTATCCGAGGTGCGCCGTGACGATGGCGTGGTCCGCCGGGTCGAGGCCGAGCCGGCGGACGGCGGCCTGCGACACGTAACGGTGGCTCGCCCCGTGGAAGCCATAGCGCCGGACCTCGTGCTTCTCGAACCACTCGTAGGGGACCGCGTAGAGGTATGCCTGGGGCGGCATCGTCTGGTGGAAGGCGGTGTCGAAGACTGCGACGTGGGGAAGCCCGGGGAGAAGCTCCTGCGCAACCTCGATCCCGACCAGGTTCGAGGGGTTGTGGAGCGGACCGAGCGGGATGCACTCCCTGATCCTGGCCACGACCTCCTCGGTCAGCCGGATCGAGTCCGAGAAGCGCGCACCGCCGTGCACCACCCGGTGTGCGATCCCGGCGAGGCCGTCCCACAACCCGGCCTCGCCGAGGAGGGAGGCCACCCTCCGGACAGCTCCGCCGAGGGTCGCGCCGGCGAGGCTCGCCAAGTGCGCCGCCCCGCCAGCCTTCCATTCGAGCGACCCCTTCGCGGACCCGAGGTTCTGGGCGAGCGCCGAGAAGCGCTCCAAGCCACTCGCGACGTCGACGACGGCGAACCTCGCCCGGGTGCTGCTGGCGCAATTCAGGACGAGGACGAGCACGGCGCGGCGCGGGACCTCACGGCGAAAACCAGCGGCGGGGAGACTCCCACTCGGGCGGCCGATCCGCAAGCGATTCGGCGCCCGTCGGCCGCCGCACCCGTCCTTAGCCGCAGGTGCCGTTCGCACAGGTCGTTCCGCCGGAGCAGGCCGTGCCGCAGGCGCCGCAGTTGGCCGGGTCGCTGGTGATGTTCGTGCCGGCCCCCTTGCACAGGAGGTACGAGGCGCTCATGCCGCAGTTCCCGCTACACGATCCGTTGATGCAGATCTCGCTTGGGCTGCAGTTCGTGCCGCAGGTGCCGCAGTTGCTAGTCAAGGTCTGCGTGTCGAAGCACCCCCCGGGCGGGCAGAGGGTGAGCGTGCCGGAGCAGGTCGCGGTGCAGGTGCCGTCGACGCAGGCCTGTCCGGAGGCGCTCTCGCTGACGCAGCGGTCGGTGCAAAGGATGCCGTCCGCCCCGCAGGAGGACTGGCAGGCCCCGCCAAGCAGGATTCGGTGGGCGAGCACGCATGCCCGCACTGCCCGCAGTCGGCGACGCTCGTCGCCAGCGCCGCGCACACGCCGCTGCCGTTTGTCTGTCCCGGCGGGCAAATGGAGGTGCAGGTGCCGTTCACGCCGACCTGCCCGGATCCGCAGGCGTGGTTACAGGCCCCGCAGTTCGTGACGGTGTTGTTGGTGTCGACGCACGTCCGGGCACAATGGGTGAAGCCAGACGGACAGGCCGACGTGCACTGAGCGTTGACACATGCGCTCCCCGGCCCGCAAGCGGTTCCGCAGGTCCCGCAGTGGTTGGCGGTGGAGGTGAGGTCGTTGCAGGCGCCGTCGCAGTTCGCGGTCCCGGGGCAGGTCGCGGTGCAGGTGCGCCAGGTTCAACGGGCGCTCACTCCGGGGTTGCGTCGCCGACCCCGCGTCGAGACCCATTCCCCCCTCTGGCGACGCCGCTCCACACTCCTTGGCGGAGTCCCCCCCTCTGGCGGTTACCGTGCGTGCGCGAGCTCGTGGAGCCGGATCACCGTCCGCCAGTTGCGGAGGGTGGCCACCGTGGCGAGGGCCGAGTCGAGCCAGGCGTTCGTGATCCGGGTCCTCGCTACCCCGTTGGGGAGTCGAAGGTAGACCTCCTGCCCTCGCACCTCGAACGCGTCGGGGGGCGATCGGCCAGGGTCGAGTGCGGCGGCGCGTGCCGGGCTGGGCTCGTCGCGGAGGAAGGCGACGTGCAGCGTCGCCGGGTCCGCCCCGGCCGGCAAGAAGGGATTCGCACGGACGACCTCTCCGAGCTCCTCCGCGCGACGCAGGAGAACGGGAACGCGCAGGCCGAATCGCCTAGTGAGGACGGCCTCCACGGCCTCGGGAAGGGCACTTGCCGCGGCGGGCCTCGCCCGGAAGACGACGTTGCCGCTCTGGATGAAGGTTTCCGCGTCCTCGGCCCCGGCGGCGTCGAAGACCGCTACCAGATCCTTCATGGGCAACTTGTTTCTGCCCCCCACGTTGATGCCGCGGAGAAGGGCCACGTACACGGCCCCCGGGCTCCTTCTCTGCGAGACGATCCGTTCCCCCGCCAGGGTCCGCTCGGGCGCTAGCGCGCGGGGCTCCGCCCTCTTCGCGCCGGGCGCCGAGGCCCCCCCGCGAGAGGCGCGAAGACCATCGTCCGCGCCCTCCCGGCGCGGCCCGGAGAGGGCCGGAGGCCGCTTCCGCCTGGATTCAGCGCGAAGCGAGCCAGTCCTTGGCGGCCTGCTCGTCGTCGAAGACCTCGCGGTCCAGGCGATACTTCGCCTTGTTGCCCAGGAAGAGGAGCTTGTGGAGGGTGGAGGCTCGAAGCATGGCCTCGGCGAGGACGTGCTTCGCCTTCTTCGGGGCCCACTGCCGGACGTCGTTCGCCACGCGCTCGTCGAAGTGGTCCGGGGGGATGGTGAGGAGCCGCACCGATAGCTCCGGCTCGGCCACCAAGAGGCGCATGGCCTTCCGGTACTCGTCGAGGAACTCGTCGGTGGAGAGACCCGACATGTCGAGCCGCAGGATCCTGCACCCGCCATGCTGGATGAATTCAGCTCGCGACATCGGTGGTCCAGGGAAGCATAACTTTCGATGCCCCGCTTGGCCCGCGAACGGAGCCTTCACGTCCGCGACCCGGCTTGCCCCCCCGGCAGGGACGCACGGTGCTCCTCTCTCTTGGTGGCCCTCGAGCCCGACCGCGGGCTCAGGGCCTGGGCGATTCGGGAACGATGGCCGGAGCGCCCTCCCTCGTGACGTTCGCCACGAGCAGGACCAGGGGCGAGTCGCCCGGGTTTGCCCACTGGTGAACGAGGCCCGAGGTCTCGTAGTGCACGGTGCCGGCCGGGCGTGGAAGGGTCTTCCCTCCGGTCGTGAACTCCCCCGCACCCGAGAGGACGACGTAGAGGGCGTCACCCGAGCGGTGATGCGGAGGATTCGGTGGCATGTGCGGCGGGAAGGTGACCCGGGTGAGGTCGAAGGCGAGCGGACCGGCGGGAAGGTTCGCGAGCGGCCCGGGGGTGCGGTAGAGCTCGACCACGCCCCCGCTGCCGTCCCGCGCGCGGTCGAGCTCGTGGGCCGGCCCGAGAAACAGGTGAAGGAAGGCTGCGGGCCGACCCCCGGTGCCTTCGAAGCGGGCGCCGGACCGGCCTGGAAGGAACAGCGCCTCTCCAGGGCCCACCGGGATCCGCTTCTCTCCGACGACGACCGTGAGCGAATCCGGCGAGACCACGTAGACCATGCTCGCGGGATCCCCAGCCGAGGCTGCCTCGCCGGGGGCCACCTCGACCCGCGCGAGCTTGAAGTGAAGCGGGGCGCCCTCCGGGTTCGGCAGGACCGTTTTCGCGACCACCGTCCGCACCGGGCCGGGGTCCGCGGCGCGAGCTGCCGCCGAGGCGAGGAGGAGGACCGCGAGGGGGAGGGTGGAGCAGGTTCCGTGAGCGGTCACCGTGGCCTCCGGAGCTGGCGGAGGCGGGAGATGTCGCTGGTCCCGCGGCGCCGCAAAGGGCAGGTGGGTCTAGCCCCGGTCTAGCCCGACTTTCCGTTGAAATCACAGGTGATTCCTCAGGCGGCGGGTCGATGGGGCCTGGGGCGGGGCTCGTTTCCCGATGGCCGTAGACAAGAATGTCCCGCTACGGGATCTCCTGGCCAAAGAGGATGGCTCCCGAGCAGCAAGACGACTTCGAGGTGTGGGTGTCCCGAGCCCGGGCGCGGCTCGTGCGCGGAGCCGCGGCGCTCCTCGCGGACCATGCGGAGGCGGAGAACGTGGTGCAGGCCACCTTGGAGGCGATCTGGAAGCTGCACCGCGACGGCGTGCCGCTCGACCTCAACCGCTACGCGAGCCGCGCGGTCCGGATGAACGCCCTCCGGCTGCGCCTGCGGCGGCGCGAATTCATCCCGGTGGACTCGGAATTGCTCGAGGACGCCGAGCTTGGCGCCTCGGGCGGTTTCGATCCCCGGGCGGAGCTCATGGGTTGGGAGCTCGAGCGGGCCATCCTCGGGCTTCCCCCGGCCCAGCAGGCGGCCCTCCGCCTGCGCTTCTACGCGGGGCTGAGCTTCCAGGAGATGGGGCAGGCCCTGTCCGTCTCCATGAACACCGCGGCGAGCCGCTGCCGCTACGCACTCCGCGCCCTGCGGTCCGCATTCAAGTCACGAAGTCCCGAAAGAGGAGAAGACCGATGAGTCCAGGATCCGATCGTCAGTTCGTACGGTTCAACACCACGGGGACGAGCGTCGCCGGCGCCATCGCGGGGGTGATCATGGCCATCGGCGTCCCCTGGGTGGTCCTCACCCACGGCCAAGTGCTGGGAGCGGGTTCCCAGACGCTGCTCGTGTGGGTGGGGGTCGTGCTCGGGGGCTCGATCTCGTTCGTGTCGGCGTTCTTCGGTCTGGTGATGCCGAGCCAGGTCGGGTCCGAGCCCTGGAACCGCCCGGACGGTCACCCCGAGGCCTCTCGGGCGGAGCGCGCCGAGAGGGGGCCCGAGCCATGATCCCAGGGGGCACGCCGATGCGGTCGAAGCCGTACAAGGGCCTGGGCATGGAGGGAGCGATAGCCACCTGGTATGCCCGGAACACCCGCCGCGACGTGCGGCGCTACCAGGAAGGAGCCCGGATTGTGAGGGAGCGAGTGGCGCCGGGGGGACGAGTCCTGGAGGTCGCGCCGGGGCCGGGCTACCTGTCCATCGAGGTCGCGAAGTCGGGTCCTTACCAGGTGACGGGCCTCGACGTCAGCCGATCGTTCGTCCGCATCGCGCGCGAGAACGCCGAGCGAGCCGGGGTGGCCGTGGACTTCCGCCACGGTGACGCGGCCCACATGCCCTTCGCAGAGGGGGCGTTCGACCTCGTCGTCTGCGTGGCGGCGTTCAAGAACTTCGCCGACCCGCTCGGTGCGCTCGACGAGATGTACCGGGTCCTCCGGCCGGGCGGCGAGGCCGTCGTGCAGGACCTACGGAAAGACGTGTCGCTCGCCGAGGTCGACGACGAGGTCCGACGCATGGGCCTCTCCCGGCTGAACGCCGCGCTCACGCGCCTCACCTTCCGCACGGTGTTGCTCCAGCGGGCCTACACGCGGACCAGCATGGAAGCCCTGGTGGCGAGGAGCCGGTTCGGGTCCTGCTCGATCGCCGAGGCCGGTGTCGGCTTCGACTGCCGAATGGCGAAGAGCGCCTGAGCTTTTGGGGCGGCGCCCAAACGCCTCCCCGACTCTCCCGCCGCCCCGCACAGGGTCGGTGGAGAATCCGTTGGCCTTCCGACCGGCCGCGGCCTGCAGGCGGCAGGCTGACGCTGCCGGGGCCCTCGAAGCCTCGGTCCCTCCGGGGAGGGTCTCGAGGTGGGCGGCGAGCGCGCAACTGGCAGGGGAGAATCGAGCGCCGCGCCGCACCCGCTGCCGCCGGGGCCCGTCTACCGATAGGGGTTGGGTCCTCACGTCCAGGTTCCGCGGAGGGTGTGCAGAACCTGGCTCAGGCCGACGAGGGAAAGGACGGTGGCTGCGCTGACCGCGGCCTTGGCGCTCACGCGGAGGTAGGCGAAGACGCCGGCGACGAGCAGGATGACGCCCAGGATGACGTGGAAGTGGGCGATGCTCATGTGCACGGCGATGGTGCCGGTGACGAGGAGCAGCTCGATCCCGCTCGCAATCACCGCGAAGACCGCCGCCAGCCGGGAGTGGGCCGTGAAGAGGAGAAACACCGAAGCAACGAGCGCCGCGATCGGGAGCGTGTAAGAAGGGTTCATCATGCACCTCCGTGACGATCTCGCTTTTCCCCTCATGTATACAGGCGCGCCTCCGCACGGGACCCCCGGTGCCAGGTACCTTCTTGGGGCACTCGCGGGCGCAGGCCAGCCGATCGGCGCAAGCGTTCGCCTCCGCCGGGTCGTCGCCGCACCCGGAACGGGGCGCTCGGCACGTCGCAACCCGGATTTCGGGTAGCTCCTCGTGCACAGCGGCGTGAGAGCGAACCTGAGCGCGGCAGCCGCGCAGGCGGTCTGGAGACAGGGGCTCCGGCCGGAGGACGTGGGGCTCATCCTTCGACGGGTGGAACAGGCTCTACCCCACCTCCGGTTCTCCGAGTGGGACGCGACCAGCAGCATCGGACAGCCCGAAGTTCGCGGTCGCGGAGCGACGGGAGGGCGGGGCTCCTTCCGGTGCCAGGTCCTGGCCGGAGGCGCCGACCTCGCCGCGGAGGTCCGTGGACCCGTAGAGCGGGTCGCGGAACTCGACCGGCTCATCCTCCGAGACATGGCGGAGGAGGCGGCCCAGCTCCTCGAGGGACCTGGGAGGGCACGAGGGTCCCTGGCGGACTTCGGACTCGCCACCTTCTCCCGCGCGGTGGCGAGGCTTCTGGACCCTTCCCTCGAGTGGGAGGTGGTCGCCGCTACGCTCCGGAGCGTGCGAGCGCTCGCCTCCGAGACCTACGAGGGGCAGCGGATCCCGTTCGGGCTCGTCCTCACGAACCGCGTGGCCGGCGGGGAGCCCCCCATGCTGTCGTTCGAGAACAAGCGGCTGAAGAGGCTCACGGACGGATACTCCACCGCTCTCCTCCTCGACCGCCGCGGGGGACTCGCGAGTATCGTCGCCCTGGTTGCCTCCCGCGAGAGCGTTCGCTCCCGACTTTCCCGCCCCTGGTGGCTCAGGCCCCTCGCGGACACCGCGGCGCGTGTTGGTGGGCTCGGGGTCGCGCTCACCCGCGACGGGGATCTCCTCGTGGCCCACGGGCGCGAGCTCGTGGTGTCGCAACGCGCCGGGCTCTGGATGCTCTGGCGCCATGCGGATCTGCTCCGCTCCATCCGGCGTTCCTGGCGTGGGAGCGGAGCTGAGCTCGACCGGGTCCTCGCCGCCCTCTACCGGGTGGCCCTCGAGCTCGCGCTGCGCCGCTCCGGGGGCCTCCTCGTCATCGTCCCGACGGCCGCCGAGGGGCGCAGGCTCGTCACCACGAAGGGTGACCTCCTCGGCTCCCCCCTGCGGCCCGCAGAGGAGAGGCGCCTAGACGCAGGGCTAGGGCGGCTGCTGGTGCAGCGTGCCGACCGGCGCATCGTGGCCGATCTTGCCTCCGTGGACGGTGCGCTCATCGTCGACCGGAGTGGGAGGCTCCTCGCCTATGGGGCCATGGTCCGAAGCCTCTCCGGGGAATCCACCGAGGGTGCGCGATCGCGCGCGGCCGTTGCCGCGAGCCGGTCGGGCGTCGCCGTCAAGATCAGCTCGGACGGGGGCATCTCGGTCTACGCCTACGGGACACCGGTCGTGAGCCTGTAGCGCGAGAAACTCCGATTCCCGTGTGCCGCACGACCCCCCCGTCTGGGGAAGAGCCTCAGGGCTGGAGGAGCTCGATCCGCCAGGGCGCGCCGGGGGCGTCCCGGCAGTAGGCCACCCGCTCGTGCAGGCGATCGGCCTTCCCCTGCCAGAACTCGATGCGCTCCGGGACGATCCGGAATCCACCCCACCCCGGCGGGCGCGGGACCTCGCGCCCCTCGTATTCCCGGCTGAGGTTCGCCACCTTCGCGAGCAGGGCCGCGCGGTCGGCGACCGGCGAGCTCTGCTCAGAAGCCGCGGCGGCGATCTGCGAGCCGCGCGGGCGAGAGCGCCAGTAGGCGTCGCTCTCCGCCGGACCCAGGCGGGCCACCGCCCCCTCGACGCGCACCTGGCGCGGCGGCAGCGGCCAGTAGAAGAGGAGCGAGGCTCGAGGGTTTTCCCCGAGCTCGCGCCCCTTGCGACTCGCGTAGTTCGTGTGGAAGACGAAGCCTTCCTCCGAGACCCCCTTCACGAGCACCATACGGACCGACGGGCGTCCCTCCTGCGTGGCGGTGGCGAGTGCAGCCGCGTTCTCCTCCGGCAGCTCCCCCCGCGCGAGCCACCCGAGGAGGCCATAGAAGGACCTGCGGGCGATCGGCGCGAGGCGAAAGGCCCCGCCGTCGGGGGCGAAGCGCGACCCCTGGGCCACACTCTGCCACTCCCGGAACAGCTCGATGGGATTCCTCTCCGGGTTCATGAAGGTTCTCCGGCTCTAGGAGTGAAGGAAGGCGAGCAACTCGGCGGCGGTCTCCCGGGGGCGCTCCTCTTGGAGGGTGTGACCGCAGGGCAGTGCCCGGCCACGGACGTCGAGGGCCTTCTCACGCCAGGTGGCGAGCACGTCGTATAGCGCGCCCACCGTCCCGTGGGAGCCCCAGAGCGCCAGGAGGGGAGCCGCCACCTTCCGGTCGCCGTCGGCAGCGTCGTGCTCGAGGTCGATCCCCGCGCTCGCCCGGTAGTCCTCGCAGATGGCGTGGAGAGTGGCCGGATCCCGGTAGCAGCGCAGGTACTCCTGGAAGACGGCCTCGTTCGCCGCCCCCTCGACCCGGAGCTGGCCGGCGAGGTGTCGCCTCAGGAAGTACTCGGGGTCGAGGCCGATGAGCCGCTCCGGCAGGTCGTACGGCTGGATGAGGAAGAACCACCAGAAGTAGCGGGTCGCGAACTCCTTGTCCGTCCGGCCGTACATGGTCGAGGTGGGGGCGATGTCCAGGAGGGCGAGCCGCGTCACCGCATCCGGATGGTCGAGCGTCATCCGGTGCGCCACCCGGGCGCCTCGGTCGTGCCCGACCACGGCGAAGCGCTCGAAGCCCAGGCTCCGCATGACCTCGACCTGATCGAGCGCCATGGCGCGCTTCGAGTAGTCGGCGTGGTCCCCGCCGCCGAAAGGCTTCGAAGAGTCGCCGTAGCCGCGGAGGTCCGGGGCCACGACGGCATGGCCGCCCGCGACCAGCAGCGGCGCCACCCGGTACCAGGTGAGGTGGGTCTGCGGGTGGCCATGGAGGAGGAGCACCGGGGGCCCCTCGCCCCCCACGGCGACGCGGATCCGCGCCCGGCTGGCCGGGACGTCCCGCACCTCGAACCCCGGCATGAGCTCCTCGTCGGCCTCCATTCCGCGCTCCTCGCCGGCCGTCAGTCCGCCCGGGTCCGGTTCCGTCCCGCGCGCGCGGGCGCGACTGCGCTCGCCGGAAGGCGAGCCGGTGTTCGGAGCTCGGCGACCATCTCGTCGAAGAGCTCGGGCCGGCAGGCAAGGGGGATGTGGCCCGGCACCGGAGCCTTCCGAAGCGGGAAGCCACAGGAGATGGCGAAGTCCCGCTGCTCGTCTCCCAGCACCGGGTCCGTCTCGGAAAGGAACACCGCGTATCCCTCCGCGGGCACCCGGCAGAGCCACGCGCTCGGCGCGTCCCGATCGAGGTCGCTCACCGCCTCCCTGTGGGTTGCCGTTCGCTTCATGACCTCCTCGAACCGAGGGGGAGGATCCTCCCGGTAACGCCCCGTGAGGATACGCCGGAAGTAGCCCTGCACCGAGTCGACTGCCAGCCCGTGCCAGAAACTGTCGAGGTTGGCCGTGGCGAGCTTCGGGTCGAGCAGCGGATCGAGGACCGCGACGCGGGTCCGCATCCCACGCCCCCGGGCCTCGCGGTTTGCAAGGAGGGCCTCCAGGCCGCCAAGGGAGACCCCCACGAACCCGACCTCGGCCGGAGCCGCCACCGGACAGGCCGCCAGCACCTGTTCTGCCGAATCGAGCGCGCGGAGCGCCTCGCGGACGGGGTCGAAGTAGATGGGGCGCGGTGACTCGTCGCGCACCAGGGCGAAGGTTGTGAAGCCATGCCGGGCGCCGACCTCCGCGAACCGCTCGTTGATCCAGCCGCCAGCGGGCATGCCGAGCCCCGAGAAGGCGACGAGGAGCCCCGTCGAGGGGCGGGCGGCGAAGAGGTAGCCGTGCACCGGGCCGAGGGAGGTGTCCACCCGGACGAGGCGTCCGCCGGGGGATCCGTCCCGGCAGGCTTCTGCGAGGGGGACGGCGCCGTCGGTCGGCTCCGGCTCCCGCACGACGCGCGTCGCGTCCGGCCCGAGGGAGACGAGGGAGCACAGGGCCCCGTCGAGGCGAAGGGCGCCCGAGAGCGGAAAGCTCGAGGAGAACAGGGGTCGCTCCGGCGCGGTGGGGACCACCGAGGGCCACAGCCACGAGCATCCCGCGCTCCCCACCGAGACGGCGGCGAGTGCGGTCCGGAGAGTAAGGCGCATCGACAGTCCGTAGCGACGCGGAGTCGGGGGCGCTTCTCCCATGCGGGAGGCGAAACCACCCGCCGCTCGCCGCCGCGGCCCGCGCGCCGAGTCAGGCGTACTGGGCGATTCCCTTGCCAAAGGACCAGTTCTCCTTCGGCACCTCCACCAGAGAGACGAGCACGTCCTCCGGCCGCACTCCCGGTGTCTCGGCCAGGAGCGCTGCAATGCGGGCGTAGAGCGCCTTCTTCATCTCCACCGTCCGGCCAAGGTTCAGCGTGATCTGGATGGCCACGAAGTCGTCGCTGCGAGCAATGTCGAGGTAGCTCGGGTCGTAAACGAGATCGCCGGCGCGGTGTTCGGTGATCAGCTGGAAGCGGTCCTTGGCGGGAACGTTGATGGTGTCCACCATGGCACGGTGCACGCCCTCGCCGATGGCGGCGCGGTAGGCGGCGGGCTTGCCTTCCCTCACGGAGATGCGAACGAGCGGCATACGGTCCTCCTCATGCGGTCGGGTCTCTTCGGGCCCGTCGTCGTTCATTAAGGGGGGGCCGCCCTTCGCCGCTCCATCCCGCCGCTTCAGTCCCGCGCCCCCGCACGGGTCCGAGGCGCGGGCGCGCCTCCTTCGTTATTGAGCGCGGCATGGGGACTCTCGCGGGCTCGTGCCACTGCGGCAACCTCCAGATCACCTTCCGGACGGAGCGGCCGCTCGAGGATCTCCAGGTCCGCGCCTGTCAGTGCTCCTTCTGCCGGGCACACGGTGCCCGGGCCCTCTCCGACCCGAAGGGGCGTGCGACCATCGTTGTCGGGGACGACTCCCGGACCAACCGCTACCGGTTCGGGCTCGCCACAGCGGACTTCGTCATTTGCAAGGTGTGCGGCATCTACGTGGGCGCAGTGATGGAACACCGCGGCAGCACCTACTGCACGCTCAACGTGAACGTCCTTCGGGGGGACCCGTTCGAGGGGCGAACGGCACAGGCCGTCGACTACGAAGGCGAGTCGGCCGAGGCGAGGATCGAGCGGAGGACACGCGTCTGGACGCCCTGCACCGTCGAGCGGCGCTGAGGAGGTCCCTCCGCCCCGGAGACGTGAGGTGGCGGGGTCACCGGGGCGCCGTTACTGAGCCCCCATGCTCGGGGGTCGGAGGGAGGAAGGGGTCGCCACTCCCCGGTGGGGAAGCGGACTACGGGGCGTCGCTGGCGCGCTGGCCTTGTTGGGGTCCGCCTGCGCCGGTGCTCCCGTGGAGGCGGTGCGGGACGACGCACCGGGCCCACCGCCACCGCCAGCGGTTGTCGGCGACTACGTCCGACTCGATGAGGACGCGCGCGGATACAGCCGGCCCTACCCAGACGACCGGGAGTGTCTGCCCTACGCGCTGAAGCGCCAGAAGGCGCTCGTCGGAGTCGAGAACTCCGTGAAGTTCGCCGTGATGCGCGACGGGTCTCTCAGGGACTTCATCTACCTGAAGCCCGAGCCGCCTGAGGTGGCGGCGGCCATCGAGGCCGCCTTCCGTTCCTGCCGGTGGGAGCCGGCTCTCGACCCGAAGGGTCGCCCCGTCGCGGTGTGGTTGATCCAGCCCATCAAGGTGCGCTGACGGGACGTCCCGCGGCGTCGGCCGGGCGGCCCCGCCGCTGACGCGGTCGACCAGCTCTGCCGGGGGACACCCGCCCGGCCGCAACTTGCAGAATTACGGGGCGCGGTTATCCATGCGAGGGTCTCGCTGATCGGGAGGACTCGATGCCCTACGTCGTCGCCGAGCCGTGCATCAAGTGCAAATACACCGACTGTGTGGAAGTGTGTCCGGTGGACTGCTTCTACGAGGGGCCGAACTTCCTCGTCATCCATCCGGACGAGTGCATCGACTGCGGCGCCTGCGAGCCCACCTGCCCGACGAAGGCCATCTTCGCGGAGGACACCCTTCCCGAGCAATGGAAGGAATACGTCGAACTGAATGCGGATCTCGCGAAGAAGTGGCCGAACATCACGGACAAGAAGCCTCCCCTCCCGGAGGCCGAGAAGTGGAAGGACGTGAAGGAAAAGCGGGCCCAGATAGAGCTGGGCTAAGCGCAATGCGGCCCGGGGGCAGGGACCGCGTCGCGCGCGGCCACGTACTTCACCTGGACGAGCCCCGACGGATAGGTTCGAGCGGAGACGAGGCGGAAGGCGCGCTCCGGGATGACGCCCTGGAAAAGGCGGATCCCCTGGCCCAGTACGACCGGCACGAAAGTGAGGGTCAGGTCGTCGACGAGCTCCGCGGCGACGAACTCGCTCACGACGTTGCCCCCGTCCACGTAGGCATGGCGGATCCCTTCGCCCTCGAGCAGCGCCGCGACGGCGGCCGGGGTGCCCTCGACGAAGGTCTCTCCGTGCAGTGGCGGACGAGGGCGACGCGTGAGGACGACGACGCGC
>Ga0335077_10002058_pt1 | contig 24028 bp, 20 predicted proteins | sample Lox_Sample_31_FD_207151 | JGI IMG/M metagenome (GOLD analysis project Ga0335077, IMG submission 207151) | Soil microbial communities from Loxahatchee National Wildlife Refuge, Florida, United States - Lox_Sample_3.1 | ecosystem: Environmental > Terrestrial > Soil > Wetlands | place: USA... | reverse complement strand
TTTCATCTTCTTCCTGATGAGCAAATTTCATCTCACGGTGCGCAGCGCGCAGCTTCACCTGTTCATCTTTCTGGTCGCCGTGGCGGCCGGAACGTTCGTGGGCGGTCCGGTGGGCGACCGCATCGGGCGGAAGCGCGTGATCTGGTGGTCGATTCTGGGTCCGCTGCCGTTTACGCTGATGCTGCCCTACGCCAACCTGTTCTGGACCGCGATTCTGAGCGTGGTGGTAGGGCTGCTGCTGGCCTCGGCATTTCCGGCGATCATCGTTTACGCGCAGGAGCTGTTTCCCGGACGAGTCGGCGTCGTTTCGGGATTGTTTTTTGGTCTCGCGTTCGGGATGGGCGGCTTGGGAGCGGCGATGCTGGGCAAGCTGGCGGACGCGACCAGCGTCGAGACCGTGTACCACGTGTGCGCGTTCCTGCCGGCGATCGGACTGCTGGCGGCGTTTCTGCCCAACCTCGAACGGCGCAAGATTTAGCCGCGAATGCACGCGAATGCACGCGAATCCCCGTTCCGGCGCGGCCACAATCTAGAGCGCCTGCGAAAAGAGGCGTTCGATGTTTTGATCATCGGCGGCGGGATCAATGGCGCCGGGCTTGCGCGCGACCTGGCCTTGCGGGCGAAAGTCGCCGGGCGGGCACTGAATGTCGCGCTGGTCGAGCGCCGGCATTTTTCCTCGGGCACCAGCGGCAAAAATTCGCACCTGATTCACGGCGGGTTGCGATATCTGAAGCAATTCGATTTTCACCTGGTGCGCGAAGCGTTAGAAGAACGCGCGACGCTGCTGCGCATCGCGCCGCATCTGGTCGAGCCGCTGCCGTTTCTTCTGCCGCTCGAAGGTTTTCTTCGCGAAGCTTATTACAACCTCGGATTGACGCTTTACGACCGTTTCGGCGGGGGCTTTCCACGACATCGGAGGTTGGGGCTCGATCAGGTGCGGAAAATGGAGCCGGGACTGGGGTTGCCGCGTATGACCGCGGCGGCGGAATATTACGACGCGCAGGTCCGCTCGGCACGTCTGGTGCTCGAAAACATTTTCGAGGCCCAGTCGAACGGCGCGGTGTGCGCGAACTACGTCGCGGCAGGACGGCGCACGCGCGATTCTGTCGAGCTGCACGACCGGATCGCGAAGGAAACGTTCGAGGCGCGCGCGAAAGTAATCGTCGACGCGACCGGGCCGTGGGCGCGCGATCCTTCGCCGCGGCTGGTGCGCGGATCGCATATCGTACTCCCGCGGCTGAATGCGAGCGATCACGCGATCGCGTATTTCGATGAAAACGGCCGAATTCTTTTTTTCATTCCGTGGGGCGAGCGTAATGACCGGACGCTCATCGGCACGACGGACGTGGATCATCCCGGCTCGCCGGATGACGTGAAGATTTCGAATGATGAGGTCAGCTATTTGCGCTCGATGGCCGAGCGCGTTTTTCCTGCGAGCGCGTCGATCGAGCCGGTGGCGGCGTTCAGTTCGCTGCGGCCGCTGCTGGTGACCGGCGGGTCGGCGACGCGGGCTACGCGTGAGTATCGTATTTTTTTCGATTCCGAAGGCGTGCTGCGCATCACGGGAGGGAAATTCACCACTTATCGTGCGATGTGCGAGGAAGCCGCGGACCTGGCGGTCGCCGAGCTGCGCGGCGTTCACGTAACGGCGGAAACCCCGCTGAATGGCAACTCGGCGGAGGCGATGGAGAATTTACGGGCTGAGGCCCGCGCACTCGCCGGAAAATACGCGCTTGAGACCGGAGATATTTGTTTCTTGATCCAACAATATGGCCTGCGCGTTCCCGCCGTACTCGAATGCGTGCCAGAAAGGGGCGAGTTCGGCCTCGCGCGATTGGACGCCGGCCGCCTCCGGTACGCGATGAAATATGAGATGGCCCGGTACCCGGCGGATTTTCTGGAAGTTTCGACGACGCTGGGACTCGAAGGGCCTAGTAAGATAGATTTTCCGGCGATCGATTGAGGCGGGAGGAGGGGATGGCCGACAAGATGATCTGCTGCCCGGCGGGGTATGGTTACGATCCGGTGAAGCATACCGGATGTCCGTGGTGCACGCTTCTGGCTGACACGCAGATAAAGGGCGCCGAAATGCTGGAGGTTGGAAAAACCAGGCTGGTGCTGGCGCCGTTCTGCGGCAGAAAATATTCCTGGGCGGACGCGGAGAATTAGACCATGCGGTTTTTGCCAGGCAACGCCCAACACATCGGAGCGCGGCACTCGCAGCAGGACTCGTTTGGATTTTCCGATCCCAATGACGAAGCCTTCCTTTCGCACGGCGGATTCGTGGCCATCGTGTGCGACGGAATGGGAGGGATGGAGTTCGGAGACGAGGCCAGTCGCACGGCGGTGCGCGCGTTTCTGGAAGCGTACCAGGGAAAAGCTCCGGATGAAAAGGTTCCGGCGGCGCTCCAACGCAGCCTGCGGGAAGCGAACGCTCAGGTGGTCGCGCTGGCCCAAAGGCTCGGACTGAAGGACAGCGTGGGCACGACGCTGGTGGCGGTGGCGCTGCACGAGCGGTCCTTATATTTCATTTCGGTCGGCGACAGCGGCATTTTCCTGTGCGCGCCGGGCGAGTTCCGCATGCTCAACCGTCCGCACATCTTCGCCAACGTTTTGGACGCGGCGGTCACGCGGGGGACCATGTCGCGCGAGGACGCGCAGGCGCATCCGGAACGCGACTCGCTCACCAGCTACATCGGAAGCGAAACTCTGGAGGAGATTGATTTCAATACGGAGCCGTATCCGCTGCACGACGGCGACACGGTCCTGCTGGCAAGCGACGGGATGTTCAAGACCATGCAGCCCGAGGAGATTCGCGCGTGCCTGTCGGGCGACCCGCAGAGCTGGCCGGAGATCCTGGTGTCGCAGACCATCGCCCACAGGCGCGAATATCAGGACAACGTGACGGTGCTCTCGGTGACGGCGACGGATTCCTTCGGCGGGACCGTGACGATGCGGCGCGAGAGTTTCGACCCGGTTTTGGGGCCGGTCGCATCGCAGCCGGCGATCGAATGGCCGTCGGGCGAGCACGCGGCGGTGCAGACTCCGCCTTCGCGATCGGGTTCGCGGTGGCTACTGGCAATCGCGCTGGTACTGATCGTAGCCGTCACCGCGGCGTGGTGGTACGCGACGCACGTCCGTTCCTCGTCGGCCGCGGCGCCGTCGGACTCCTCGAAGGGAATCGATCTGCCGGCACTGCGCCGCGAGGCACCTTCCAATCCCGCGGGCGGAACTCCGGCGCTGCCGCCGTCGCAGGCGCCTTCATCGCACACGGGAAAGCCATGAAGTCAGTCCTGGGTATTCTCGTTGCCACAACCGGGGTAGCGATGTCGCAGCCAGCCACGCAACGGATGCTCGACATGAGCGTGGAGGTCTATGGCGCCATTCCTGACGGTGGGAAGATGAAGGCCGTTTCGCTCGCCGGAGGCTTCATCGTCGATTCCAAGCACGTGGTGACCTACGCGGCCTGCTGCAACAAAACGGATGCGGGCGAGCAGAAAACGCCATTCGTGCATACCGGCGATAAGGACGTGAAGTCGCAGGTGGCGTGGTCGGGCGACGGCGACATGGTGATTCTTGAAATCAGCGGCGAAGCGCGTAGTTCCGGCGTGACGCTGGTCCCGGCGAACCTGGTCCAGAAGGGCCAGCCCGTTTTCACGATCCAGTTTCCGGACAAGGGCGATCCCGCGGTGAAGGAGGGCCAGCTTCGGGACATGGTGAAGGCGGAAAAGGTTCCGCTGAGGGTGATCAAAGCCAGCGCGACGGCGGATTCAGTGGAAAAAGGCAGCGCCATGTTCGATGCATGCGGCGATGTGATCGGATTCAACATGGTGGTGGAGAACGGAACGCAACTCGCCTTCGTGGTGGATTCGCTGAGCGCGGGATTTTCGAAAACGGGAGTCCGGGCGAACGTCGCCAGTGCGGCATGCAGCGGCCCGGGCGCGCAAGAAAGCGGAGGGCAGCAGGGCGGCGGGCAGCAGCGACCACCGCCGGGCGACAGCGGTGGATTCCATCTTCCGCACGGCACCGGATGGATCGGCTTCGGGATTCTGGTCACGCTGGCGCTGCTGGCGACGCGCAAGAATACGCGCGATCAGGTGGCGCGCGTGCTGACGCAGCGACGCCCGGCCTATCAACCGCAAGCGCCGTATCCGATTGCGCCGGCCGTTCCCGTTCCAACCAAACCGGCGCTACGCGGGCTTGCCGGACAATACGCCGGCGCGTCGATTCCGGTGGATGCGTGCGCGAGCGTGATGGGACGCGATCAGTCCGCTGTCAATCTCGTTTTCGGACCCGAATCCGACGCCGTTTCCAAGCGCCACTGCTCCATTCGCTGGGATGCGGCCAGGGTTGCATTCGTGCTCGAGGATCTCGGATCGACGAACGGAACTTACATCGCGAGCGGCGAGCGCCTGGTTCCCGGGCAACCACGCGAATTGCGGCCGGGCGATCGCTTCTACGTCGGCGATCTGCACAACCAGTTTGAAGTCCGTATGGAGTAGCGCGGGATGAACGTCGCGAAAATCTGCGTCGGGTGCATGCAGAGCGATTGCCCGCGGCCACCGCGATCGCGCAGCCGGTGAACAAGGGAATGAGCCTGAATAGTTGGCTATGGATCGCTGGCGGAGCGGTCGCCATAGGGGTTCTGGCGACTTTCCTGATCAAATTGCCGGTCCCCGGTCCCGCCGGACCGAGCGGTGCTCGCTCGCAGCAAACCGCTGCGTCGCGCGATTACGACGCGATCATCCAACAGGCGCTCCAGCTCGATCAGAAGCATGCCTACCCGGACGAGATTGCCGTGCTCGACAAGGCTGTCCGCATGGATCCGAACGCCTGGCAAGCGTACAACCTGAAGGCGCAGGTGTATCTGTACAACTTTCTGAGGTGGCCGGAGGCGAAGGAGAATTTCCAGCGATCGCTCGCCCACGGCGGCGACGCGACCTTCCATGTCGCGCACGATCACGGCGGGGGAGATTTTACGGCGCTGTGCGACGGCTGGCTCTACGTCGCGCGCGACAGCGTCGAGTACAAGTCGTGGAATTCCGCGCACCGGTTCCGGGTGAGCCGCAAGGAAATCACGGAGGTGGAATCGGCGAAATCTTACGGAACCGATCATCACGCGGTGCGCGTTCGCGTCAACAATCAACTCTGGACCTTCGCGCCACTCGGGCAATTTCTGGACGAACAGCGCGCGATGATTGTGGAGATTCTCGGCGGCGGGTAGCTCGAGCTACAACGCCGTTGTCACGGTTTTGTAATCGTTCCGCAGGCGATGCGGTCGCCGGCATTGCCCGACGGGTCGGATTTCAGGTCGTCCGGCTTGGCATGAATCATCAGCGCCGTCCCGCCATTCGAATACAGCGAGTGCGAATCCGAGCCGAGATTCACGCGCGGATCGCTGATGGTGGTTTTCACGGTTCCCTTAGGACCGACGGTGAAGTTGGGCATGTCGCCGGCGTGCGGTTTGGGGCTCTGCGGATTGTCCACGCCATGATGCGCGCCATCCGGATTGAAGTGGCCGCCGGCGGTGGTGAATCCGGGCGGCTCGCATTTGGCGTTCTGATGGAAGTGCAGGGCGTGTTCGCCCGGCGGCAGATTTTTCAGGTCGAGCCGGACGGTAACTCCCGATCCCCCTTTGTTTTCGGTGATCGTCGCAGTCCCCACGCTCTGGCCCTGGGCGTTCTTCAGCTCGACTTTGACGGAATTGGCCGCGAAGATCCCGGCGGCGGCGAAAATTCCTGCTACACAGACTCCAACGGCTCGTGTCATGTTTGCTCCTTTCGGATAGTCTAGCAGCACCGCCTCAAAATCGTGCAACCGGGGGCGTTGCCGGCGGATCTAATCCGCATGAAGCAGAAGACTGCCGAACACACGTCCTCAAACGCCGCGCCGCACAACGGCGCGCGGCGCGAGTTTCAACGCTTCGGAACAGTGGTGAACCGCGCCATTTCGCTCGACGAAAAGGTGCGCGTCACAAATTGCGAGAAGCTCAACCAGATCCTGGCCGACACCATGACGCTTCGCGACATGTACAAGAAGCATCATTGGCAGGTCTCCGGGCCGACCTTTTACCAGCTTCACCTGTTGTTCGACAAACATTACGGCGAACAGGTGGAGCTGGTGGACTTGCTGGCGGAGCGCATTCAGACTCTGGGCGGCGTGGCGATTGCCATGGCGCACGATGTCGCCGAGACCACGCGGCTGGAGCGTCCTCCGCGCGGACGCGAAGACGCCACGGTGCAGTTGTTCCGCCTGCTCGAGGCGCACGGGACGATTATCGAGGAGACGCGCGAAGCAGCCGAGGCGAGCGCGGAAAACGGTGACCAGGGAACCAACGACGTGCTGATCTCCAACGTGCTGCGCACCAATGAATTTGAGGTGTGGTTCATCACCGAGCAGCTTGCCGGAAGCGGCGTCGAAGGAATCAAGGTGGACGACCTGGGAGAGCTGGTGGGCGCGGGGCGGCGGCCGCATCACTGATGCTATTCTCGTGAAATGTTGCGAATGGTCTGCGCCTTCTGGCTTTGCGCCGCGCTCGAAGCGGGGGTCCACGCGGAAGCGTGCATTTCGACCTCGGGATGCACAGAGTGGATTTCGCTCGGCGGCGCGGCGCGGTCGCTGATCTACCGCACCTATCCGATGGAGACGCGGAACGCGGGGATCCGGCGCGCGTTCATCATGGTACACGGCGCGGGCCGCGACGCGGACAATTATTTCCGCACCGCGGTCGCATCGGCGTTTCTGGGCGGCGCGCTTGACGACACTATTGTGATCGCGCCGCGCTTTGCCTCGAGCGACGGCCGCGGCTGTCGCGACAATCTCGCAACGAACGAAGTGAACTGGAGTTGCAATGGCGACAGCTGGCGCTCCGGGGGAACGTCGTTGAGCGACAACAAGCTCACCTCGTACGATTTCATGGACCAGATTCTCAAGAAACTGGCGCGCAAGGACGTGTTTCCGAATCTCCAGGCGATCGTGGTGGCGGGGCACTCGGCCGGCGGCCAGTTTGTCACACGCTACGAGATGGGCAACAAGGTACACGATACGCTGGATGTCGCGGTGACCTACGTGGTCGCAAACCCGTCGAGCTACGCGTATCTCGACGCGACGCGTCCCAACGCGGAAGCGAGCGCATTTCAGCCCTTCCGCGACTCGCGCAACTGCACGACATTCGATCACTGGCCTTACGGGCTGGAAGACCGCACCGGTTACACTGCGAGTCTTACCGACGAGCAGCTGAAAAGGCAACTCGCCGCGCGGCCGGTGACGTATCTGCTGGGCGAAATCGATATTCTTCCGCTGGGAGGGTTCGATTCATCCTGTCCGGCCATGGCGCAGGGACCTACGCGGCTGGCGCGCGGGGAGGCGTTCGCGAAGTACGTGAATCAGAAGTTTGGCGCGCAGCACAAGGTGACCGTGGTGCCGCTGTGCGGCCATAACGCGCGCTGCATGTTCACCGCGGACGTGGCACTGCCGATCGTGTTTCCCAAAGAGTGATTTTTCTCACTCGCCTTCAAGATCGCGCAATTTCCGGGCGAGCCCGATCTCGCCCTCCGGGCGCAGCAGCGGAAACAGGATGACATCGCGGATGGATTTCGAGCCGGTCAGCAGCATGGTGAGGCGGTCGATGCCGATGCCTTCGCCGCCGGTGGGCGGCATGCCGTAAGACATCGCCCGCAGATAGTCTTCGTCCATCTGGTGCGCTTCCTGATCGCCGGCTTCCCGCATGGCGACCTGCATTTCAAAGCGCCGGCGCTGCTCGCGCGGATCGTTGAGCTCGGTATAGGCGTTGCCGAGCTCCATGCCCGCCGCGTAGATTTCGAAGCGGTCGACGAAGGCGGGGTCCTGCTCGTTGTTTTTCGAAAGCGGCGAGACCTCGACCGGATATTCGTAAACGATGCTGGGCTGCACCAGCGTGGGCTCGACATTGCGCTCGAAAGCTTCCATCAGCGCGAGGCCCTTGAGCGATGGGTCGCCAACCGCGTCACGAATGCGCAGGCGCCGGATATTGGCGAAATCGAGCGTCACGCCCTGATACTCGACCGAAGTCGAGCCGGTGGCCGCGATCGCAGCTTCGCGCAGCAGCTCGCAGGAAAGGTCCATCATGCCGTGATAATCGGTGTAGGCCTGGTAGAACTCCAGCATGGTGAACTCGGGATTGTGCTGTGTGGAGATGCCTTCGTTGCGGAAGTTGCGGTTGATCTCGTAAACGCGCTCCAGTCCGCCCACGATCAGGCGCTTCAAATACAATTCCGGCGCGATCCGCAGGTACAGGTCCATGTCGAGCGTGTTGTGGTGCGTGACGAAGGGTCGCGCGGTGGCGCCGCCGTAAAGCGGCTGCATCATGGGCGTCTCCACCTCGACGAATCCGTGCGATTCGAGCACGCGGCGCAGCGACGCGATGATCTTCGCGCGGGTCAGAAAAATCTTGCGCGATTCAGGATTGGCGATCAGGTCGAGGTAACGCTGGCGGTAGCGGATTTCGACGTCCTCGAGTCCGTGCCATTTTTCGGGCATATTCAGCAGCGTTTTTGAGAGGAAGGTGAGTCTTTCGGCGTGAACGCTGAGCTCACCCGTGCGCGTTCGGAAGAGATAACCCTCTGCGCCGACGATATCGCCGGCTTCGAGCATTTGAAAAAGCTTGAATTCGTTTTCCGAAACGGCGTCCTTGCGAACGTAGACCTGGAGGCGCTCGCCGGATTGGGTCAGGTGCATGAAACCGGCTTTGCCCATCAGGCGGATGGTCGCGACGCGGCCGGCGATGCGGACTTGCGGTTTGCCGGCGAGCTCGTCGGCGGTTTTCGAGCCATATTCAGAAAGAATGCCGGGGATGGTATGCGTGAAATCGAAGCGCTGGCCATAGGGCCGGAACCCGAGCGCCTCAATTTCGCGGACACGCCGCAGACGCTGCGATAGAAGATCGTCTTCAAGGGACATTTCGATTCGTAGTTCGTGGTTGGCCGGCGCGGCCGGACGGCACGAATATTCAGCTTACCTTAGAGCGCCGGGAGGTCCCAGGCGCCGGCGGGCGACCAACCACTAACGCCTTACGATCACTTCGCGCAGGTGATCGCGAGTGAGGAAAAATTTCACGGAATCGAACTCGCGGAACAGCTTTTCCAGGCTCCGGTTATTGAAGAACTGCGCCGGCTTTCTGCGGCCGCGCGATTGCAGCGAGATGGTGCGGTGGTCGCTGATGCGATAAGAATACGTGGGGATGGTCTCGACGCGCTCCTCGGCATGGAAAAACGCGAGCATTGAGGAACCCGGGCGCAACACGCGATTCAGTTTTCCCACTACGATTTCGAGCAGCGAGGGAGTGAGGAACTGAAGCGTGTCCCACACCAGCGCGCCGTCGAAAATGCGATCGGGAAAGCCCAGCGCGGTGTCCAGAAATTTCCCGACTTTCAATGGATTCGTCTGGTTCTCGTAGAAATCGCCGTCGCCAAAACAGTCATCCAGCTGGTGGACGAAATCGTCGGAATAGAGACGATGGCCGTAGTTGGTGAGAAAGCTGATGGTGCCCTGATTGGCGCCGGCCAGGTCGAGGATCGACATACCGGGGCGGTCTTCGAGAGATGAGCAGAACTGGTCGAGGCCGTGGCTGTGGCGCGTCTGTAGCGCGGAGTCGAGGTTTGCGGATTTTGCGGTCACCCTGCTAATGCTTGCGATCGCCGGCTCCTGCTGCGAGCACGGGCGAGGCTGGTGCGGGCGCTGCCGCCGCGGGTAATGCCTGCGCGGTCGCGGCCGCTACGGGCTGGTGTTTGGGCGCCAGCGCGGGCTGCGGCTTGGGCGCGTCGGCGCGAATGATATCGATGTTGCCCTTGAAATACGCTCCGTCTTCGATCACGATGCGCGCGGTGCGGATATCGCCCACCAGCTTGGCTTCCTTGCGGATCTCGAGCCTGTCGGTGGTCTCGACGTTACCGTGGATGGTCCCCAGCACCACGACCTCGCGCGCCTTGATGCTGGCGACGACCTTGCCGTTGGGCCCGACAGTGAGCCGGTGCTCCTGGAGTTCCACCGTGCCTTCCACTTCACCGTCGATGGTCAGATCCTCGCGGCTGAAAATCTGCCCCTTGACGATGACCGATTTCCCGAGCACGGCTTGTCCTCCGCGATGCGGTTCGACGTGAGGCTCGCTGGAGCGTCCTGGAAGCGTTGACATCGGTATTCCCTCCTTCGCAAGCACGGATGGAGCCGGCGGCGCGGCCGACGCCGGCTTGGGCGGCGTAATCTCTTCTTCTTTGCGGCGGTTCCACATGCGGGAGCGCCCTCCTTCGCGTTAAATGCAATCACCCGCGCGGCCCTCCGACGCGGCTACGCGACTCGTCCAACTATACTACTACGGCCACACGGCTTCGCGTAACCTGTAGGTCGATTTCCTCCCGATTTTGGGAAAGAACATCAGAAGATGTGCCCGCCCACGGAAACGTTTCAGTGCTCGTGTTTATCACGTTACTTCCGGCTTAGCCATCGACAAGCCTGTGGTATGCTGTTCAGGCGCCGAATGCCGCAGCGGATCTCACTGCCCCGAATTTGCATCGCGCTCGGATTTCCCGACGTCGAGACTCTGCTCGCCCACGCTCGCCGCGAATACGACGCCGGGGAGCGGTTTTTCGAGGTCCGCATCGATTATCTTCCGGCTCCGGAGCAGGGCGTCGGGGCCATTCGAAAGTTTCTGGCGCGCCACTCCGATTGCACCATCATGGCGACGTGCCGGCGTCATCAGAACCACGGAAAATTCAACGGCAGCGTGGAGCAGCAGGTGCAGACTCTGGACGCGGCCATCGGGGCGGGCGCCCGGGCCATCGACATCGAGATTGAGAGCGCGGAGAACTGCGCCGACCGCATCGAAGGCCTGCGCGCGCACGCCTACGTTCTGCTGTCGTATCACAATTACGGGGGAACGCCCGCGCTCGATTCGATCCTGCGGCGAATGTCGCGCATCAACGCCGACGGCTACAAAATCGTCACCACGGCTCGCAAGCCTTCGGATAACTTTCGCATTCTGTCGATGGCGCGCGCGCATCCCAAGATCCCCATGGTGCTGATCGCCATGGGCGAAATGGGATTCGCCACGCGCGTGCTTTCGACCGCGATCGGCGGTTTGTACACCTACGCCGCGCCCACCGCAGCCGCGGGAACGGCAGCCGGGCAGGTGAGCGCGCATCAGCTCCGGCATCTGTACCGCGTGGAAAAATTCACGCGCGACGCGCGCATCTACGGCGTCATCGCGGACCCGGTGCGGCATTCGATCTCGCCCGCGGTTCACAATCGCGCGTTTCAGGCGCGCCGCGCCGACGCCGTGTATCTGCCCTTCCTGGTGCATTCGGTGCAGTTGAAGGATTTTCTGGTGCTGGCGGAAAAACTTCCGCTCGCCGGGTTCAGCGTCACCATTCCGCACAAGCAGAAGATTCTCCGCTATCTGGACGTGATCGATCCGCTGGCCCGGCGCATCGGCGCGGTCAACACGGTGTGGCGCAGGGGCGGCAAGTGGCGTGGAACCAATACCGACGTGTGTGGAATCAAAATCCCGCTGGAGCGGCGCATTCGATTGTCCAAGGCGACGGTGCTGATCGCGGGCAATGGAGGCGCGGCGCGCGGTGCGGCGTTCGCGCTCGCCGAAGCGGGCGCGCAGCTCGCCATCACCGGCCGTAATCCCGATCGCATTCGCGCCCTCGCGAAAGCCTGTGGCGCCGAGGCGCTTTCGCGCGAACAGGCCGAAGCGCGGACGTTCGATATCCTGATTCACGCCACTCCGCTGGGAATGTTCCCCAAGACCGAGCAGTGTTTCTTCGAGGACCGGATTCCGGCCAAGCTGGTATTCGATACGGTTTACAATCCGCTCGAAACCATGCTCGCGCGCAAGGCCCGGTCGCAGGGAGCGGCGGTAATCCCGGGGATCGAGATGTTTATCGAGCAGGCCTGCCGGCAATTCGAGACCTGGACGGAGCAAACGGCGCCGCGGGCGGTCATGGAAAAGGCGGCGCTCGAGGCGCTGGGCGCGCCGCAATCGGCCCACGCCTGATCGATTTGTTATAATGAAGTCGACCGTCGAAGTTGACGAACGCCACGGGTGCGCTTCGCTCGCCTGGTTAATCAAGGTTGATTCCAAACAATGCCTAAACGCACATTTCAGCCGAACAATCGAAAGCGCGCCAAGACGCATGGGTTCCGGGCGCGAATGAAATCGAAGGATGGACGCGCGGTGCTCTCGCGCCGGCGCGCCCGCGGCCGTCATAAACTGACGGTCAGCGACGAGAGAGCCGTCCGATCTGCCAAAATCTGAATTCGCGTTTCCGCGAGCGTCGCGGATCCTGCGCTCCGGCGACTTCCGCACCGTCTATGACCACGGTATCCGCGTTTCGACTCCGATGTTCGCGGCGTTCTGCCTGCGTCGAAAGGACGGGCGGGAGGGCGCGCGCCTGGGACTCACGGCGCCGCGCGCGCTGGGCCCGGCCGTGGTTCGCAACCGGATCAAGCGCCGGCTGCGCGAAGCGTTTCGGCTGCATCGCGGCGAGTTCGGCGCAGGGTGGGACATCGTCGTCAATCCGCGCCGCGCGGCGATCGGCGCGCCGTTTGTGGAAATTGAGGAGGCCATGCGAAAGGTGATCGAAAAATGCGGGCACTGACGCTGGCCGTTTTGCGTATGTATAAGCGATGGATTTCGCCGCTGCTGCCGTCGGCGTGCCGCTTTCACCCCACCTGCTCCGAATATATGATGCAGGCGATCGAGAAACACGGCGTCGCGCGTGGAGTGTGGATGGGAATCCGACGATTGGTAAAGTGCCACCCGTTTCATGCAGGAGGGTTTGATCCGGTCCGGTAAGTAAGTAGCATCCATGGAAGAGAAAAAAGAACTTTCGATGGAAACGCGGCTGCTGCTCGCGTTTCTGCTGATGGGGCTGGTGCTGTTCGGCACGCAGTATTTTTATAAACCCCCTCCCACACCCGCCGCGTCATCGGTGAAAGCCACCCAGCCGGTGAAAGAGGCGGAAGCGCCCAAGCCGGTTCCGGTGAAGCCCGCTGCTTCCGCGGAAACCACGGCCAAGATTGAAGCCGCCGACGAACAGACCGCCACGGTCGATACTGATTTTTATCACGTGGTGTTTTCCAATCGAGGCGCGATGGTGAAAAACTGGACGCTCAAAGCGTACAAGGATCACAACGGCAAGCCGCTCGACCTGGTGGATCAGGCCGCGCTTGGAAAAGTGCCCGCGCCGTTCTCGCTTTCCTTCAAGTCCGACGAGGAGGCCAACGCCAACTCCGGACTGTACACGCTCAATCGCATCGGCGACGGGCTGGACCTGACGTTTGAATACTCCGACGGCCGCGTGGATGTGAAGAAGGTGCTCAACTTCACCAAGGACAGCTACCTGGTGACGGTCAATACGCAGGTGCTCGAAAACGGCGTGCCGGTGGCGCACTCGATCGAATGGCGCGGAGGCTTCGGCGATGAGACGGTGACTAATCCCGCGAGCGATCAGCGCGCCGTGTACTACAACCTGGAAAATTCCAAGCTGGTCCAGAACGACGTGAAAACCGCCAAGAATGGGCCGGTCATGGCGACCGATCGCGACTCCTTCGCCGGAGTCGAGGACAAATATTTCGCCGCGGTGTTCCTGCCGGGCGGGCGTTCCCCGATCGAGGTGACCACGTATTCCGACGCCGTTCCCGGACCCGACAACAAGGAAGTGCAGCAGGTGGGCGTCGGGGTCGGCGGCCAGGGCGTCAACGTGATGAAGCTGTTCGTCGGGCCGAAGGACACCGACCTGCTCAAGAAAGTCGATCCGAAGCTGGAGCAGTTGATCGATTGGGGATGGTTCGAGGTACTCGCCAAACCGCTGTTCCTGGTGGTCAACTGGACCGCCGATCACGGCGTGGGCAACTGGGGCTGGGCAATCGTGCTGGTGACCGTCGCCATCAACCTGCTGCTCTTCCCCTTGCGCATTTCGAGTCTGAAATCGGCGAAGAAGATGCAGCGGCTGCAGCCGCAGATCAAGGCCATCAACGACAAATACAAGGGTATCGGCCTGCGCGACCCCAAGAAGGCCGATCAGAACGCCGAGATCATGGAGCTGTACAAGAAGGAAGGCGTCAATCCGATGGGCGGATGCTTCCCCATGCTGATCCAGCTCCCGTTCCTGTACGCCTTCTGGCGAGTGCTGAGCGTTTCCATCGAAATGCGCGGCGCGAGCTGGTTGTGGGTGAAGGACCTTTCGCAGGCCGAAACGTTGCCCATCCACCTGTTGCCGGTGCTCATGGTAGTCACGCAGTTCTTATCGCAGAAGATGACGCCGACGCCCGGCGCCGATCCTTCGCAGCAAAAGATGATGTACTTCATGCCGCTGATTTTCGGCTACATGTTTTACTATCTGCCTTCGGGACTGGTGTTATACTACTTAACCAGCAATCTGGTGGCAATCGCGATGCAGTGGGCGATGAATCGGGGCAGCGCGCCGCCTCCCGCGGTGGTGGATGTGAAGCCGGCTCCGAAAAGGAAACGATAGGTTTGGCAGACAAGAAGTATACGGTGGCCGAGGCCGGTCCGCGCGTGGAACAGTTTCTCGACACCGTTTTCAAGCTGAGCGGCTTCAAGCTGGACTACTCGGTTTCCAAAGGCGAAACACCGCATCCCGATTTCGAAAATCCCGACATCCTGGTGCGCTTCAGCGGCAGCGACGTCGATCTGCTGCTGGCCAACAAAGCCGAGCTGCTGCTGGCGCTCGAGCAGTTGACCATGGAAGCTCTGGGGATGTCGCCCGACGAGCATTCGCGCATTTGTTTCGACGCCAACGATTACCGCGTGCTGCGCATCGAAGAACTGCGCATGAGCGCGCTTGCCGCGGCCGAGCGTGTCAAGAAAACGCGCGTTCCGTTCCACTTCAGCCCCATGAACAGTCGTGAGCGGCGCATCATTCATCTGGCGCTGCGCGACCAGACCGAGGTGCGCAGCGAGAGCGTTGGCCTGGGTCCGATCCGCCAGGTGGTGGTGGTGCCCTCCGATATGAAGACGCTGCCCGAGCCGATTCTTCCGCCGCGTCCCCGCCCGGAAGACGATCGCCCCAGGAGGCCCTTCGGCCGCGACCGCGATCGCGATCGCCGGCCCAGACGCCGATAAATCTTTAGCCGCGAATGAACGCAAATGAACACGAATTCGTGATTGCGTTCATCCGCGTTTATTCGCGGCCATCGTTATGCAGTTGAAGGACACTATCGCCGCGATCTCTACGCCGCCAGGGTGCGGAGGAATCGGGATCGTTCGCCTTTCCGGACCCGATGCGCGCGCCATCGCCCACAAAATTCTTCGCATCCATGGCGAAGTCCAGCCGCGCGTCGCCACGCTTGCGGAACTGCCCGACGCCGATCCGCGCGTTCTGGTGACGTGGTTCGCGGCGCCGAAATCCTACACCGCGGAAGACGTGATCGAGATTTCGTGTCACGGCTCGCCGGTGGTGTTGCGCCACGCGCTCGAACAGGCTTGCTCGGCCGGCGCGCGCCTGGCCGAGCCGGGCGAATTCACGCTGCGCGCCTTCGTCAATGGCCGCATCGACCTGCCCCGCGCCGAAGCCATTCGCGACCTGATAAACGCGACCACGCTATACCAGGCCAAGGTCGCGGCGCAGCAGGCGGAGGGGTCGGTTTCGCGGCGGCTGAAGCCGGTGAAGGATCAACTGCTCGAGCTGATCGCGCTGCTCGAGGCCGGAATCGATTTCGCCGAAGACGATATCAGCGTCGCGCCCACGGCGGAGATTCTGCGGCGCGTGGATCCCGTTTTCGCGGCGCTGAATGACCTGATCGCGAGCTTCGCCTACGGAAAACTGGTGCACGAAGGATTCACGCTGGCCATCGTGGGACGGCCCAACGTGGGCAAGAGCAGTTTATTCAACCGCCTGCTCGAACAGGATCGCGCCATCGTGACGGAAATTCCCGGGACCACGCGCGATCTGGTTTCCGAGACAGCGTCGCTTGAGGGCATTCCCGTGAAATTCGTCGACACCGCGGGAATACGCGAGGGACAGGACCTGGTGGAAAGCCTGGGAATCGAGCGCAGCTATCGCATGATGGCGGACGCCGACCTGACGCTCATCGTCATCGATGTTTCACAAGACCCGCTCGCGGCCGATCAAACACTGATCGACCGGGTGCGTGGCCGGCGTCTGATCGTGGGGAACAAGTGCGACGTCGGCGTGCGCAACAGTGAGGCGATGCCGGTTTCGGCGCTCACCGGCGGAGGAATCGCCGGGCTGCGGCGCGCGATTCTCGATACCCTTGCCCCGCGCGGGCGCATCGAGCAGGAGGGCGGATTCATCACCAGCCTGCGCCAGGAACAATTATTGAAAGAATCGCGCGAAGCTCTGGATCAGGCGCGGAGGGCGGCCTCGGCCGGGATTCCGCATGAGATGCTGCTGCTCGATTTGTATTCCGCACTGCGGCCGCTCGACGCGATCACGGGAGCAACCACCGCGGACGATATTCTGAACCGGATTTTTTCGACGTTCTGTATCGGCAAGTGACCGATGCGCAATCCCCGGTACCCAGTTCCCAGTCCCCGCTAATGCGTCATCGCGTAGACGACGTCGTTCACGCCGATGCGCATGCCCAGGGCGGAATATTTCTCCGGATAGTATGGATCGTCGGCCCACTCCCATGAATCGCCGATATCGGAGTTGAAGGAGATCGTCACCATCAGGCGCTTGTGATCGTCGTAAATGCCCAGCCAGTGCGCCGTAGTGCCCGCCGCGCGATAGTTCATGTACCCGCCTCCGCGCAAAGCCCACTCGCCAAGAACCTGGTAGCGTTTGTCGAGATCGTAGACCGTGTGAAAGATGGGATCGGCGTTGTCGATGTCGACCACCGGACGATCCGGGAAAACGCGTGCCATGCTCTCGTAAAACCGGTTATATTCCTCAGGCCCCCAGAAATCGTCGAGCATCAGGAATCCACCGCGCAGCAGAAAATCGCGCAGCTTGTCGGCCTGGGCCTGCGTGAGCTTCCAGTCGCCCATCTCGCCCGCGACCAGCCAGGGCCAATTGAACACGTCGTCTCCGTCGTCCAGGTTGACGGGTTGCTCGACAGAGCGAACGTTGATCCGCGTGAGCCGCCGCACGGCCATGGCGAAGTGCCGGTCCGCGCGCGGGTAATCCTGCGTCCAGCTCGTTCCGCCCTCGTGCGCCCAATCGCGGGGAGCGCCCCATCGGAACATGCGGGTGAATCGCGCCTGCGGATGCGGAGGATACATCAGGCGCGCTTCCACCCACTCCGACGGTTCGCGATAATCGGGCGGCAGCGGAATGTCATCGTACGCCTCCATGCTCTCGTAAACCCGAAACGGTTTCTGGAAGGCGTAGAGGGTGGTGAGGAACGCGACGCCGACGCCCAACTTGTACCAGGATGACAGCAGCCGCATACGTCCCTACTCGCGAGCATATCATGCGGATCGGCCGCCTTTCCTGATCACCGCCGCGAAGAAGCCGTCACCAGGGTCGCGGCCGGGCAGACGCAGGTGGGTTTTGCGAGGCGAATACGCTGCAACGACCTCTTCGTTTTCCTCGGGTTCGAGCGAACACGTCGCGTAGACGAGCAGGCCGCTGGGGCTCAGAAACTCGAGCGCCCGCCCCAGAATTTTTCGCTGCCGCGACTGAAAATCGGCGAGATCCTCCGGCTTCAGGCGCCATTTGATCTCGGGGTTCCGCGCCAGCGTGCCCGTGCCGGAGCACGGCGCGTCAATCAGAATCCGATCGAACTTTGCGCCGAACGGAAGCGCTTCGGCGGCATCAAGGACCAGGCGATCGCCGGGCACCGAGGCGAGCCGCGCGAGCGAGATATCGCAGGCGATCACGCGAGCTCCGGCCGCGATCGCCTGCGCCGTCTTGTTTCCGGGCGCGGCGCAGAGATCGAGAACGGTCATGCCGGGTTCGATCGCGAGCAGCGGAACAATGGACTGCGCGCCGATGTCCTGCATTCGGCCGGTCGCAGGATTCACGAAGGCTTCCGGCTCCTGGAGCGCCGCGCCGGCGATCTTTTCCGCCGCCTCCGCGCCATAGCGCCGGCCCCAGCGTTCGAGCATCCACGGCGGAATGCTCAGCGCGGTGGCCCGGTCCGGCCAGTCGACGGCTTCGCGATCCACTTTTCGCAGGACCGCATTGACCAGCGATGCAGCGGATCGCTTGCGCGCGCGTTTGACCAGCTCGACCGATTCGGCAACCGCGGCATGCGCGGGAATCCGGTCGAGATAGCGGACCTGATAGATTCCCATGCGCAGCGCGATGCGAACTTCCGGATCGAGGCGCTGGCTGCGGCCGGAATAATGGGCGATCAGGAAGTCAAGCTGGGACTGATAGCGCAGCGAGCCCATCACGATCGTCTCCGCCAGCGCAGCGTCGCGGGGATCGAGATCGCGTGATTCCTGTCGCAGCAAATCGGACGCGAATCCGCCGGAGTGAACCCGCTCGAGCACCCGAAACGCAACCGCGCGCGCCGCGGAAATTCTTTCAGCCGCCAATCATTTCTTTCCCCGACTCACCAGGTTCGCCAGCAGCCGATATGCTCCGGGAACGCCGGCAGGCAACTGGCGATACAGGGCGTAGGCGACATAGGTGAACGTGCCCTTTCCGTAATGCGCCTCGAGAAAACCGCCGCGCTGCGGCGCCTGGTCGCGATCGTGCGATTCGGCCAGCGGTTTGTAGCGGGCGTCCCACTCTGTCATGAACTTCGAGCCGCGCTCTTCCACCCAACCCTCGAAATCGGCCGCCGTGATTTTGTTGGGCGAGTTGAAGACCGGATTCAGCGGATCGAGAATCGTAACCTTCGCATCCTCTTCGCTGACTTCCTCCGCGCGAGCGCCCATTTTGAAAGGATACGGACCGTAGGGAAACGCATCGAACTCCGGCGTCTGATATTCGACGATCAGATTGCCGCCGTTCTTCACGTACTCCAGCAGGCGTACGTTGTGCTCCGCATAGTCAGGACGAACCGCGGAAGCGCGAATGCCCACCACGATCGCATCGAACGGCGCCAGATTCTCTCTCGCGAGATCTTCAGGGGAAAGAAGCTGCGTCTTGATACCCAGCGCATCCAGCGCGGCCGGGACCTGGTCGCCGGTTCCCATGATGTAGCCGATTTTGAGATTCGGCGCGACGCGTACGTCGACACCGGTGCGGGCAGACTGGGCGGCGCGATAGAGCTCGCGCGGCTCCAGATCCGGGTGCGCGATGGTCTCATAGCCTTCGCGGTACTCCCGGCCCGCGTACTCGGCGACCGCTTTCAATTCGTAGCGCCGCGCGGCGATCTGCGGCGCCGTGACGCGAAATCCCGCGTCCTGAACCTCGCCCGCGTGCGTGAAATGGATTTGCGCCTCCGCCGGATTCGACGTCCACCCTTGGGGAAGCTCCAGGCGGACTTTCACATCCGCCGGTCCTTCGACGTTGCTGAAGATTTCGGCCTGCGCTTCGGTCGAAACCGGCCGGCGCGACACCGGCATGATGCTCGCGCGCGGCGCGAGTGCGACACTGACGGCGGGCGCGATCGACACGGGCCGCAGATCGGCGTTCCGCGCTGGCCGCGTAATGTTGAAGCGCACCCCGGCTACGCTATACGTCGCCGTGCCGGTGATTTCCGAAGGCGCGAAGGGCAGGTTGGCATATTGCGGAGCGTCGATTTGATAGACGTCATCACGATACGGATCCTTGCGCGAAAAATACGGGCGCGTGTACGTTGCGTCGTCGCGGATGGCGACTTCGAACTGCTGCGCGCAGCGCTGGTTATCGCCAAGCACGTCGCACTGGCCGGGCTTGGAGGAAAACTCGATCCCGCCGCGGACGCTCAAGCCCAGCTCGACGTTCTCGATCCGCGTGAGCGAGCGGTTGGTGATGGTGGACGTGATAGCGAATTTCTCGCCCGGAATCACCTGTCCTGTCGTCGCGGCCGCGACTTCGAGCGAGATGGCCGCCAACAGGTTGCCCGCGCGCATGAACTCGTCTTCTTTGTTGCGCAGGCGGAAGAGGAGATCGTATTTCAGATCGGGATCCACTTGCGAATCGCTGACGTTGCGGATGACCGCACGCAGATTGCGCAGCGCGGGAACGATGTGCGGCTCCAGCACGCGCGACGGATCGCGCGCGTCGAACTCTTCGATCGCGCGCGTGACGTCCTTTTCAATTTCCGCCAGGGCGGGATCGAGATGCAGCGCCGGCGCAAGCTCGGCCAGGCCGCGCAGCGTCGTGTCCAGACCGTCGAAGATGGTGGATTCCTGCGCGGGCTTTCCGCCCGCAGCGGTCGCAATAAGCGCCAGCGCGGAGATCGCGGGACCAGGCAGAACGCGGCGCCCGGCTCCTTGAGAGCGCTGAAGCCGCAATCCGGCCGCGGCGATCTGCGCGTAGGACATTCCGATTTGCGGGTCGTAAACGCCGGTGTCCACGCGAAGCGCACCGGCGTCGGCGGGCCGGGTGCTGCGATACAACTTCTTCACCGCCCAGGGTCGCAGGCCTTCGCGAAACTGTTCCGGGAAAAGATTGGGATCGGCCGCGGCTTGGAACACTTCCGCGCTGAGTACCCCGGCGGCCTGGTGATTCCCGTGGCCGTCGCGAGGGTCTCCCGCGAAGCGCGAGATGATGACGTCGGGCCGGTACAGGCGCACGACGCGCACGCAGTCGCGCAGGACGATTTCCTTGTCCCAATGGTCGAAAGTCTCATCCACGCGCTTGGAAAATCCGAAATCGGCAGCGCGGGTGAAGAATTGATCGACGCCGTAATAGCCATCGGCGGCCAGCAGTTCCTCCGTGCGCAGCAGGCCGAGCGCGTCGAACAATTCCGGCCCGATGAGATTCGCGCCGCCTTCTCCTCGCGTGAGCGTTAGCAGTCCCGTGCGAACCCCCTGCGCCCGGGCGAGCCAGGTGAGCAGCGAGCCGTCCTCATCGTCGGGATGGGCGGTGATGTGCAGTACGGTCGCGGTGGTGCGCAGCCGCAAAAGGGATTCATAAGCGGCGGCCGCATTGGAGTTGAAATCAGGTGTATGTACTTGAGCGTTCAGAGCGGCGAGCGGGATGAGAACAAGAATCGGCCGCATGCTTTCTTGGAGGATAACATCACTGGTTTTGAAATATCCGTTTCAGATCGCCCTCATGTATAGAATCTTCTCTGACACGACTTCATGATGCATCAACTGAAATCGTGCGACGGGACAGCGATTACGTCGAGCGCGAGCGGCTCCACATCGCGCAGCTTGAGGGAAATCGCGCCCTGCTGGTTTTGTACAATCCCTTCGACGATCAGGTACGGAGCGCGTACCAGCGTTTCGCGATGGCAGTCGAATTTTTCCGGCTCGACGATCGCGTTGGTGATGCCGGTTTCATCTTCGAGGCTTAAGAAAAGGAATCCATTGGCCGTTCCGGGGCGCTGGCGGCAGATGACGCATCCTGCCACGCGCACCAGGCGACCATGCGGCACGCGTTGCAAATCGGCCGAGGACAAAATTCCCAGAGCGCGCAGCTTCTCGCGATACAGCCGCATGGGATGCGAGCCGATGGTGAGACCGGTGCCGTAGAAATCGGCGCGGATGCGCTCGGGCGCGGTCATCATGACGAGCGGAGAGACTTGTGGCACAGAATCCTGATCGAGTAGCGGACCCGCCGGGCGAACGGCGCGTTCGGATTGCCACAGCGCGTCGCGCCGATGACCCGATGCCAGGCCGTTCAACGCGCCGATTTCCGCCAGCATCCGCAGTTCATCCTTGCGCAGTTCCGGAACGCGAGCTGCGAGATCGTCGATCGAAGAAAAAGGCCGCCGCTCGACGATCGCATCCGCCGGCTCGCGCCGTAATCCGCGCACGTAGCTGAATCCGAGGCGCAGCTCGAGCGCTTCGCGTCTCTGTGAAAAAGGGGACAGACAGCTCTGTCCACTCCGACCGTGCATCGGGGAATCGGCAATGTGCGTCTGGGGACAGAGTAGTCTGTCCCCCTTTTCACCCGAACAGTCTTCGATGGTGCAGTTCCACTGCGAGTGCATTACGTCCACCGGACGAAAATGCAATCCGTGGCGCTGCGCGTCCTTCACCAGCGTCGCGGGATGATAAAAACCCATGGGCTGCTGATTCAGGATCGCCGCAGTGAACGCAGCCAGGTAATGGCATTTGAGATACGCGCTCGAATAGGCGATCAGCGCGAAGCTCGCCGCGTGCGATTCCGGAAACCCGTACAGCGCGAACGAGGTGATCGATTGCACGATGCGATCCTGCGTGTCGCCGACAATTCCGTTCGCCGTCATCCCCGAGCGCAGCCGTCCCTCGATCTCCCGCATGCGCGCCTCCGAGCGCTTGAATCCCATGGCGCGCCGCAATTCCTCCGCTTCCCCGCCCGTGAAGTCCGCCGCGATCATGGCGATGCGCAATAGCTGCTCCTGAAACAGCGGCACGCCGAGCGTTCGCTTTAAAACGCTTTCGAGCGACGGATGCAAGCACGCGGCTTCCTCGAACCCCTGCCGGCGGTTTAAATATGGATGCATCATCTTGCCAACGATCGGGCCGGGCCGGATAATCGCCACCTGAACAACAATGTCGTAGAATTTTTTGGGCTTCAGCCGCGGCAGGCAGGACATCTGCGCGCGGCTTTCCACCTGAAACATGCCGATGGTGTCGGCGCGCTGCAATGCCTGGTAAACCGCGGAGTCGTCCTGCGGAAGATGCGCCAGGTCGACCTCTTCGCGGTAATGCTCCCGAATCAATTGGAGAGATTCCTCGAGCACCGCCATCATTCCCAGCCCCAGCAGATCCACTTTGATCAGGCCGAGATCGGCGCAATCATCTTTGTCCCATTGAATGACCACGCGGCCCGGCATGGTCGCCGGTTCGAGCGGCACTACGGCATCGAGCTGCCCCTGGCAGATCACCATGCCGCCGGAATGCTGGCCGAGATGCCGCGGCAGATTCTGCACGGCGACATATAAATCCAAAAAACGTTTGATGCGCTGATGGTTTAAATCAAAGCCAGCCTGCGTGAACTGGTTTACGGCTGTATCGCGCGGATCTTTCCATCCCCACGTCGCCACCAGCGAAGAGAGGCGCGAAAGCGATGCTTCGTCGAAGCCCAGCGCCTTGCCGATATCGCGCGCCGCGCTCCGGCCGCGATAGGTGATCACGTTGGCGGTCATCGCGGCGCCGCGCTGGCCGTAGCGCTGATACACATACTGAATCACGCGCTCGCGCTGATCGCCGCTGGGCAGGTCGAGGTCGATATCCGGCCATTCGCCGCGCTCCTCGGATAAAAAGCGCTCGAACAGCAGATCCATCGCGACGGGATCCACGGCCGTGATCCCCAGCGAATAACACACCGCGCTGTTAGCCGCCGATCCGCGGCCCTGCACCAGGATTCCTTCGCGCCGGCAGAACTCGACCAGGTCCCAGACGATCAGAAAATATCCGCCCAAATTCAATTTTTCGATGAGCGCGAGTTCTTTTTCGATCTGCGCGCGCGCTTTGTCGTGATAAGGCACGTAGCGCCGGCGCGCGCCTTCCTCGGTCCGCTTGCGCAGGAAGGAATGGATGGTTTCATCCGGCGGGACGGGATATTTGGGAAATTCATAGCCCAGATCGGCGAGCGTGAAATCGAGCCGCCGCGACAGCTCCGCCGTTTCCGCGATGGCTTCGGGAACATCGCCGAACAGCCGCTCCATTTTGCGCGGAGTTTTGACGTGCCGCTCCGAATTTCGCGCCAGAAATTTTCCCGCTTCCATCACGGTAGTCTTATGCCGGACCGCGGTGAGCGCGTCGAACAGCTCGCGCTCCTCCGGCGTCGCGTGGCGCACGCCGTTGGTGGCGAGGATGGGCAGCTTCATCGATCGCGCCAGCTCGATCACGGCCTGATTGCGAGCCTCTTCGTCGCGATGAAAGTGGCGCTGAAGCTCGGCATAAACGTTGCGACTCCCGAAAAGATTCACCAGTTTTTCAAATCGCGCACGCACTGGCGGACCCTCGCCAGTCAGACACACCAGCCCTTCGGAAAATTCGCGCAGCTCCCCAAATGACGCCGCG